>ERZ773203.1225-NODE-1225-length-13308-cov-3.306949_pt1 | contig 13308 bp, 16 predicted proteins | sample MGYA00580529_ERZ773203 | MGnify/ENA primary metagenome ERZ773203 (study PRJEB29015, sample SAMEA2738176) | human oral metagenome | biome: human oral; feature: human-associated habitat; material: saliva | place: China | collected 2177 ... | reverse complement strand
GCTTTTTCCCCTTTTGCAAGGGGGAAAGTGTCGGCTCTTCTCAGAACACTCAACCAAGCATTTTACCGCATTTTGAAAAGAAAAGCAAGTAAAAATGAAACAGATAAGTCAGAAAAAATCGAATCGTATTTTTTTAGCAGGCTTATCTGCTTTTATTCTTTTCTGTGGTTTAACAATGTTTGTTTCTTTAAGGACAAGTTCAAAAATGCTGGATAGATTGACAAATTCACCAGTTGTTGAATCAAAAAAGGAAACAGATCGTAAATTGGAACAATTCTTAGATGGATTTGTGAGTAGATATTTTACTTATAATTCACAAAATGGCTCTAGTGAAGATGATGTAGCGAAGTTGAATGAATACTATGGAAGTATTCCAGAAGTTAAGAATCAAGGTCAATCGAAGCAGGAAATGTCGGTAGTTAGCGCTCGTATGTTACTTGCTAAAGATGGTATAGCTGTATATCGTATTGTTTATGATACAAAAAAAGATGACAAGAATCAGCGTGTAGGTATAGAATTCTCGATTCCATACGGAGAAAAAGACGGTAAATACTATGTAGCTGGTTTACCTTGGTTTTCTCCTGTAAGTGATTTTAAGGCTGATGGTGTAGGAAAAGAAACTCATTTGGCTTTGCTTGATAATGATGAAATTGGGGAAGGTAAAAGAAAGAAATTAGTTTCGTTCTTAGAATTATTCTTTAAAAATTACACAACTAGTCAAGCGAATTTAGATTTAATTTCTAAAGATATTAAGTCGATTGGTGGTGCAACATTTAAGAGTTTAGATTATACCTACTTTAAAGAAAAAGACGGTAAAATCTTGGCTTATGCTCAGATTACTTTAGAAGTAGCTGGCTCAACTCATAGTGAAAACTTTAGCTTTGAGTTAAGAGAAGATAAAGATAGTTATTTTGTAGAAAAGATGGAACATACAATTCCATTAGACTACAACAAGAAAGAAGAAAAAGGAGAATAAGATAGATGGCGTTATTTAGTTTTTTAGTTTCTAAGTTTGGTGTTCCAGCAGTAGCATTCTTTGCAGGAATGAAAGCATTGAAGGCATGGAAAGAACAGCAGTTAGGAAAATTGGTTGTTATTATTTTGGTTGCAGGATTTATTCTTTTCTTTTTAGAAAATCCTGAAACAGTATTAAATGCAACTAAACCTATTTGGTCAAAATTGATTGAAGCAGTTAAGTAGGAATGAAGAATGGAAAGAAAAGACAAGAAGCTGTATGTCTATACAACAGCATTTAGACAGCCTGTTTGGGTGCATAAATTAAATGAAGAATTTAGTTTACCATTTGCAATTAAAATGTCTGCGATTGTCTATTGTCTAGCAATTTTAGTGTTAGCCTGGTTTTTACTAGGCTTTATTCCTTACCTTGATTGGGGTTGGCGCTTTATGGCTGCTGCATTTACTGGTTGGAAACTTGGGAATCTGTTAGCTGATTATAAGTTAGATGGAAAGACATTGTTTAGATTTATTTATGAGTATTTGATTTTTTGGAAGGAATACGATAGTCAGCGAAAGAAAATATATATTTGTAAAGGAATAAAATATGAGAAAGTGAGAAGTATAAAACGTGGAATTATCAAATAATATTTGGTCGGTTGCTGATGGTTTGATTCTGTTAAAAGATGGAACGGTTTTATCCGTATTTGAAATTGAATCACAAGTTGTCAATACGATTGAAGAAACGAAAAAGGAGACTAGTAAGGATATTGTTTATAATTGTTTAGCTAGTTTGGCAGAGTACAATGATTTAAGTATTCATAGTTTACATATTGATTTAGAATTGGCTAAGAAAATTGCTTTGTTATCACAAGATATTGAGCAAGGTCAAGGTACAAGTTCTTTAGGAAATTATATTGTATCTACAATGAAATCACGATTGGAAGAAGAAGTAAGCTATCTCTTTGAGTATAAGCATTATCTTGTAGTTCCTTTGAAGTCAGTTAATGTAACCTCGGACTTTAAACTAACTGTTGAACAGACGATAGAAACGTATCGTAAAAATGTGATGAAAATGGTTGGTTTTGAAGAATTACCAAAAGTCGATTGGTGGAAGGCTTGGAAAAATCAGAAAGATGTGATTCAAACTAAAATTCATGCTTTGAATGTGACAGAAGTTTCAAAAGCTGATTTAGAATTATTGAATCGACTTCATTTTCTTGGTGGTCAAACCTATGACAAAGAAAGTGAGTTGATTGCACTTGAAAATTCGATTGAGAATGTAGATGAAACAATTATTGAAGTTGTTGATGGGAATGCTTTGAAATTGACCAATGGTCAGGAAACAAGCTATGTAGCGACAATTCCTGTTGTTTCATATCCAAAAAATGTATCTTATCTTCATCTGCAGGAAGAACTCCAAAATCTTGAATTTCCTGTTGATAGTATGTACAAAATCCGTTTTTCAACTCAAAAAGGTTTTTTCTCACTTTTATCTAGGGCAAGGAACAAACGTAAGAATCTTGGGAATACGGTAAATGAAACAGCAGAAAATGATGATGTTCAAAAGATTGAAGTTTTAGAAAGCCATCAGTTGTTAGAAGATTTTCAGGAGAAACATGACAATAAAGAATTGATGATTACTTATCTTCATACCTTAACCATTACAGCAGACAGTTTGGAAGAATTGAATCTTAAATTTGATATTCTGTTTGCACGATTGAAAGAATTGGAAGTAGAAGTTGTTAAGGCTGTTGCAGATCGAATCTATCTATTCTATAAGAGTAGATTGACAGAAATTCTTGATAATAAAAAGGAATCATTTCTTCAATATGGAAGTCTGCGTGGACTTTGTGAGAATCTAATGTTTACGACTAAGAAGGTTGGAACAGAAATTGGTTTTCCTATTGCTCGTGTTGACAATGAAATATCTTCATGGTATGGGGATTTTCAAAAGGCTCTTGATTCAAGTACAAATATTGTATTTTCAAATTTATTACAAGCTAATAAAGTTGGAGTAAAGGGGAAAGAAACAAGCAATCCTCATACAGCTATAACTGGTTCAACTGGGAATGGTAAGTCCTTCTTAACTAAGTTACTGTTTACCTATCATTCTTTATTGAAAACAAAAGTATTGTATATTGATCCAAAAACAGAAATGAAAAGACAATATTTAACTGTGTTATCTGAATTGGAAGAAAATGATGAATTTTATGAACTTCAAGAGTATATCAAGTCAATTAACTTTGTGACCTTGGATATGAAGGACAAGAAGAATCAAGGTGTTCTTGATCCATTCTCATTTTTACAAGATGAAGCTGAACTGACAGAGTTAGCAACTGTACTTGTAGGCTCTGTATTGGATAAAGATACTTATATCAAGGTTCAACCACATTTGTTAGATTCGATTGACAAAGTGATCGAACGAAGGAAAGCTGGTGAGAAAGTCGGTATGTTACAAGTCTTTGATGAATTAGAGAAAAATTCAAAGGAAGATGTTGAAACTGCTGGATATTTCTTAAAAAGAATTTCAAGAAATTCTTTATTGTCACTTTGTTTTTCTGATGGAAGCCAAAATGTTCTGAAGGTTGATAATAAAATTACAATCGTTGAAATTACTGGTTTGGATATGCCAAAAGGTACAGATAAAGATGAAATGACTGAAAGTCAATTAAGAAGTTTGACTGTCATGTATTCTTTAACCTATTTCTGTGCGATTTTTGGTGAACGTGAAAAAGACAAGGAAACAATGTTATTCCTTGACGAAGCATGGCAGATAATGTCAACTCCTGCTGGCCGACAAGTAGTGAATCGAATTAAGCGTACTGGACGATCATTCAATAATTTCTTAGTGCTGGTAACTCAATCGGTAAGAGATTTGAAAACAAGTGAAGATGGAACTGGATTTGGTACAGTATTTGCTTTTCCTGAAAATTCAGAAACAGAAGCTATTTTGAAACATTTGCGTGTAGAAGATAACGATTCTTCACGTTCTTGGCTTGAAAATCAAACAATGGGTCAATGTATCTATTATGATACGTTTGGAAGAAAAGAGCGCATTACAGTAGATGGTACACTTTATCCTATTTTAATGAAATTATTTGAAACAGTAGAAACAGATTTGGTTGCTGTATAGGGAGAGGAATATGAGAAAAAATATTTTACTAGTGTTTATTTGTTCTTTCTTTCTTCTTCCTGCTTTTGTAAAAGCTAATTCTGTTACAGATATTCTTCCAAAAAATAACTTTGATATTATTGAATTTGATAGGAACACGAAAAAGCCTAAACTGGTTGATTCTTCTGAAAATGCTAAAAAAATATTAGATACGGTTAAGAAAGAAGCTGAGGAAAAAGAGAATCAAAAGAAAAAGGAAGCAGAAAATAGCAAACTGACTTATGAGAATTATAAGTCTAAGATGTCTGATTTAACAAGTAAAGTTTACTTTGATAAAAAGTTTTTTGGATTTGATTCCAATGTTAATTATTTCTTTAATTCTATGGTTCAGTCTGTTTTTTGGCTAGGAAAACTTGTTTTCTATGTAGTTGCACAAGTTTATATTGCTGTTGAGGGAATGAGTGATGTTAGTGGATTGTTGAATGAAACGGTAAGAAATTCTAGTAAGGTATTTTCTTCTTTGTTTAGTCAAGAAATTATTTATATGGTTGGTGCAAGTATGGCAGTTTATTTACTGTATCTATTTGCGACTGGAAAAGGTAGTTTCTTCAAAACATTGATAAAAATGTTATTGATTTATACTTGTATTGGAGTTTACTTCATTCAACTTAATGTAAATGGTCAAAGTAAGTATTTGATAACTCATGTCTACGATAGCTTTAGAACAACAACAATTACTTTGAATGGTGAAATTACAAAAACTTTAACTGGTGAAAGTAAAAATGGAGTAGAAACATATTTTTCTGAAACTTTGTTGAAGGGATATAAGTATATGAACTCTCCTGTAAAAGAAGATGGTTCATTTCTTCTTTCTGAAAAAGAATTTGAAGATTTAGCTGCTTATAAGCAGGGGGATGGAGATCATTTAGTTGGTGATAAAAAAGTCAAGGATCTTGCAAAAGATAAAGATCCTGAAAACAAGATGTTGAAAAATGAGTGGGGCTCAAAATTTATGTATGCCTTTGCTTCTGATGTCGATATTATTGTGATGGGAACGATTTATTTATTGTTAGGGTTGTCACGATTCTTCTTTTTAATCGTTTTTATCTTTTTGATTGTATTGTTACCATTTATCCTTTTGTTAGGTCTGTTTCCTAAGATGGAGCATTTATTGATTGGATTCAATAAAAAAGGAATTTCAATGCTTGCTTTATCATCCATTATGCTTTTAGCAACTAGTATATTTTCATTTTTTTACAATACTTTAACTGAATTTATCTCTACTGCTGTAGGTGGTGATTTACTAGTTACAGTCTTTTTAAAAGGTGTATTATTGTTTTTAATGTGGAAGTATAGACATTCGCTGTTATCAGCATTTTCAAGAGTAACCAATAGTCCTGTTGGTAAGATTGGTCGAGAAATAAGCAATTCTCAGTCTGTTCAAAAACTGAAAGAAAGATTGTCAAAAACAGGTAAGACTGGTTTGAAAGCAGGTGGAAACGGACTCAAAGTTGGTGGACAGTTTGCTAAAGGTGGATTGAAGATGGGTAAAGATAAGTTGAGTGAAAATCTTAAAACTTTACGTAAGAACAGTCCGTTAGTAGATAAGGTTGCTGAAAAAGGTGATGTTATTAAGAATCGAATGAATTCGATTAAGGAACATAAAAATAGTTCAGTCAATGCCTTGAAAGAAAAAGGGAATAAGGCTTTAGCTAAACTCTATGGAGTACGTGCCAATGCCTTTAGAAAAGATAGTGCTGATAGGAAAGTTTTAGACAAGAAGAAAAGAGATAGAGATAATCAAGCAGTGAAATATGCTGGTCAGAAAAATGCTTCTCGGCAATCTATTCAACGGCTGAAGGAAGAACGGTTGAAGAAAGGTCAGAAGCCATTTAAAGAGAATCAGGAAGGCTCAGTAAAACAGAAACTGCAGACTCTGAAAACGGTCAATCCTAAGGCTGTTGGAAGAAGAAAAACAGTTGTAAAAAATCCTAAAAATGAAGAAATAACTTCTAAAGCCATTTTAAGTAAGCAAACCAAAAAATTGAAAGCTAAAAAAAGGAAAAAGGTTGAAATTTAATGGGTAACAAAACAGCGAAACACTTTGGATTCTTTTTCGCAAGTATTATACCTACGCTTTTAGTGATTCTCTTAATTATTTTAAGTGTTATCGGAGTTGTTTCTGCTGGTGGCTCATCTGATTCTACAACTGGAAAAAGAACACGATTAACAGCGCAAGAGGTGGCTCAAAAGGCAAATATTTCTGTTGAAAGAGCAGAAGATGTCATTAAGATTCTAAACTGGCAACTTTCTAAGGAGAAATTTACTTTAGAGGGTGCTAGCGGTTCTCTTGCCAATGCTGAAAGAGAAAGTGGCTTTGATCCTAAACTAACGAATCCATCAGGTGGGGTTGCTGGTTACTTTCAATGGTCAGGTTGGGATAATACTATCAATGGTGATAGATGGAGAAATGCTAGTTCTCGTACTTTAGATAGTACGGTGGAACTGGAATTGATGTCTTATGAGTTGAATCATGGCTATAAAAAAGTCAAAGACTATATGCAGAAAGCGACTGATCCTTTTGAAAGTGCAAAATATTGGTCTGAACATTATGAAGGTGTTTTACTTTCAGACGGTCAGACAAAATTAGAAAAGCTGGAGAAGGATAGTAAGAAGTGGTATGAAGTCTTTAAAGGTACGATTGAATCTGATGGTTCGTCAGGTGGGAATGCAATAGCTGGTAGTTTAGATATTGCTCCTGGAGTTGTTGCTATGGATATACCTAGTGGATATTCGATTGATAAAGAAATAACAAAAGAAGGTTATATTACTCAGTCTTATCCGTATGGGGAATGTACATGGTATGTATTTAATCGTGCTAAAGAATTTGGGATTCATTTTGATCCATACATGGGTAATGGTCAAGACTGGGCGCATAAGTCAGGGTATGAAGTTTCTAATACTCCTACAAAGCATTCTGCTGTTAGCTTCCAAGGCAGGCAGGCAGGTGGTCACCCAATTTATGGTCATGTAGCCTTTGTCGAAGATGTAAAAGATGATGGCTCAATATTGATTTCTGAATGTAACTTTGTTCGAAGTGGACAAGGAACTGGGATAACAGACTATCGAGTATTTAGTGCTGATGAAGCTAAAAATTTTTATTATGTGATTGGAAAATAAAGAAAAAAGAGGAAAAAGAAATGAATAAGAAATTTGTAACATTGTTGTCTGTAGCTGTGTTGAGTACAGTTGCAAGTGGAGTATATGCTGATGAATTAACTTTGGGTGGAAGTGTAGCTTCTAAACAAGATACTGCTGGTTTAGTTGTGGCAGAACAGACAAAAGAAGAACAGCCTGCTGTTGTTCCTGCTATTCAAACTGAAGGTGAGAATCTTGATTTAGGTAATAAAAAAGAAAAAGAGCATTCACAAGACAATACAGGAGTTGTGGTAGAGCCTACAACTCCATCTGAAAAGCCGAAGGAAGATCAACCAAAAGAAGATAAACCTTCTGAAAATCTTGGAAAAGATTCTGAGAAACAGCAAGAAAAGGATAATACAGGAGTTGTTGTAGAACCTAAAATTCCATCAGAAAAACCGAAAGAAGAAACGCCAAAAGAAGATAAGAAGCCTACTGTAGAAGATACTCCTGAAGTTAAGGAAGCAAAACAAAAAGCAGAAGACAATGTAGGTGTGAAAGAATCTGATGTTCCTAAACCATTGAATGTAACGAAGGAAGAAATTCAAGAGAAACCGATTGAAACAAACACTGGTCATAAAGTAGTTTCTACGAATCAAGGAAAAGTAGTGATCGAAACTGAAGAAGGAAATTATGTTGAAAAAGAGCCTTATGAAGTAGGTGCTGTTAAGCAAAAAGATGGTACAATCGCTTTGAAGGATAAAGAAGGACAACTAAAAGTTCTTCCGAATACTGGAACAGCTAGTACAATTTTTACAACTATTTGGGGATTTGTAGGTTTGATTGCGACAGTATTAGGTAAACGTAGATTTAAGTAGAAGAAGAATGATAAGGTAGGGGCAACCCTGCCTTTTTGTCGTTTTAAGGAGTAAGAAAATGGATCAAGTAGAATTGTTGAAAATATATGATATATCTTAATTCTACAATTTATTGATATTAAAAAACCTGGTATCTAACCAGGTAAAGGAGGGAACGAATGAAACTATTAGTAAGAATCTTTACTAAAGTGACCATGTATACTTTTTTAGGCTACGCCTTGTTTATGATTAGGTTGGTAGGTGGAGGTCAAACTTTATTGTCTTTATTACTAATTAGCTTCACTGTTACTGTTTTAATTTATTGTTGTACAGTTATTGAATCATTTTTAAAACAAAGAAAAAAATCCAATAGGCAATAGTGAAGATATAAACGGGATAATTCTTAACAGATTTCTTAAAGAGTGCATTAAATCCAATCAACAAAGGACTAAGAATGGTTGAGAGGACTAGAATGATATAGCAAACTGTAAGAATGATAGTATTACTAGAGTGTTGAGAGATGAGTTCAAGGGCTTTTGGTATAAAGCTGTTTAAAAAACTATTTACTATATTTTCCCAAGAAGATAAATCAGGGGTGGTACTCATCTTATCCAGTATTGATTGAAAGTTAGCTGGGATTTGATTATTAACTGAGAATAGTGTTGTTAGAATGCTTAGGACAGAAGGAATCATTTCAGTGATTAGTAGCTTCATGTCTTTTGATTTGAAATAAACATAGCAATTGACAATGATAAGTAGAATGATTTGAGTCATAATAATTACTTGTTTATGTTCTTGAATAAGACCAAGAAGCAGATTTCCTAAAGATAGTGTAACTACTAAAAAAATGATGGCCCATATACCAGGATTATCTGATGAGCTACTGGGTTGAGAGTCGCCGTATGTTAAAAATATATTGTTTGTAACACTTTGATCAATGTATTGATTTCCCTGTCCATAATGAGTTTGGTTATTATTTTTGTCTAGCATGTCACCTCCATGACCACCTACCAAAAATTATTATAACACAATATATATTTGAGGAATAGCTATGTCTAATAGGCTTAAAAAACTAAGAAAAGAAAGAGGACTGACTCAAGCTGACTTGGCAAAAGTTTTGAATACTAACTAGTCTCAATATGGAAAATACGAAGTTGTTAGAACAATTATAAAATAATTGAAAATGTGATATAATAAAAGAAAGTGAAAGGAGAAGGAATCATGATTAAAGAATTTGGTGTGACAAATTTGGAAGTAACCAAGGAAGATATTTCCAAAAATCCTAACAATCCAATTTTGCGTATGTATGATGATGAAGAATTGATTGGTACATTTAGTATTCTTACTGGTGAAGTCTTAGAGGATTTTGACTTGGCAGATTATGATGTTCGATTTGCCCAAAAACAAATTGAATTGAATCGTGATAACTACCTTGAAACGTGGAAGGACTACGTGGGGTTATTACATGCCTAAGTATTCTTTCTTAAAGTATGGTATTGAGATTCGTCCGAACGAACATAACCATAAAGGTCAGATGGCTCATATTCATATTTATATTCATGGCGAGGAAGTTGGATCAATGTTTTTAAATGGTGAACTTCGTGATGGAAAGTTAAAGTCAAAAGATATGAAAATAGTAAGACAATATGTTTTAGAAAATGCAGATGAACTTCAGGCATTATGGAATGAATACCAAAAAAGTGCATATTAAGAATTAAAAGCAAGTCAGAAATGGCTTGTTTTTTGTTGTTTTTTATAGAGAATAGTGAACATAAAGAAATTAGGATATGAACAAAGATTCGGATTTGGAATCAAACAATAACCAGGTATCAAGTTTCTGTTCGTAAATTATAGTGTTTAGGAGTTTAAAATGGAAAATATTTATTTAGGTTTAGCTTGTTTTACATTTGTTTTGGCTTGTGGTATATCTTTTTTATTAGTATTTATATATTTTAAGATTAATTCACTTGAGTTAGAATTAAAAAAGGTATCAAGGAATTTTGATGATTTAGTTAGAGAGAATGATTGTTTTTTTGGAATAAATAATAAAGCATTAGAAAGTTCATCGGAGAATTATAGTATGGAGATAGAACGTTTATCAAAAAAGTGTGATAAGATAGTAAATGTTTTATTTGAATATCATCATTTATTTGTAAAACTTAATGAACGGATACCAAAATAGTGGATAGTAGGAAGAAATTGTCAAGAATAAGTCAGAAATGGCTTGTTTTGTTTTTTGTGGTATAATGATTTAAAACAGGAGAATAACTATGAGTAATAACAGTGATAAGATAAAACAGTTTTTTTTAAGGACTGTTCTTAAAAATCGTAGTGGACTAAGTGAAGTATATAGAAATAAAGTTAACTCTTTTTCAAATGAAGAATTGAAGGTAGAGTATAGTGAGTTAAAGTCTATTTCTGAAAGGAAGGGAACGATAGCTAATTCATTGATTTTAGTATTGTTTCTTGCTTTTTTAGGGGGATTGTATAAGGTATTTGCAAATTTTTCTGCTGAAGTTACTAAAGTTTATGGACTAAGTAATGAATCTTATGTTTTGGTAAATGGCTTGTTTATTTTAAGTGTGGTCATATTCTTTATTGTTTTGTTTTTTATTGTATTTTATTTGTTCAGGGTTTCTGAGAAGAAAAAGAGATTCTATTATGTTGAAGTTCTTATGAAAGAAAGAGGGTTGTTGTAGTAACATGAAAGAATACTTGGATACCATTTTTGAAGAGATTCTATTAAATGTCATTGCTCAGTTTTTTTATGTTGTAGGTACAATGTACTATTTACATGAATTGGGTATATTTAATGATTCAGTAAAGAATATAACAAATCCGGTTGAAGTTATGTTTAAAGACGATGGGAAAGCATGGTGGCTATTAGCATTTGCCTTGATTCTGACTGTTATTGCTGGTTTGTTGTTGTGGTATCATGTTCAGGTATTTTCTAGGGTTAGTGGTTATTCAATGATAACACTGGCACTATTTATTCTTATTTTGATTTTGTTTATAATCTCAATTATCATAGATATAAATAATCCTATTTTAAGAATGGCTATAATTGTTATTTTTGGGAGTGCTGCTGTATTTACAGCTGTTACCAGTTGAAATGATAAGTAGATACAAGTCAGAAATGGCTTGTTTTTTTGTTGTGTGAAGGAGTTTTAAATGAAAGAGCAGAAACAAGTATTTAATATTGAAGTTCCAATTCCTGCTGATATGGTTCTGATTAGTCGATCTGAATATTTAGATTTGATTCAAAAAGAAGAAGTAGGTCAATGGTGGACGATTGATAAGGTAGAGGAATTGTTGTCTATCAGTAAGACTAAATTGGTGAATGATATTTTATTGAATCCTACCATAAAAAAAGAAGTGGATATTGAACAGAATGAGGAAGGTTTTGTTTTATATCCTAAAAGTAAGGGTTCACCATATAGATTTTTAGCTAGAAAAACAAGAGAATATTTTGATAAGAATTATCAAAAAATATCATTGATGTTATAATAGAATGGTGATGATTGCCATTTAGGAAGGAGAAGTTGTGGCAAGTTACAGACAACGTGGGAAAAATAAATTTTGGGATTATCGTATCTTTGATAAAAAAGGCAAAGTTATTGCTACAAATTCAGGATTTAAAACGAAGCGTGAAGCTATGAATGAAGCGCAGGAGAAAGAGAGGAAACTATTTCAGTCAAACTATACAGCACGATTTGACAGTAAGGCTACCTTATATGAGTTGTGGCAGGATTGGTATAACTTAGTGATTCTTCCGTCAGAAAAAGCTAAGGCGACGAAGGAAGGATATTATGCAAGAGGTCAGGCTATAGAGAAAATATTTTCTGTTATACCTGCAATGAGTCTTAATCATCAGGAATATCAGTCGAGATTAAATGAATTTGGAGAAAAGGTAACGAAAGATCATTTGCGTAGAATCAATGCAGATATAAGGTCGGCTATAAAATTTAGTCAGCGTAGTGGATTGCAGATAACAGATATTACAGAAGGTGTGAAAATCTTTGGCTTGGAAGCTGGGAATGTAGAAGATAAGTATATTCATAGTATTTCAGAATATAAAGATTTATTGTCACATTTACAGTCGAAGTTTAATTATAGAGAATCTGTGATACCATATCTATTATATTTTTTGTTTAAGACTGGGTTTAGGGTTGGTGAAGGTATGGCATTGTGCTGGTCAGATATTGATTTTAACAATAAAACAATTAAAACATATAGACGATATGCAGGAGATCGGCAAGAGTTTGTACCTCCTAAAACAAAGACTTCTATAAGAGAGATTCCTATTGATGATGATTTGATAGCTGTTCTGAAAGAATTACAGATTGAGCAAGATAAAATTTTGTTTGATCGTGAAGAATTGAAGAAACACGATTTAGTATTCTATGATAGAAGGTATAAAATACCGACAAATTCAGGTTTGAATAAGAGTTTGAGAGTATGTTTATCAGAACTTGGTATTGGGAATCAAGAAATGACAGCAACTGCAGGAAGGCATACATATGGTTCATATCTTTTAGCTAAAGGTATTGATATTTGGGTTGTTGCTAGATTATTGGGGCATAAAGATATACAACAAATTATAAATACTTATGGTCATGTGCTTCAAGAGGTGATTGATAAGGAGTATGAATTGATTAGACAATTTATGGTTGATAAAGAATAAGAAAGAAAACAAAAACTTTGACCAAAATTTGACCAACCTATATAGAAAAGTCTTTAGAATAAGGCTTTTAGGTTGTTTTTTTATTCCTGCAGGGGGCATGTAATTAGATATCAAAAACCGCTCAACTGAGCGGTTTTCGTCTATTTATTCCTTTTACAGTACCCATGTACGGATGGCATGGGCAACGCCAGATTCATCGTTAGATTTAGTGATGTATTTGGCGATTTTTTTGATTTCTGGATTTCCATTTTCCATGACTACAGGGTTGCCAACGACTTCCAGCATGGCACGGTCATTTTCTTCGTCACCGATAGCCATGGTTTCATCTTTGGTCAATCCGAGTTTTTCAGCTAAGTGAGTAATAGCTGAACCCTTATCCACATTCTTTTTAAGGAGTTCGAGGTAGAAAGGAGCAGACTTGTTGATAGAGTAGCGTTCGTAAAATTCGGCTGGTATCTTTTCAATCGCAGCATCGAGGATTTCTGGTTCATCAATGAACATACATTTGACGATTTCCTTGTCAGCCATTTCTTCAGGAGTGCGGTAGAAGATAGGCATGC
>ERZ773203.1224-NODE-1224-length-13311-cov-37.794508_pt1 | contig 13311 bp, 16 predicted proteins | sample MGYA00580529_ERZ773203 | MGnify/ENA primary metagenome ERZ773203 (study PRJEB29015, sample SAMEA2738176) | human oral metagenome | biome: human oral; feature: human-associated habitat; material: saliva | place: China | collected 2177 ... | reverse complement strand
TGCCTGCTTTCCATAATCGCGAAACCAAGGTCGGCGAATGGATTTATGAGACATTTGGTCTGAATGGTGTGGAAGTAACGGAAGAAGTTTTTGAAAGCGAAACCAGCATTGTGTTTGATCAGGCAGAAAACCGAATGCACACGATTAAAGCGGTAATGGTAGCGGCATTGGGCGATTGAGTTTTGCGCTCAACATTGCTTACTGCTTCATTTAATAGAGATTAAATAAAGGCCGTCTGAAAGAAAGACTTTCAGACGGCCTTGTCATTGGATTGGGGTTTATTGCCAAATCAGGACTTTGGGTTCGGGCGTTACTTGATAGCCTTCTTGACGCAATAGTTCGATTAAGCCTTTTTCGCTGGGTAAATGGGCAATGCCGACAGCAAAGAGGGTGCTTTGTTTGGCGGATTGTTTGCGGATTTTAGGCAACCATGCCAAGTTGCGGCGGATCAGGAGGTCGTTTTTCAGCCAATCGGACATGGATTTGGCGTACTTGGCATCAACAAGTTTGAGGGTACGTTGTTCGGTTTCTTCCAAAAGTGGAATGAGTTCTTCAAAGCGGCCGTCTGAATAGGCTTGATGGAGTTTTTTGACATCTTCGGTTTCTTCTTTATTGGTTTTAATGCTGGCTTTCAGAAAGTTGAGCATGGTTTCTTCAGGCTGGGCTTTGAAGATCGCGGTAACATCGTCCAAGCTTTCTAATGAACCACGCGGCTTATTGATGTCGGCAGCCGCGTTGGTCAGTAACATATCTGCACCGGTTTCTGAGCTATACCCTTTGGGAAATGTACTGCCGGCAAAAATGAATGCGGCCCACGGATGGAGTTTGTCGGCCATTTGGGCGATGGGTCGGCTTTCTTCATTTTGTGAATAGATTTCTTGTAAAAGACGGAAATCTGTTTTGCCAAGCTTGCGGCTGAGCGGTTCGGTACTCATGACTTCTTTGAAGTATTTTTGATACATTTTTGCCGTTTCTGGGTTGCTGTCCGGCAGTGGATCAACTTCTGTGGTCAGTTGGTTGGTGGATTGCAACAGTTTGACCGCATTGGAAGACAAGGTCTGATTGGTTTTCCCCATGTGGATGGTGCCGAGCAGATAGGAATCGGGTTGGCCTTCTTTGCTGATTTTCCAAACATTGCTGGTCAGTTTAGGCTGCTGCCAATTGAGTTCGGCAGGTTTGCTATCGGGAGAAGTTGAGGCGGGTTTGCAGGCGCCCAAGGCGAGGGCGGTCAATGGCACAAGCAGGCAGGCAAGCAGTTTTTTCATGTTTTTCCTTATTGTGGTGTGCGGTAGGCAAGGGCAATTTAGAAATCGAGCAGGTTTTGAATCGGATGTTCGCCCGTTTCGGTTTTTTCCATTTTGCGGTTGCGGATTTTGGCCTTCCTGAGGGACAGAAGGTGCATGACTTGGTGCTTTTGGCTGTCAGTCATCTGGAGCCAGTACAAGCGCTCTTCCCGGCTGCGCAGGCAGCCTTTGCAATAACCTTTGGCATTGGCTTCGCAGACACCTATACAGGGACTGGGGATGGGGAAAAAATCAGGTTGTTCCATATTTTAAAAGCGTTTGAGATCTGAGACCGGATAAACCAAAATTGCAGACTGCATTTGTATTTGTCTAAACACGATCGGTGTATCCAGCAGGGTTCCTATCAATGTCCAATTGAGTTGATCATTTCAATAAATTTATATCTGCCACCCTAGGCATAAAAAACCTAAGAGAAACCATAAATATATCGCAGAAGAGGTCAGTATCTTCCCTATCGTCAGATTTTTCCAATAAAACCCAAGTAAGAACATTATAAAAATTAAAGGAATTCCAATATAAATATAATATTTAAGCGAACCTAATTCACTGAACACGTTTATAACAGAATAGAGACCGATAAACCCACCTGACCAAAAAACAATTATTGCCGGCTCTAAAAAAATAGCCGTTATTAAATGAGGGAGCAGTATGATTTTTATCCATTCTTTATATTTGTTGTTCATTTTATATCTTGTACTGCAATGGTATCGTATCCATTCAAATGGGGGAGCAAAGTATATAGTAACGTCACCAAGAAGAATTACGGTATGTTTGGCAGAATCATGTTTTAATACATATTTGGAGTTCCGCTATATTTTGATTTTCAGACGACCTATGTGTAGCCCCAACTATCTGCATTTTATGACTTAATCAGTTTGCGCAAAGACTGATTGTTGTATTTGATATCGGCAATCAGCCGGTCATATTGGTGCATTCTACGGAGCGAGCGGGTAATCAGATAGACCGAGAAAATAATCAAGCTGATGTTCATCAGACTGACCAGTACGAGCAAAGGCCAAACATCAACGGCCTCGTACCATTTTGATGTCGCAATCAGCGCACTGAAAATAGACAAAGGGAGTGCGAAAACGGCAATGCCCGTGCGCATGATAGCAAGTGCCGTGCGTTTTTCAGCAAGGAGAAGCTGCACTTGATTGATGCTGAGGATATCGTTTTGCTGTTCGGTAATCATAGGATACGCGCCTATACAAATTAACTTTGAATCCCGATAAAGCGGAAAATATGGTTTTATGTTACCCGAAAGTATTGAAAATAAAAACAAAGGTCGTCTGAAAATTTTCAGACGACCTTATATATTGCGCTTCATCAGGGGCGCATATTCTTAATTCTTGTAAAGCCCCTTAACTAAGCCAGTGAAGGGGCTTTAATTATGCTTATTTTCTACACCGTAAATCCCGAACCAGTATCTTTTCCAAAGTCGTATATCCTCAAAGTATTCAAGGATATAAATGATGAATCTCAATGTGTCAAAACCCTTTGCTTTCCTATTTCTTATCCAGCTTTAAAACACAAGGCTGAAAACGCTGCAAACGAATGCGGAAGACTTTTAGTAAGGGAATTGATGAATGAGGAATTTAGTCGTGAAAGCTTGGGAAGATAAAGCCGTTGCGGTAGGCGCAGACATGGCGGCCGCGCCAGCGGACGGCAAGGCTGCGACAACCGCCGAAGGCTGCCCCCTAGGCTAATAGGGGGGGAGCAAAATAAAACCCCTAATCCGAAGGGTGCTGAAAAATCGGATGACCAAGATTTTGAGTTTGAATATTTCAGCCATTTCGTATCGGATGGAAAAGGCAAATTCATTGAAATACCGTTAAGACGTGGAAGGGATGACGGCGCATTTATTGACCAAATCACTTTCACGATTCACGAAGACAGTTTACCGAAAGTAACAGGTAAAGGATTGGTATCAGATACAGAATTTGTTGTGAAGTATAGCGAGCTGTTAGAAGAAATTTTAGGTTTTGGCATTACCCAAAAACTACCGTTCAAAGGAAAGTTTTTTTATAAAAGCTGTTACCAACTGGGACCGGATAACGTTGAATACGGAAAAGTTCATTACGGCGGTCAGCGAGAAACAATGCTGGTTGAATTGAATGGTACAGGTTGTCAGGCTGCTATACCCGGTTGGGAAAACAGACTGTATGAGTTTTTAAGTAAGTGCATACGTCCAAAAATTACCCGCGTTGACGTCGCCCATGATTTTTTTAACGGCGAATACACACCTGATCAAGCATTACTTGATCATGACAACGGTCATTTTGACGTTCATAACATGAGGCCTAAAAGCGAATGCCGAGGTACTGCATGGCGCAATGATGACGGTAGTGGCAAAACCTTTTATGTAGGTAAACGCGGAAATTCTAAATTTACACGTGTTTATGAGAAAGGAAAACAATTTGGCGATGTCAACAGTCCATGGGTCAGGTTTGAAACTGAATTTCGGGCTGGCGATATAGAAATTCCCTTAGATATTTTGCTTTATCCCGGTTCGTATCTTGGCGGTGCCTATCCGATATGTAAGGCGATCTTCAAAACAGAAGCCAAGCGGATGGATGCCAAGACAGAAACAGTAAATTTATCTTTCGATCATAAATTGTTTCATGCGCGTAATCAGGTTGGAAAAATGGTTAATTTCCTCCGCGATATAGGCTGGGATGATACAAAAATCGTCGATGAACTTGTAAAAGGCATTGAAGGTTATCCCAAAGGTTTACAACCTGAACAATACGACTGTAGAGATCAGACACAAAAGATTCAGTATATACACGAAGAGCAAAAAGCAATTGATGATTTGAACATGCAAACATTACTTGATGATTTGCTTGATGAGAAAGAAACCGCTTTCCCACAAGACAGGGAAAAACAACACATTAAAGACATCGAACTCGAAGAGAAAATTATTTCAAATTTTTTAAACAGTAAAGGAAATTCAAATGTTTGAGCAAAGCCAAGTAACCACATATTCAGCAACCCTGCTGGGAGCAAAACAATTTAAAGGCGAAATCGACGGTAACAAAATCGATTCTTGCACAGTTTTGGTAGCCAGCCCAATGCCGGCAAATGGTAATTCTGTAGGTTTTACCGCAGCAAGCATGAAATTTGGCGATAGCCATAATTTCGAGAAGCTGAAAAATCTCAAATTTCCATGTTCGGTTGATGTAACCGTCGCCATGGAATCAACAGGTAAAGGTCTTGTTCCAAAATTGCTTGATTTCCAAGTTAAAGGCGCAACGCCAAAGGCCTAAGAAAGGCTGAATCATGAGTAAGTATCAGCAAAAATTTATTGTTCAAGAACTAGAAAATCATGAATTCATCTATCCCGATCCATTCGGCGATATTGGCTTTACGCCTAACATTAAATCTGCCGGGCAATATGAAAGCTATGAAGATGCTTTCAGTTCGGCGATTGAAGAAATCGGCGGAGAATTTTTAATTTTCAGTTTTTATACAAAAGAAGATTAAGTTTAAGAGGCTCGGCGGGCGGTCTCTAAAACCTTCACATAGCCCGCAAACACATTTTTTTAAACATTTCGTAAAGGAAAACATCATGAAGTTGATGAACAATTGCCGTAAATACGGCGCAAAATTGGCTGTTGCTGCCGCTGTTCCCTTAGCTTTTGCTACTCAAGCATGGGCCGAAGTTCCTGAAAGCGTTAAAACCGACTTGGAAACTGCAAAGACTGATGCATTATCCGTTGCGGCCATCGTACTGGGTATTATCGCTTCAATCTTCGCTATCCAGCTGATCCGCCGCGTATTGCGCTAATTTGAAGCATATTTCAGACGATCCCTTAAAGGTCGTCTGAATACTAATTGACATGAGAATTTAAATAATGGGCTACCAAGTCGGAAATAATTGTTATGCAACCCGTCAGGATGCCGAAAACGTCTATTTCAGTTTAGTGCCTCCAAAAATTGGCGATGATGGAAAGTTGTATCAGCTTAATTTTACTAAGTTTGGCTGGAAATATGGGGAGCAGATTTTAAAAGCTGAATTGCCTGAATGTAACCCGATAGACAGCATGAAGGACGGTTCATATATAGGCTGGTCAGTTGTTGCAATCATGGCAGCGGTTTGGGGTATTAGGTTGATATGGCAGAAATTGAGGTAGCACCATGATGGATTTTTATTTTTATCTTGGTGTGTTTGTTCCGGTCGTGGTGGGCTGGATGATTTTTAAATGACGTGGCTATATAATCTAACTTTTAGTAATCATTACGAAAGTTAGAAATATGTTTACCCAAACTTTTAATATTTTATTTGTAATTTTTTACACTCTTCATTTCTCTAAAATTATTTTAATACCTAATGAAATTAGGTATTTTATGATAATTTCTTTTCTAATTTTAAATATTTATGGGCTTCTAAAAAGAAAACTGTTTATTTTAAATAGAAAATCATTAGATGATGATTTATTTATTATGGATACAAATCCTAAAAAACCTAAACCATCAGACCCTGATATGGTTAAGTTTATGTCTGACTTAAATAAATCAATAGAGAATAAGAAACTAGATAAGATTAAAGTTAAAAATGAATAAATTACTCATTCCTTTATTAGTTTTATTTAATTCTAGTTTTGCTGTTGCTGGCGAAATTAACGTTAATAACTCAAAGTCAATCACTTATACGAAACAACATACTGAACATTGGGATAAAAAACCGTGGGCGCGTTCCGTATCTGATAACTCGTATAGAAAATTCCAAACAGAGGCAATGAAGGCACGATATCAGGGCTATTTATCAAAACAAACTGTAAATGCAACTATTGAAGCAACAGTATCACGTCAAATTGTTCTCCAAAGTGCTTATCCTATTGTAAAAAAAGGTGCAAAACTTGCTTTAAAAGGTGTGCCATATGTTGGTGCTGCCTATACCCTTTATGAAGCTTATCAAGCCGTAAACCCCACTTTAGAATCAGCCGGTTATCATTATTCTGAAAATGCCGATACATATCTTAAAGTTTATGATAATGCGTTATGTATGCCAAAATTCATGGGTGAATCAGGTTATTATTCGTGCATTGGTGTAGATTCATCTGTTATGAGAGCTTTATCAAAAGGGGGGCAATCAGAAAAAGATGCCCAAAAACTTTTAACAATGCAAGTTCAATCTGATTATGAAAAAATACATAAAGAATTAATGGATACTTATTATTATGATGATAAATATTCTAAAGTATCTCCTAAATGTAGGTGGAACGGATGGGGCGTTAGTTGTGACATTTCAACTCTAGCTATTGGATATGATTTTATAAAAGATTATTCCGAAGAATTAACGCCAGGGAAGTTTTTAGAAATTGCTACAAATACAATTGATTCAAATCCTACACCCTTTATCGAAGGATCAGGCAGACCAGGCTTTAACGAAAAAGTATCAGTCCCTGCCGGAACAGTTGTAACCATTGGCCCTGTCACTCCCGAAAACGGCAAGCCGGTGCAAATTACCATTACTTTCGGCAAAGACTCCAACGGCAATACAACGGCAGAAGTCGCAACTACTCAACGTCCTGATTTGACACCGGGCGGATCTGAAGCACCCAATACCAAGCCTGATCCAGACCCTGCGCCTAATCCCGATGGAAAGCCTGATAAACGTCCAGATGATAAACCTGATCCGGATGATGATCCATCTGATAAAGATAAAAGAAAAGAAGATAAAAAAGATGACAAGAAAGAAGAATCAAAAGGCTTACTTTGTAATGTTTTCCCTGACATATTAGCTTGTTCAGAAAAAGGAGATGTAGAGGAACAAGAAGAACCTTTCAAAATTCCTCATACAAATAACGATACAACATTTAGCCCTGATTTCTTCCTACCCGATAATGGTGTTTGCCCTGCTCCAAGAACTGCAACCTATTTGGGCATAACCATGGAATTTAAATATGACATGATTTGTAATTTTGCCGAAATGATCCGATTCCTTGTGATTGGTATCGCTGCGGTAGCAGCAGCATTTATCATGTTTTCAAGTAGAAAGGACTAAAGCATGAAAGCTGCGTTTTTCGCGATATTACAAAGACTATTAACTTATATTGTTGCAAAAGTATTTATTGCCCTTGGCATTAGTTTTGTAACCTTTACAGGTTTTACAGTTGGATTAGGTTTTATAAAAGACTACGTAAAAAATCAGTTCAACTCAATGCCATCAGACATTCTTCAAATTGTCATGATGGCAGGTTTCGGTCATGCATTAGGTCTGATATTCGGTGCATTTGCATTTAACGTTGCTATGCAAAGTATCAGTAAACTGTCATTTATTCCAGGGGGAAAAGCTAAATGATTATTTTACAAACTGGCGTACCAGGTAGCGGAAAAACTAGCTCTGTCGTAAATATGCTGATGACAGACGAAAGCTACACACATTTTACTGATAAAGACGGTGTAAAGAAAAAACGTCCATTGTTCGTAAACGGCATTCCTGAATTGAAGATAGAACATGAAGAACTTACAGATGAACAAATTAAAGAAAAGCCATTTCAAGATTTTCTACCTTATGGCTCGCTTGTCATAATAGACGAAGCGCAAAGGCTGATGGGCACACGTTCAGCTGCTTCAAAAGTACCTCCATTTATAGAAGCTTTGGCATTACATCGACACCATGGTTTAGATATCGTATTAATAACGCAACATCCAAGTTTTCTTGATAATTTCGTAAGAAAGCTTGTACAACGGCATATGCACGTTTCCATTAAGCCGGTAGGACGTAAACTCTATGAATGGAATGAATGTGTAGATCAGCCTGATAGCAGTGTGAATATCGCTAGGGCAATCGAAAGAACGTTTGTAGTTCCTAAAAAGTCTTTTGGTATGTATAAATCCGCCGAGGTGCATACTAAGCCTAAAAGACGTATCCCCAAAAGTCTTATATTCGTAGCATTGTTTTTACCTTTATTAATTGGTTTTGCCGTTTATACCATTAATGGAATGAGTAAACGATTTAACCAAGAGGAAAAACAACAGACAGCGGCATTGACTACATCAGATACAACAGATGAAGCTACAACGTCAGAAAGTAGTACACCGCCTCAACCGACTACGACTAGTAGTTTAAAGCCTGAAGATTTTGTACCTACTCTAGCCGAAAAACCTGAAAGCAAACCCATTTATGACAATGTAAGACAAGTTAAAACCTTTGAATACATCGCTGGTTGCGTTGAAGGCGGTAATACTGGCTGTACTTGTTACAGTGCCCAAGGCACGCCGCTGAAAGAAGTTACTAAAGCCATGTGCAAGGATTACGTGAAAAACGGCCTTCCTTTTAACCCATATAAAGAGGAACAGCACACCGTTCAACAGCCACAAACAGCACCGCAGACAGCCTACACGCCTGAAAACGGTCAAGTGCTTACAATGGGCGGTAAAAGCCCTCAAAACCTGATGTATGACGGCTATGTTGAAGCAGGCGAAACAACGGGATTCCAAAACGGTGCAAAGGTCGGCAGTTAAGAGATATTTATTTAATTGTTGATGTAGCCCAAGCGGAATCAACGGTTAAATAAATATCAATGGGGTGCGGGAACTCCCGCCTTTTTGAAATTGGGTAAATTAAATTGAAACCTGTAAATCGTTTTAATTAAGGCGGTTTACAGGTTTTTGTTTAAGCGCAAAATAAAAGCCCGGGCGGTTTAGGCAGCAAGTCGACCAAAGCTAAAATTGAGGAAAAGAAATGCCGAATCGTCTGATCATCCTAAAGATTGAATATCATCATAGCCATTACAGGCTGAATAAATAAGGAAAATGAAATGAATGTAATAGGGTTGGACGTATCTAAAGACACGATAGACGCAACATTGATTACAACTAAAGGAAGCAAAGACTATATAAAAATATCAAATAATACAGAAGGATTTGAGAATCTGATTAATTGGATAAAAACAAAAAGAATCAGAAAAATTGCCATAAGTATGGAAGCAACAGGCATTTACTACGAACAGGCGGCAGAATATTTGAGCGCGCTATATACGATCTTTGTTATTAATCCCTTAAAAATCAAAGAATATGCAAAAAGTCAGTTTAGCCATACTAAAACAGACAAAGCAGATTCAAAACTTATCGCCGAATTTGCAAGCCGCCATTTAGACAAACTGACATCTTTTAGGCCGTCTGAAAATCCCATACTCTACAAACTGATAAATCTGCTACAACAACTCAAGGAACAGCAAAAAGAAACACAAAACAGGTTGCATACCGCAAAAGACATCTACATAAAATCAACCCATGAAGCAATCATAGAACTGCTTGAAGAAAAAATAGATCAGACATCAAAGCGGATAGAAGGCATGATAAAGCAGAAAGAAAGCCTAAATATCGAATATCAAAACCTGCAAACCATTCCGGCAATAGGAAAAGAAACCGCAGTGATCCTACTAAGACACCTGACAGATAAAAATTTTGAAACAGCGAATAAATTTGTAGCCTTTGCCGGACTAAGTCCAAAAATTGAACAATCAGGGACAAGTGTCAATAAAAAAGGCAGATTGAGCCGATACGGACACCGGCAATTAAAACGCGCCTTGTTCATGCCTGCCCTTGTTGCCTACCGCATGAATGCATTTCCTCAACTTGTAAGCAATTTGGAAGCGGCAAAAAAGCCTAAGATGATAATCATCGTTGCACTAATGCGGAAATTGGCAAAAATCGCTTTTTATATACACAAGACTAAAAAGCCGTTTGATAAAGCGCGACATCAGACGGTTTAACGAATTTATACAAAACAAAACGGCTGTAAAAACAGCCGTTCTTTGTCGTTTTCGTTGAAAATGCAATAATTAAATATCTATTAAAAACATAAACATAAGAAATTAACCTATTTTAATAATTGACAGGTCAATATATCATCTTTTCCATTCCTGTTTACACAGTTTGCGAGTATTTGGCTTTGGTTTCTTTATGGCGTAAATGGTAGTCGAACACCATGGCGATGTTGCGGATCAGGAAACGGCCCTTTGGTGTAACGGTCAGGCTGTGCGGTTTGAGACGAACCAGGCCGAGGGTTTCCAGTTGCTTCATATCTTCCAGTTCGACTGCAAAATAGCGGCTAAACGGAATGCCGAACACGCTTTCATAAATTTGATAATCAAGCGAGAAGCGGCACATTAAATCCTGAATGATGTTGCGGCGCAGAATGTCGTCTTGATTGAGCTGGTAGCCGCGCATAATCGGCAGATGTCCGGCATCGAGTGCGGCGTAATAGGCATCGATGTCGCGCTCGTTTTGGGAGTAGGTGCTGCCGATTTTGCCGATAGAGGACACGCCGATCGCCACCAAATCGCAGTCGGCATAGGTCGAGTAGCCTTGGAAGTTGCGTTGCAGGAAGCCTTCTTTGAGGGCGATGGAGAGTTCGTCGTCAGGTTTGGCAAAGTGGTCCATACCGATGAAAACATAGCCGCGCTCGGTCAGGGTTTGAACGCAATATTGCAGCATATCGAGTTTTTCTTCGCTGCCGGGGACAACATTGGTGTCGATACGGCGTTGCGGTTTGAAGATATGCGGCAGGTGGGCGTAGTGGTAAAGGGCGAGGCGGTCGGGATCGAGGGATAAGACCGTATCAATGGTGGTTTTGATGCTTTCGGTGTTTTGGTGCGGCAGACCGTAAATCAAATCGACGCTGACCGATTTAAACCCGGCTTCACGCGCGGCATCAATCACTTCTTTGGTTTCTTCATAACTTTGAATGCGGTTGACCGCTTCCTGCACTTTAGGGTCAAAGTCTTGAATACCGACACTCATGCGGTTGAAACCGAGTTTGCCCAGTTTGAGGACGGTTTCGCGGCTGACTTTGCGCGGGTCGATTTCGATGGAGTATTCGCCGTTGGGAATCAGCTGGAAGTATTTGCGGATCATGTCGAATACGCGTTCGAGTTGGTCGTCGCTCAGGAATGTCGGCGTGCCGCCGCCGAAGTGGAGTTGCGCAAGCTGGTGTCGTCCGCCTAAATGCGGTGCCAGCAATTCCATTTCTTTTTCCAGATACTGGATATAGGCATCGGCACGGCTTTTGTCTTTGGTAATGATTTTGTTGCAGCCGCAGTAGTAGCAGATGGTATTGCAGAAGGGGATGTGGATGTAGAGCGAAAGGGGTTTGTTGAGCGCACCCATGTTGCGCAGGCTTAAAGCTTGTATATATTCGGCTTCTTTAAAGCCTTCATGGAAGCGGTCGGCAGTCGGATAGGATGTATAACGAGGACCACTTGATGGCAAACTGGCAATCAATTCGCGGTCGAATTCCGGTAATTCATTGTTTGTGTTCGTGTTATTTGAGATAGGGATGATTTTCATGGTCGGGGCTTGTAGTATGAAGTAAGGAAATTAGGGAAAATTTTAGTCAAAATTTCGATAGTTTGGTAGAATGCCTCATAATGATATGCCGACTTTGACATGGGTCAATAGTTATTCGGCTTCATCAGGGATTTATAGAACTATGCAGATTAAGGGTGCGTTATGGCCACACACAATGCAACACATCAAATGAAAACCTTGTGTTCCACATGTTCTTTACGCGAGCTGTGTTTGCCTGTCGGACTGATGCCTAACGAATTTTCACAATTAGACGCGGTTATTCGTCAAAGCCGCCGTCTGAAAAAAGGTGAATACCTGTTCCGTGCCGGCGAGCCGTTTACCTCTTTGTTTGCCATCCGTGCGGGCTTCTTTAAGACAACAGTCGCCAGCCAAGATGGACGAGATCAGGTAACCGGCTTTTTTATGTCGGGCGAGCTGATCGGTATGGACGGGATTTGTTCCCATATTCACAGCTGTGATGCTGTAGCGTTGGAAGACAGCGAGGTATGCGAGCTTCCGTTTACACATATTGAAGAACTCGGTCAGGATATTCCCAGCCTTCGTTCTCACTTTTTCCGCTTGATGAGTCGTGAAATTGTCCGAGATCAGGGCGTTATGCTGCTTTTGGGCAATATGCGCGCTGAAGAGCGATTGGCGGCATTCTTGCTCAACCTATCCCAGCGTCTCTATTCACGAGGCTTTGCCGCTAATGATTTTATCTTGCGGATGTCGCGTGAGGAAATCGGCAGCTATTTGGGGCTGAAACTGGAAACAGTCAGCCGCACCTTGTCTAAATTCCATCATGAAGGCTTGATTTCTGTTGAACACAAGCACATCAAAATCTTAGATGCGACAACCTTGAAGAAAATGGTTTCTGGTTGTTCGCACGCTATCTGAATCTTAGGCCGTCTGAAATATTTCAGACGGCCTTTTTAACAAGAATTAAAGAATAATTGTTAAGTTACGCAAGTTATAGTCAGATATTAAATTGAAAAATCTTCAACAACCGGCGTGTACAGAATGCGGTCGACTACTTCTCTGGTCAGTTTCGGTGCAAACATCTGGATAAAGTCATACGCGTAACCGCGCAGGTAGGTATCGGTGCGTAAGGCTATCCAAGTGGGTGATGGTTCAAATAAGTGTGCCGCATCAATCAGCTGTAAATCTTGATCGACCGCAGGATCGTACGCCATTTTCGCCATTAAACCAACGCCCAAGCCTAAGCGGACATACGTCTTCAATACATCTGTATCGGCAGCCGATAAGGCAACATCAGGTTGCTCAATATGCGCTTTATTAAATGTACGCGCAATGCTGCTGCCGGAATTAAAAGCAAATTCGTAAGTAACTAGCGGAAAAGAAGCTAAATCTTCAAGGCTTAAAGGATTGCGGCAGTCCAAAAGAGGGTGATCGTGCGGAACAATCACGGCATGGTTCCATTCGTAGCAGGGCAATTTGCCCAACTCAGGATGATCGTCAATGCGTTCAGTAATAATTGCCAAATCTGCTTCGCCGCTGCTGACCATTTGCGCAATCGCAGAAGGGCTGCCTTGTTTGATGGTCAAATTGACTTTAGGGTAGTTTTTGACAAATTCCGCAACGATTTTGGGCAAAGCATAACGCGCCTGGGTATGCGTTGTCGCGATGGTCAGCGAGCCGCTGTCATGATCGGTAAATTCGCTGCCGATATTTTTAATGTTCTGTACAT
>ERZ773203.1214-NODE-1214-length-13348-cov-4.678252_pt1 | contig 13348 bp, 14 predicted proteins | sample MGYA00580529_ERZ773203 | MGnify/ENA primary metagenome ERZ773203 (study PRJEB29015, sample SAMEA2738176) | human oral metagenome | biome: human oral; feature: human-associated habitat; material: saliva | place: China | collected 2177 ... | reverse complement strand
TCATTGTGGCTATGATTTTGATTTTCGTAGCCCAAAAAGGCTTGTCTACCTTCTTTGTAAATGGGGTTAATATCTTTGATTTCCTTTTTGGACAAACTTGGAATCCTTCAGGTAAACAATTTGGTGCCCTTCCTATGATTTTGGGTTCCTTTATTGTCACAATCCTATCAGCCCTTATCGCAACTCCTTTTGCCATTGGTGCGGCAGTCTTTATGACTGAAGTCTCACCAAAAGGTGCTAGAATCTTGCAACCAGCCATTGAATTGCTAGTTGGGATTCCTTCAGTTGTGTATGGATTTATTGGTTTGCAGGTCGTAGTTCCTTTTGTCCGTAGTGTCTTTGGTGGAACTGGTTTTGGGATCTTGTCAGGAATTTTTGTTCTCTTTGTCATGATCTTACCGACGGTAACCTTTATGACAACGGACAGCTTGCGTGCGGTGCCTCGTCACTATCGTGAAGCTAGTTTGGCTATGGGAGCCACTCGTTGGCAAACCATCTGGCGCGTGACCTTGAAGGCAGCGCGTTCAGGGATTTTCACTGCAGTGGTCTTTGGGATGGCGCGTGCCTTTGGTGAGGCCTTAGCCATTCAGATGGTAGTTGGAAACTCAGCCGTTGTTCCAACTTCATTGACAACACCTGCTGCGACCTTGACCTCTGTCTTGACCATGGGTATCGGAAATACCGTTATGGGAACCGTTGACAATAACGTTCTCTGGTCACTGGCCTTAGTCCTGCTCTTGATGAGTTTGGCCTTCAACAGTGTGATTAAATTGATTACGAAAGAAAGAGGAAAGAAAAACTATGCACGCTAAGAAATTAGATAAAATTGCAACAGCTGTCCTCTACTCGATTGCAGGAATTATTGTTGCCATCTTGGCATCCTTGATTCTTTATATCTTGGTTCGTGGTTTGCCCCACATCTCTTGGTCTTTCTTGACTGGCAAATCATCTTCTTACCAAGCAGGCGGAGGGATTGGAATTCAGCTCTATAATTCCTTCTTCCTTTTGGTCATTACCTTGATTATTTCTGTTCCCTTATCTATGGGAGCTGGGATTTTCCTAGCTGAATATGCTAAAAAAGGTCCTGTGACCAACTTTGTCAGAACCTGTATTGAAATCTTGTCTTCATTGCCATCTGTGGTTGTAGGTCTCTTTGGTTATTTGATCTTTGTAGTTCAGTTTGAGTACGGATTTTCAATCATCTCAGGTGCCTTGGCCTTGACGGTCTTTAACCTGCCTCAGATGACTCGAAATGTTGAAGACAGCTTGAAACACGTTCACCATACGCAACGTGAGGCCGGCTTAGCCCTTGGAATTTCTCGTTGGGAGACTGTAGTCCATGTGGTCATTCCAGAAGCCCTTCCAGGGATTGTAACGGGGGTTGTCTTGGCCTCTGGTCGTATCTTTGGTGAGGCTGCTGCCCTTATCTATACAGCAGGACAATCCGCTCCAGCCCTTGACTGGTCTAACTGGAATATCCTCAGTGTGACGAGTCCTATCTCAATCTTCCGTCAAGCAGAAACCTTGGCTGTCCACATTTGGAAGGTCAACAGTGAAGGAACTATTCCTGATGCTACCATTGTATCTGCTGGTTCTGCCGCCGTGCTCCTCATCTTTATCTTGATTTTTAACTTTGGAGCACGCAAACTCGGAAGCTACCTACACAAGAAATTAACCGCTGCCTAAAGGAGAAGCCATGTCAAAATATAACTGGGATGAAAAGCATATCATCACCTTCCCTGAAGAAAAAGTGGCCCTCTCTACCAAGGATTTACATGTTTACTATGGTAAAAATGAATCCATCAAGGGCATCGATATGCAATTTGAAAAAAATAAAATTACAGCCTTGATTGGTCCATCTGGATCAGGGAAATCTACTTATCTTCGCAGTCTCAATCGGATGAATGATACCATTGATATTGCCAAGGTCACAGGTCAAATCCTCTACCGAGGGATTGACGTCAACCGTCCAGAAATCAATGTCTATGAGATGCGTAAGCACATCGGAATGGTCTTCCAGCGACCAAATCCCTTTGCTAAGTCTATCTACCGCAATATCACTTTTGCCCATGAACGTGCAGGGGTTAAGGACAAGCAAGTATTGGATGAAATTGTGGAAACCTCTCTTCGTCAAGCTGCCCTTTGGGACCAGGTCAAAGACGATTTGCACAAGTCAGCCTTGACCCTATCAGGTGGTCAGCAGCAACGTCTCTGTATCGCTCGTGCCATCTCTGTCAAACCAGATATCCTTTTGATGGATGAACCAGCGTCAGCCTTGGATCCAATTGCGACAGCTCAGCTGGAAGAAACTATGTTGGAATTGAAGAAGGACTTTACCATCATCATCGTGACTCACAGTATGCAGCAGGCTGCGCGTGCTAGTGACTACACAGGATTTTTCTACTTGGGTGACTTGATCGAGTACGATAAGACCTCTAATATTTTCCAAAATGCCAAACTACAGTCAACCAATGACTACGTAACAGGACACTTTGGATAGAAAGGAAACAGTATGACAGAAGCGATTTTACAGGTGTCAGACCTGTCCGTTTACTACAATCAAAAAAAGGCATTGAATAGTGTTTCCCTATCTTTCCAACCTAAGGAAATTACAGCCTTGATTGGTCCATCTGGATCAGGGAAATCAACCCTCCTCAAGGCAATCAACCGCATGGGAGATCTTAATCCAGAGGTGACCACAACTGGTTCGGTGGTTTATAATGGCCACAACATCTACAGTCCGCGTACAGATACAGTTGAATTGCGTAAAGAAATCGGTATGGTTTTCCAACAGCCCAACCCCTTCCCTATGTCTATCTACGAAAATGTTGTTTACGGGCTTCGTATCAATGGAGTTAAGGACAAGCAGGTTCTGGATGAAGCAGTTGAAAAAGCCTTGCAACGAGCTTCCATCTGGGATGAGGTCAAGGATCGCCTACATGATTCAGCTATCGGTCTTTCAGGTGGACAACAGCAACGTGTTTGCGTTGCCCGTGTTTTGGCAACCAGTCCTAAAATCATTCTCTTGGATGAACCGACTTCAGCCTTGGACCCTATCTCAGCTGGTAAGATTGAAGAAACCTTGTATGGTCTAAAAGATAAATACACCATGCTCTTGGTTACGCGTTCTATGCAACAAGCCTCTCGTATTTCTGACAAGACAGGATTTTTCCTAGATGGAGATTTAATCGAGTTTAACGATACCAAGAAGATGTTCCTCAGCCCACAACACAAGGAAACAGAAGACTATATTTCAGGAAAATTTGGATAAGGAGATAAATGATGTTACGTTCTCAATTTGAAGAAGATTTAGAGAAATTGCATAACCAGTTCTATGCCATGGGACAGGAAGTGCTATCCCAAATCAATCGTACAGTGCGTGCCTTTGTTACGCATGACCGTGATTTGGCCAAAGAAGTCATCGAAGACGATGCAGAAGTAAACGAATACGAAGTAAAATTGGAGAAGAAATCATTTGAAATGATTGCCCTTCAACAACCTGTTTCTCAAGACTTGCGTACTGTTTTGACAGTCTTAAAAGCCGTATCTGACTTGGAACGTATGGGAGACCATGCTGTTTCCATTGCAAAAGCAGCCATTCGTATGAAGGGGGAACAACGTATCCCAGCTGTTGAAGAAGAAATCAAGAGAATGGGTCGCGATGTCAAGAACTTCGTCGAAGCAGTCTTGGAACTCTATCTCAATGGTTCAGTTGACCAGGCCTATGAAGTAGCAGCTATGGATGAAAAAATCAACCATTACTTTGATAGCATTCGTGATTTGGCTACAGAAGAAATCAAGAAAAATCCAGATGCCATCGTTACAGGTCGTGATTATTTCCAAGTGATTGCCTTCTTGGAACGCATTGGAGACTATGCCAAAAATATCTGTGAATGGGTTGTTTACTTTGAAACAGGTAAGATTGTCGAACTATAAGAAACGGTTTAAATATACAGAAGAAAAGGCTGATTAAAATAAATCAGTCTTCTTTTTTATGAAAAGAATTGTTTTACAATCAAAATCTCTAAAAGGGTTGACAACTATTTTTAAAAGAGTTATAATTATTCAGAATTAACAGAAAGGTCGTTTATTTATGAAATTTAAGAAATGGATATTAGTTGTGTGTAGTATGCTTGCCAGCATGATTTTAGTAGCTTGCCAGTCAGGAACGGATAGTTTCCAGTCTGCTGTGGAGGCTATCAAACAAAAAGGAAAGCTAGTCGTTGCGACCAGTCCAGACTATGCACCGTTTGAATTCCAAGCCTTGGTAGATGGTAAAAACCAAGTGGTTGGTGCAGATATTGATATGGCTCAAGCAATTGCAGATGAGCTCGGGGTTAAACTTGAAATCTCTAGCATGAGTTTTGACAATGTCTTGACCAGTCTTCAGACTGGAAAGGCTGACTTGGCCATTGCAGGTATTAGTGCTACAGATGAGAGAAAGGAAGTCTTTGACTTTTCAATCCCTTACTATGAAAACAAAATGAGCTTCTTGGTTAGAAAAGCCGATTTAGACAAATACAAGGATCTTTCAAGCCTTGCAAGTGCCAATATCGCAGCTCAAAAGGGAACTGTGCCAGAAACCATGGTAAAGGAACAATTGCCAAATGCGCAGTTGACATCCTTGACCAATATGGGGGAAGCCGTCAATGAATTGCAGGCTGGAAAAGTGGATGCTGTTCATATGGATGAACCAGTTGCTCTTAGTTACGCAGGTAAAAACGCAGACCTTGTCGTTGCGACAGCTACTTTGACAATGAAAGATGGTGAAGCCAATGCCGTTGCTATCAAGAAGGATCAATCAGACTTGAAAGCGGTAGTCGATAAGGTTATCCAAAAACTGAAAGATGACGGAACCTATCAAACTTATCTTGAAAAGGCAGCGAAACTAACAGAAGTTGAACAATAAGAAAAAGCAGAGTTGGACTTTAATCCAATTCTGCTTTTATGTATTCTAATAGCTCTTCTAGATTCTCAAGAGTGACTTTGGCAAACTGATAAGGGCAGGCGTCCAAATAAGCCTTCTCAAAAAAGTCTAGTTTGAGTGAGCTGTGTTTCAAACTGGCAATTTTAGGATAGTTTCTCAAATCAAGCAGAAGGCCATCGTGTAGAGGATAGTGGGGCAAGGGACAGGTGTTTTCTTCAAGCACTTTCTTTATCCGAGCCTGATAGTTCTCTTGAAGGGTCAGTCGAGCCAGTCGATTTTTTTCAAATAACTGGCTATCGATGTAAAGAGAAAGAGCCTTTTGCATGATGAGATTGCTGTCATAGTCCAAGATATTTTTGTAGGAAACAAAGGCCGCTTTTAGAGTATTTGGAAGAATGAGAGCGGTAATACGAAGGGCTGGAAAGAGACTGGTTGAGAAGGATTTGATATAAATGACCCGATCCTCAGTATCCAGATAGTGGAAGGTTTGGCCCTTTTTAGAGTCTAAGTCACCTAGATAATCATCCTCGACGATATATACACCATACTGGTTTGCTAGATCCAGAATAGCCCTCTTTTCCTGATCAGAATAGGAATGACCTAGGGGATAGTGGAAGCGAGGAATGGTGTAGAAAAACTTGATTTTCCCAGATTTAAACTGTTCTTCCAGTTCTTCAAGGTCAATGCCATCAATACGGCGTTCAATGGTCTGGTAGGCCAATCCCTGAGCAACTAAGAGACGATTCATCCTGTGGTAGGTCGGCTGTTCAACTAGAATCTCCGCTCCCTTGCTCGGGAAGTCAATCTGAGAAAGGATAAAGAGAGCTTGCTGGGTGCCAGATGTTAGAACTAGTTGGTCGGGTTTGCAGTAGAGGGCTTGGTTGAAAAGGAGTTGATGGACAGATTGTCTGAGTTCCTCAAGGCCTTCTTGGTTGTCATAGTAGTTGAAGAGGTAGTTTTCTCGGCCTATCAGGGTTTCGTTGACGCAGAGTCGGAAGTCGTCATAGGCACTGGCATGTTCGTCAGTGACTTCGATTTCCAAGTCCTGATGCTGGCCTTGTTCTAGAACATAGTAACCACTTTGGGGTTTGGCATAGAGGTATTGTTCATGGCGTAATTCCAGCAGGGCTCGTTGGATAGTGTCCTTGCTACAGCTGAAGTCTTGGCTCAATTGACGGATGGAGGGAAGCCTGCTACCTGTTGGAAATTTTCCTGATTCGATACCTTTTTTGAGAAAGGAAACGACTGCTTGGTATTTACTTTCTTTCTTCATTCCAGACCTCCCTTGATTTTGTTACATTGTACCTTTTTTTTGCCTCCTTTGCAATGGGAAAAGCATTTCTCCCTTTCACAACTAGGAGCAAATGTGGTATACTTAGAAAGTATGATGATTCATTGTAAAGAAGATAAGAAAGAGAATGGATAGAAAAGTGCAGGAACCGGTTAAATTATTTCAATACAATACTCTAGGTGCCCTAATGGCAGGTCTCTATGGTGGAACCATGACAGTAGGAGAGTTGCTGGAACATGGTGACCTCGGCTTGGGAACTTTGGATTCGATTGACGGGGAATTGATCGTCCTTGATGGCAAGGCTTATCAAGCCAAGGGGTCTGGTCAAACGCCTGAAATCGTTGAGGTAGCAGCGGATGCTCTTATTCCCTATGCAGCAGTGGTTCCTCATCAGGCAGAAGTGATTTTTCGTCAGCGCTTTGAGATGACGGACAAGGAATTGGAAAAGCGAATTGAGTCCTACTATGATGGGGAAAATCTTTTTCGTTCCATCAAGATTCATGGCGAATTTTCACAAATGCACGTACGGATGATTCCTAAATCCACACCTGATACTAAATTTGCTGATGTAGCGACACACCAACTTGAATATAGCCGTGAAAATGTATCGGGAACTATTGTTGGATTTTGGACACCGGAGATTTTCCATGGGGTGAGTGTTGCAGGCTACCATTTGCATTTTATCTCAGATGATTTGACCTTTGGTGGTCATGTGATGGACTTTGTTATCAAAGAAGGAATGATTGAGGTTGGGGCAGTCGACCAGTTGGACCAACGTTTTCCAGTCCAAGATCGCCAGTATTTATTTGCCAAATTTAACGTTGACGAGATGAAGAAAGATATTGATAAGTCAGAATAGGAGAAAAAGATGACAGTACATATTATCCTTACCATGATCGCTTTGGTTCTCATTCTAGTAAGTGGGACTTGGTATGCCAAAAAACGGTTTAAAATCTCTCTTGCAGTGATGGGCTTGGGGGCAATCGCATTTTTTGTTTCTTCTCAAGTGTTAGAGAAGATGGTTCACCTTCTGATACTCCATCCGCAAAAAGATGGAACCATTCCGCTTATGCAGGAGCAGCCTTTCTTATATGTCCTTTATGGGATTGCCATGGCGGCCCTCTTTGAGGAAACAGCTCGTCTTGTCTTTTTTAAATGGTTGGAGAAAAAGAGAAAGCTAGAAGATCGAGATGCTTTGGCCTATGGTTTGGGACATGGGGGCTTGGAAATGCTCTATCTCGGAATGGGAAGCTTGATCAGTCTTTTGATTCTCTTTTCACTCATCCAGTCTTCAAATACTGATGTAGCCAATCTCCTTCCAAAGTCTACACTCGAAACGGTTCAGTCTCTTTCTGTATGGCAGGTTTATTTACTAGGAGTTGAACGTGTGCTTGCTCTGGTTCTACAAATCGGTCTTTCCATCTGGGTCTATCAAAGTGTCCGTCAAAAGAAATGGATCTATCTCGTTGCTGCCTATGGTTTGCATGCCTTGTTTGACTTGGCTCCAGCCTTATCTCAAGTGGGATGGATTACAAATCCACTTTTAGTTGAGTTCATCCTTCTCGCAGAACTTATAGCTCTTGTCTGGCTAACAAAATCTACATTTTGGAAAAAATCATAAAAAGAGGGGTGACCTCTTTTTATTGTTCTCTCTTAACTCTATGCTCGAAAAAAATTTAAAAAATTTTTCATTTTCCTCTTGACATGGAACGCGTTCCAGAATGTACAATGGTATCAAAGGTTGGGAATGCGCATTTAAACCGACCTATCACACGCTAGCGGACAAAGAAGAAAAGAGGACAACATTATGACCATCAAACGTATTTTTTCAGATATGGACGGCACGCTTCTCAATTCTGAGGGCCGCGTTTCTAGCGAGAATAGCAAGGCTATCCGCGATGCTCAGATTCCGCTGACTTTGGTTTCTGCTCGAGCTCCAATGGAAATGAGAGAGGCTATCGAAGCACTTCAGCTGACTGGCCCTCAAGTAGGTTTTAACGGTGGATTGATTTATCAGATTTTGGATGGAAAGGTCAAGCCCCTTCATATAGATATTCTCCCTAGAAAGACAGCACAAACTATCTTACAGGCAGTGCGCCAGCATTTTCCACAAATTAGCGTCAGCTATTATGATATGACGAACTGGTATTGTGATAGAATAGATGAAGGGATTCGTCTAGAGTTCAACATCACGCGTCAGGCACCAACACTTACAAACGAGGCTGATTTTCTAGCAGCCAAGGACAATACCTTCAAGATAATGATGATTGCCCTAGATAATGACGATTTATTGGCACTGGAGAAATACTTGCAGGCCCTAGACTTGGGCGAGGTCAGCATTCTCCGATCTGGTCAATATCATCTAGAAATTACCAGCAAAACTGCTAAAAAATCAAAAGGTATTGCTTATATTCTCAAAAAAGAAGGTTTAGATAAGAGCCAGACCGCTGCCTTTGGTGATGGGCACAACGATATCCCAATGTTTGAGATGGCGGGCTATCCAATCGTAATGGGCAATGCCTTTCCTGACATCAAAGAGCTGGCTTATAAGGTAACACGCAGCAATGATGAACATGGTGTCGGCTACGGCATCCGTAAATATCTCAAAAAAATCCATTAATCACGTGTTTGGAGGATGTCAATCCTCCTATAGAAAGCAAACAATGACAAATATTCGAAAAATTGCCAAACTGAGTGGCTACTCGGTTTCTAGCGTATCACGCGTTATTAATAACCATCCCCATGTTTCAGAGGAAGCTCGCCAGAAAATCCTGCAAGTTATGGAGGAATTGGACTATCGTCCTAACATCCTAGCTCAGGAGTTAAGTTCAGGTTCGACTCGTCGGGTCGGTGTAGTTATTCCCAACACGACCCTGCACCCTTATTTCAGTCAGTTACTGAACGGGCTCTTGGATGCGGCTATGGATCATAACTATTCCTTGCTCATTCTACCTTCTCGTTATGATATAGACTTGGAAAGATATTATCTGGAGCAGCTTCGAGGAAGAGCCTTTGACAGTCTTGTTTTCACCTCTCGCAGTGTAGACTTAGAAACCATTGCTTCCTACGCTAAGTATGGCAATATTGTCTGCTGTGAAGAAGTGCAGGACCCCAATCTGAGTAGCGTTTATGTGAGCCGCACCCATGCTTGCAAGACAGCCTTTAACTGGATTAAAGACCAGGGAAAAAGTAGAATTGCTCTGCTATTTACCCGAAAAGACCTAAAAAGTTCCACCTACCGTCTCACTATGGAAGCCTACAAGGAAGTTTTTGGTGAAAAAAAGGACCCTCTGATTTTGGATGGTATTTCCACGGGAGAGGATGCTTATGAGCAAGGGGATAGCCTACTAGAGCAAGATTTAGACTGTATTTTCAGCAACGGAGATGATGTGGCAACTGGTGTAGTTCGCTATTATCAGGAGAAAAATCTTGAATTACCTTTGCTGATTGGCCAAGAAAAGCAACTGACAGGAGAGGTGCTGGGTATTCCTACCATTGATAACAAATCCTACCAACTCGGTCAGGAAAGCTTCAAGCAAGCTCTCTCTGACGAAAAACGGACCATTATCCTACAATCGGAGTTTATCATACGATGATAAAATAGGCTCAAGCGACAATCGTCACTTGAGACCTATTTTTCTTCTATACAGCATCCGTAAACAAACCAGGATGCAGATGCTTAGGCAGGCAATCAAGACCAGACGATACGGATCCAGCCTTGAGCTGGAACTAGCTAGGTGCACCAGGTTGCCAGATAAATAAAAGACAAGTACGCTAACAAGATAGGCAATCCCCTGATAAATATTCCAAATAGTAAAGGGGCTAGGACTTGCCGCCTGGTGTTTGACTAGAGAAATGTAGAGTCCCCATAGAGCTCCCACAGCCCCATTTAATAACCCCCAACCTATGCTCCAAAAGATTGTATAGGTCGCAGAATCATGGGGAAGAAAGAAGATCAAAAGAATCTCGCATCCCGTTACCAACAGTAAGAGTGTGAAAAACAGAGAACGTCTTTTCTCAAAACAAGGACCTGCAAGAGCAAAGGCTAGGACGTTCCCCAGCAAACTCATACTCGAATATAGAGACATGAGGTTGGCGTAAAGGTGCAATACCTGTACCATATAGAGGACATTCATCGTTAAGGATACATATAAAATCAAACTATCCAAAAGTAGGATACGGACATGGTGCCAGAGCTGTTTTTTCAAAACCTGCCAGTCCATCTGTCTTGTTACTTGATGATTTTGAAACAAGCTATAGTCGGTTTGTAACTGTTTCAAAAGGATAAACTGCATGAACAGACTAGCAAGAGCAATCACCAGTAACCAACGATAATGAAGTGCAGTCAGTTCTTTTCCGATGAAAAAGGAAATAAGAAGGGTATAAAAGCTCGTGACCAGCTGAAACAAACCTAAGTAACTGAGAAATTTTGCGCGGACTTTCTCTTCTGTTAATAATAATATTAAGGGATTCCAAGCCAGACCAAAGCCCAGCTCCACGGCTATCTGATATAGAACTAGAAAAAGAGCATAGATAGAAAAAGTCACACTTTCGTAGGGAATCACTACTAATATCCCTAGCAAACACAGCTTAGACTCCACCGCATCAGGTCAAGGAGATTTTTCCTCCGCATCAGATAAGACAAGGGAATGCGGACAAGGGCTATAATTGGTAGCATTGTGATAAGCCAGCTATTTTGCAAATCACTAAAACTTAAAATCTGACTCATAAAAAGAATCATGAAGTCACCTGTGATGGTGATGGAAACAATTTGATTACTGAGGTTGAGCCCTACCATACTAGATTGATACGATTTTTTCATTTGTTCTCCTTTCTTGCCTCATTATAAACCAGAGTTTGTCCCTTTTCTAGGAGTTCATGATGAAGAAATATGCACTTATGTTGCAAGGAGAAAGCATTTATGAAACTATGGCACTATTTTAAAGAAACATCTAAGGAATTTTACCTTGAAGAATGTGGGATTGATGATTATTCTAGCTTTCCGTTTTATGACTATACTGTTTTTCAGGATTTTGTCATTCACTGGATTTGTGAAGGGGAGGCCTACCTGCAAGTTGATGGGCAGACCTATTCTTTGGAGAAAAATGATGGTTTTATCCTAAGAAAAGGCCAAAAAGTACGCTATTGGGCAAATCCAGAAGATCCTTGGACAACCTACTGGCTGGGATTCTCTGGAGACAAATTAAGCGACTATCTCCAAAACACACAAGTTTTTTATGAGTCTGTTTGCCATTTTGATAGTCTTTTTCAAGGCAGAGAAATCATTCAAGACATCTGTCACAAAACTGCAGAAAATAGGCAAAAAGAAAGCTGGTACCAGATGCAAATTTATACCTTCCTTTACTACTTGCAGGAAGAATTTCCAGCAGAAATACCGCTGAATGTCGCTCAACTCCCTGTTGAAAAAGCTGCGCAGATTTTGCTGCAACAGTATGCACAAGACATCTCCATTCAAGACTTGGCATCCCAGGTCGGACTGAGTCGTAGCACCTTGTTTCGTCAGTTTAAGAAACTTTACCATAAATCTCCTCAACAATTTCTCCTTGAAACACGCCTGCTAAAGGCAAGAACACTCTTAACTGATACTGATCTATCTATAAAAGAAATTACCTTGGAAGTCGGCTATCAGGATCAGCTAGTCTTTTCAAAAGCTTTTAAGCATTTTTTCTCTGTGAGTCCTAAATTTTATCGCCAAAGCTGGAAAAATCCTCCATCCGATTAGCATCCATTTCGGCATTCGATTTTAGAAGGGGCTTATTGATTGCTTCAAGTGTAGATAGATTCAATATAAAAAAATTTTGAAAACAGCATCCTGAAAGTTAGATGTCATTCAACTAACTTTCGGGGTGTTTTTCTATTGCCTCCCATTCACGTCAACATCTGAATCCATCATTTGAAAAACATGAGTTGAATTATCAATAGTAATTTTGAGGTCGTCAAATGTCTCTAAAAATGGTATAATGGAATGAATTTTGAAAAAGGATGAGTGACATGTCAGTAAAAGAAAAAATACTTGAAATCCTAGAAGGAATCGATATTCGTTTTAAGGAACCTTTGAAGACCTATACCTATACCAAGGTTGGAGGTCGAGCGGATTATCTGGTTTTGCCACGCAATCGCTATGAGATGGCCCGTGTCGTCCAATTTGCCAATCAAGAGAATATTCCCTGGATGGTGCTAGGAAATGCTAGTAATATCATCGTTCGTGAAGGTGGAATCCGTGGTTTTGTCATCTTGTGCGATAAGCTTAATAACGTTTCGGTTGATGGCTATACCATCGAAGCAGAAGCTGGTGCTAATTTGATTGAAACGACACGTATTGCCCTTCGTCATAGTTTGACTGGTTTTGAGTTTGCTTGTGGGATTCCAGGGAGCGTCGGAGGAGCTGTCTTTATGAATGCGGGTGCCTATGGAGGAGAGATTGCTCATATCTTGCAGTCTTGTCAAATTTTGACTAAGGAAGGGGAAATCGAGACCTTGTCAGTCAAGGACTTGGCTTTTGGTTACCGTCATTCAGCCATTCAGGATTCTGGGGCTGTTGTTTTGTCAGCTAAATTTGCCCTATCTCCAGGGAATCATCAGGTTATCAAGCAAGAAATGGACCGCTTGACGCACCTACGTGAACTCAAACAACCATTAGAATACCCGTCTTGTGGTTCAGTCTTTAAGCGTCCAGTTGGGCATTTTGCAGGTCAGTTGATCTCAGAGGCTGGTCTCAAGGGCTATCGTATTGGTGGTGTGGAAGTATCTGAAAAGCATGCCGGTTTCATGATCAATGTTGCTGACGGAACGGCCAAAGACTATGAAGACTTGATCCAATCTGTTATCGAAAAAGTCAAGGAACACTCAGGTGTCACTCTTGAAAGAGAGGTCCGAATCTTGGGTGAGAAGGAATAAGGTTAAGGTAGAAAAGTTGCTGCTATAACCATTGTAAAGGGGGTGAAAGCCTATCGTTAGTGAAGATATATGTAGGCAGTTTAATCTCCTACACGAGGTAGTAGCGGCTTGACAGAGCCCTGATCTGTTAATTTATGAAAAAGAAGGAATTTAGAGGAATTGAAAAAACCAATTATTGAATTCAAAAACGTCTCTAAAGTTTTTGAAGACAG
>ERZ773203.1193-NODE-1193-length-13457-cov-18.115580_pt1 | contig 13457 bp, 10 predicted proteins | sample MGYA00580529_ERZ773203 | MGnify/ENA primary metagenome ERZ773203 (study PRJEB29015, sample SAMEA2738176) | human oral metagenome | biome: human oral; feature: human-associated habitat; material: saliva | place: China | collected 2177 ... | reverse complement strand
GTCGGGAAAAGACACAGGGCATAACCTGTGACAAACACCGACTTCATGTGGAGCAGGGAAGAGCACGCTTGGCGCAAGCAGGAGCAGGCCTAGACAGACAGGAAGAGACACGGAGCCGGCTCGGCGCAGGCACGAGCAGTCTTGCAAATCCGAATAGACACACGAAGTCGGGAAAAGACACAGGGCATAACCTGTGACAAACACCGACTTCATGTGGAGCAGGGAAGAGCACGCTTGGCGCAAGCAGGAGCAGGCCTAGACAGACAGGAAGAGACACGGAGCCGGCTCGGCGCAGGCACGAGCAGTCTTGCAAATCCGAATAGACACACGAAGTCGTGAAAAGACACAGGGCATAACCTGTGACAAACACCGACTTCGTGTGGAGCAGGTAGGAGGCGGCCTAGACAGGCCTAGACAGGCATGAACAAGCTTGGAACGCGCCTGGACCTCATGCCATTGCCTATGATGGAGGCATGACGCAACCAGATCCTCAAGCGCCCAATGTATTCCAGCCGCCGAACATGCCGATGCCTCGGGCGCCGCAGGACTCAGCAGGGACACAGCCGAGCGCCCCGTTGAGCGCACAGCAGAGCGATCCTTTCAGTATGCCGCATGCTTCCCAGCAGAGCTCATCCGCACCTCTCGCTGCCTCGGGAACCAGCGCCTTCGCGCCACAAGCACCCATTGGCGCCCCGGAGTTCACCTACAACCCGACCTCGCCGAGCATGCAGGCCGAAAGCATCCCCAGCACGGGCCCCATGGTTTTCGCGGTCCTCGGCCTGTTCCTCATCGGTCTCTTTGGCACGATTCCCGCGTGGGTCTGGTCAAACACGGCAATCAAGCGCGCACGCGCCGCTCAGATCCCCGAAAGCTCCTACCAGCAGGCACTGATTGCGCGCACTCTTGGCATGATCGGCACCGCCATCCACATTTGCCTGGCCGGTTACCTGATCTACTACGCAGTGACAACTATCTCCGCAGCGGTCGGCTGATCAACCATGTCACCTCGCGATTCTTCACCTTCAGCGCGAATCCCCGGACAGAGTTCGACCGCCGAGTACCGCAAGCACACCGGGTCCGACCGCGATCTCATTCGCGCACTTCACCAACTCGATGGGCGTTCCTACCCGTCCTATAAGTCGGTCCTAGGCTTATGGGATTTTGGCAGTTTTTCCCTGTCCATCGACCGCATCCAGGCCGATCCTTATGCTCCTCCCTCGAAGGTGCGCGCCATTTCCACCCCACAGGAGATGGGGCTCCCTCAGGCCGCGATTACTTCTTCCGAGGCGCGCCTGGCCTGCGCAGACTACCTCCTGCGCGCCTTTAATCGTTCGCTTCGCGAGAGGCGCCTGAATGACCTTCAGGTCATGTCCCCCAGCGTTGAGATCCTCGAGCGCAGCGCCTGCACGGTCAAACCCGACCGCGTCGAACTCCGCTTCGAGGTTCGTATGCCCGCGCGCGGTCGCACGATTTTGGGCCGCCGCGCCGCGCAGATTTTCGACCTCGACATTCCAGATGCTGTCCAAGACACCTTCGATTACCTCAGCGATATCCCCGAAGTTGAGCGCGAACGCCAGGACCTCCTGCATCACATCGAGGTCTACGAGGACTACTGCACCCTCCAGTCCATCTTGAGCGAGCGCGGCTGGGTTTCCTTCGTCGCCAACGGCTCTATCCTTGCGCGCCGCAGCGGGGTCTCCCAATTCCCCCTCGCGGACGCTGTCCCCTTTGCCTCCCCTTCCACTCTCGAGGCCGAGGTCGAGCTTCCCCACGCGGGCACCCTCCGCGGGATGGCTATTGAGCCGGGCGTTACGGTGATCGTGGGCGGCGGTTACCACGGTAAGTCCACGCTGCTGGGCGCGATCCAGCGCGGTGTCTATGCACATATCCCAGGCGACGGCCGCGAGTATGTGGCCACTGTTGCGAACGCGATGAAAGTCCGTGCAGCTGATGGCCGAGCAGTCACGGGCGTGGATGTTTCTCCCTTTATTTCGCATCTGCCCGGAAACGCTGATACCTCGCGTTTCTCGACGGAAAATGCTTCAGGGTCGACGTCTCAGGCTGCCTCCTTGGTCGAAGCAATTGAGCTGGGCTCTCCCCTGCTTGTGATCGATGAGGACACAAGCGCAACGAACCTCATGATTCGCGATGGACGCATGCGCGAGCTTGTCCAGGCAGAAAAGGAACCGATCACGCCTCTGGTTGATCGCATTTCCTCTCTTCACCGCGACTGTGGTGTTTCGACGATTTTAGTCATGGGAGGTTCTGGCGATTATCTCGATCAAGCTGATCGCGTGCTCATGATGGACCACTATCGATGCGTCGATGTCACCGAGCGTGCGCGCGAGGTTGTCTCACGCCTGCCTCGTCCCCATGAGGACCTGCCGATGAGTGCACCCACCGAGCCTCGTTTCCCCATTCGTTTGCGCGCTCCCGAGCGCCCAAAGACAAAGGCTGCAGGCTTGTCCTCAATTACTTTGGATAAGGTGCACCTTGACCTGGGCGACGTGGAACAGATCGTTGATCCGGGACAGACCGAGGCGATTGCGTGGATGGTGCGCGGCCTACTCTTCTCGTACGCGGATGGGAAGTTGGATATCAACCAGCTCCTTGCTCGCCTTGAGCGTGCGATCAATTCTGAGGGCTTGGACGTTGTTGCCAAGTTCGGTGCGCATTCTTTGCCGGGGCACCTTGCCCGCCCACGCCTCGTCGATGTCGCTGCAGCGGTGAATCGATTCAGAGGACTGCGGCTAGGGGATAGCGCGAACAGTTAGGCTGAAGCTCGGAGGAGGCAGCGCTAGGAACGAGGCCGTGGGAGCCGGTGCCCCCGCACGCGCATCAACGCTGCACCCTCGGGGTCACCACCGGGGAAAATCAGGGGACACCCGGGGCATCCCCCCATAGTGGGGAGCACGCCGCTGCGCACAAGATAGAGAACATGAATACTTCTCCATCTACAACCCCGGTTGTTCGCCTCTCCCACGTGTCCAAAATCTACGGATCGGGCGACACCCAAGTCAGCGCACTCAAGAACGTCAGTGTCGATTTCTACTCGGGTGAATTCACCGCAATCATGGGCCCCTCAGGTTCAGGCAAGTCGACAATGATGCACATCCTGGCCGGCCTTGACTCGCTCACCTCAGGAACCGTATTCATTGAAAATACCGATATCACGGCGCTTAAAGACAGCCAGCTGACAAAGCTTCGACGCGACCGCATCGGCTTCGTTTTCCAAAGCTTCAACCTCATCCCCACACTGGATGCTCGGGCAAACATCTTGCTCCCCCTCGAGCTCGCCGGACAGAAAGTCGACGAGGACTGGTTCAAACTCATCGTTTCCTCTCTGGGTTTGGAGCAACGCCTCAGCCACAGGCCCTCCGAGCTTTCGGGTGGTCAGCAGCAGCGCGTCGCCGTTGCCCGCGCACTCATGAGCCGCCCCGCAGTCATCGTCGCAGACGAACCGACCGGCAACCTCGATTCGCACTCCACCAAGGAAGTCCTTGACCTTCTGCGCCGCGCGGTCAACGAACTCGACCAGTCCGTCATCATGGTGACCCACGACGTCCACGCGGCCTCCTATGCCGATCGCGTCCTGGTTGTCCGCGACGGCGCAATCGTTTCAGACCTTCGCGAGGCCAGCGAAGACGAACTCAACGCTGCGCTGAGGTGACACCCGTGAGTTCAACATCCACTCTGCTTCGAGCAAACCTACGCACCCACGGTCGCCGCTATTTCTCAACCGGCCTGGCCGTTGCAATTTCCACCGCCTTCATCATCGTGACCTTACTCTTCACGAACACGACGACCTCGGCCCTCACCCGAAGCATTCGCGAGGCCTACCGAGGCACGACAGCACTTGTCACCATCAATCCCTCCCGCGACAGCGCCGAGGAGCCCACCCCCGAAAGCGTCACCCAGCAATTCGCCTCGGTAACCTCTCAGATCGAGAAGATTCCGGGAGTCACAGCCGTCGGCATCTCCACGCAATACCCCCTCATGGGCAAGGCTCACGACGAACGAGAGGCCTTCTTCCTCTCTCCCCTCCTCCCCGATCCTTTCCTCTCGCTGAAGTACACGCAAGGGAAAGCCCCGGCCACGGCCTCGGAAATCACGATCCCCTCCACTTCGGCGAATGAACTGGGCCTGCAGGTGGGCGAAACCCTCACGCTCACCTCCCAAGGGACGGAAAGCGCACACGATTTCACGGTCAGCGGGATCTACGACTCAGGGTCAAATATCACAGCAGCTTCGTATGTGAGCACCGAGGGGTACACCTCGGCGGTTGGCATGGGACCGACCGGCACAATCCGCGTGGCAACAAACCTGCCCGGGGACAAGTACGGGAACCCGACTGCAGCCGAGCAGGATACCTGGGTGAAAACTCTCGAGTCGAGTCTCAGCACCGTCAATGGAGTGAAGGTCCAGAGCGTGGCATCGGAAGTCGAGAAGGACCTCAAAGCGATTCAGGTATCGGGGGCTCTCCTCACCGCCATTGCCCTGATTTTCCCGGCGATCGCCATTCTTGTTGCGTCGGTTGTCGTGTCCTCAACGTTCAAAGTCATTCTTCAGCAACGCCGCCGCGAGTTGGCACTCCTGCGTGCACTCGGTGCGGACGTCAAGCAGGTGCGTTCACTCGTTCGTCGTGAAACCTACGCTATTGGCGCGATCTCGGCGTTCATCGGCGTGATCCTGGGACTACTGGTTGGCGGTTTCGGCCTGGGACATATGGTCGAGGGAGAGAATTTCCTCTCGATCGTTGCGTCCCTATCCATCCCCTACGCAATCGGCGTGTGGGCATTCGGAACGCTCCTCACCGTCTTCGTCGGACGCAAGCCAGCCCGCGCGGTCTCTCAAGTTCCGCCGATCGCCGCCCTTTCTCCCGTGAACGAGGCCGACGCCTCTTCTCGCGCGGCGCGCCGCCTGACCCTTGTCGTCGGTCTTTTCCTGGCCGTTGTCGGCGGAGGATGCCTCCTCGCAGCTTTGAAGATCAGTAGCGCCACGCAAAAGTTTGCCCTGTCCTTCTGTATGTCCATGGCATGCCTCATTGGTATTCTGCTGATCTGCACGGTTATTGTTCCCACTCTCACCAAACTCTTTGGTCGCCTGTGGCCCGGAATGCTCGCTCGTATGGCACGCGAGAACGCTGTCCGTAACCCCGGACGCACCTCCGCAACCGGAACCTCAATCGTCATTGGCGTCACCCTAGTTGTCACCATGATGGTCGGTGCGTCTTCGATGCGAGACTCCCTCATCAACGAGGTCAATGAGCGCCGCCCCTTCGATCTTTCCGTCAGCACGATCACGGCTGGGGAACTCAGCAGTGATATTCAGGCACGCGTCTCATCGACCGAGGGCGTTGCTGCAAGCGTTCCCGCCCACTCGATCTTCGGCACCGTAAACGTTGATGGAGAGGCGACCGCAGGTAACGCGCAGGGGGATGCCGATGAGCAGAGTCAGATTTTCGGGGAGCCGAACTATTCGACGGTCGCCCACTCAAAGGTCGAGCAGATCGATGACTCAACTGTCCTGGTCGGTATGGAAGCCTGGAATGGCAAAGACGTCAAAGTGTGCTCGAGTGAGGGAAAATGCCTCACCCTGAAAGGCAAATACACCAAGAACTTCAATGGTACCTATGACATTAGCGAGGCGAACCTCCTCAAGCTCAATCCGAAAGCCCCCGTGAGGGACATGATCGTCAAGCTGAAGGACGGCGTATCGGCAGCAAGCGTTCAGAAGGACCTTGCAAAGATCGATAGTTCCTTAATCGTCAACGGATCAGCGCTTGAGCGCGAGATGTACTCCAAGATGATCGATCAGATGCTGCTCATCGTCGTTGCTCTCTTGGGAGTATCGGTTCTGGTCGCTCTTGTCGGTGTTGCCAACACTCTTTCGCTCTCCGTTGCCGAACGTACGCGGGAAAACGGGCTGCTCCGTGCTCTTGGCCTAACCAAGCGTCAAATGAAAACCATGCTCGCCTTGGAGGCAGTCTTTATTTCGGTAACCGGAGCGATCATCGGCTCCGCACTCGGAATCTTCTTCGGGGCCGTCGGGATCCTGGCGCTCCCCTTGGAAGGCCTCACCATCTTCATCACTATCCCGTGGATCCAAATCGCAGCGGTAATAGGGATAGCGGTGCTTGCCTCCCTTGTTGCCTCGTGGCTTCCGGGACGTCGAGCGGCAAAAGTCAGTCCTTCGGCGGCTCTTGCAACCGAATAAGGGACACCGAATGAGATTTCGAGCGTGATAGTACAAATGGGTGTGGGGCCGAGCATGTCTGCTCGGCCCCACACCCATAAGATCAGCGTTTATAGACCTAAGAAGGCCTCCCACCTGGGAAGATCTGCGCGCGCACGGGCAACGCCCGCATCGTAGGCGTCCTCCAAGCGATCAACATTCATCTCCATCTTGTCGATACCCAGGTCCCCCGGAGTCACGATCAGTGCTCGCCCTTGTTCTTCCAATTGGAAAAGCTTGCGGCGAGCAGCGTTGTAGGCGACAGTGCGACGGGCCACGGCCTCGGCAATGGAAGGAAGACGCGGGAAGGCCAGGCGCAGCGCGGAGCACACACCCGGTTTCGTCGGGGTTTTGACGAAGTCGCGCGGACGGGTGAGGACGACGAAGAATTTGCGGTAGCCGTCGCGCATCGGCGCATCCAAGGGGATTCCACCGTTGGGGCCAAGAGCGCCGTCAACGTAGGTGTCGCCGTCGATTGTGACCGTGGGCATGATGATGGGAAGAGTCGACGAGGCACGCACGCAGCGGCCAACTTCTTCCACCGTGCGCATATCGTCCTTCGTGAACCAGACTTCTTCGCCTCGGGTGGCGTTGAAGGCGCCGATCCGGACCTGAGCTGGGTTGGCAAGGAAGGTATCGAGGTCCAAGGGGGCGTCGCCGTCAGGCTGGGCGATCTCATCGTAGAGGTAATCGACGTTGAACATGCCGCGGCCTTCAATCCAGTGACGGAAGCCCCCAAATTCGGGGCTGTCGGCGACGGTAGTGAAGGTGTCGTGTGCACGCTTGGCATCTCGAGACACGTAGTTCACAGTGTTCGACGAACCCGCAGAAATCCCGGAAACATGCGGGAAATCAATTCCTTCTTCGATCAGAGTGGCGACAATTCCCGCGGTAAAGGCGCCGCGCATGCCACCGCCCTCAAAAACAAGTGCGGTGTCATCAATGTGCTTCAGATTCGTCGATTTCACCTTTCGACTCTACGGCGCAAAGCGGGGGTACGCGAAGGGGTGGGGACGAATTTATGGCGAAAATTACCCGGCTGCTCCCGGACGTACGGAAGGGACGCGGCTGCGGAGGCGAGGCCTCGGCGGCGCTTACTTCGTTGAATTTCCGGTGAAAACGACGTAGTGATAGAAAACGAAACGGAATGCCGTTCCCAGAGCAAAGCCCACGACATAGGCGGAAATATTGTCTGCCAGCGGCGAGGTCAATCCCAGAATGTGGTGACTGAATAGCAGGCAGAATTGCGTGATTCCGATGCCGCAGAGGTTAGCGAAGAAGAAGAGGAAGGCCTCACGACCCGCGTTTTCCTGGGTGCGCCCACGGTAGGTCCACACTCGGTTCATGATCCACGAGTAGATCGTCGCGACGCTGGCGGCCACGGCGTTGGCGGTGTTCGCGTGGCCCGCGAGGACGCCGAGGGGGCCGTGTTGGAGCAGGTTGAAGAGCCCCATGTCGATAACGAATGCGGTTGCGCCGACCAGACCGAATTGGAGGAATTCCTTGATCCATGCGCGCAGTGTTTCCGCGAGGCTTTGGGGGGCGGGGGGTTTGGACGCGCTTGTGGGGGTGGCCGGGCGTGAGGGTGCGCTTGCGCGGGTCTCCCCGTTTGCGGGGGCCGGCTGCTCGACGCTTGCCGAGGCCGTGGGGGGCGTCACTTGTTCTGTTTCCTGTGTGGGCACGGTAAAGATTTTAACGTTTATTTCGTCGAGCGTTTGGGAAGGCTGCGCTCAAGTTCGCTCCAGATGACGGCGTGCTCCCTTAGAGTATGAACATGACTGAAGAGACCGCTCCTGTTGCCCCGCAGCGTTTTGGGACGCGCGTGCGTTCCATTCACGGGGACTATTTCGATGATCCGTGGGACTGGTTGCGTCAGCGCGACAACCCGGATGTCATTGCCCATGTCAATGCGGAAAATCAATGGGCGGAACAGGTCTGCAAGCCGGCTCAGGAGCTGGCTGAGAACCTCGTTTCGGAGTTTGATTCGTTCACCGCGCCGGTTGTGTATTCGGCTCCCCAGCGCGTTGGGGACTGGTGGTATTTCCAGCGCCAGTATCACGAAGACTCCTATGCAAAGCACTACCGCGTGTCGGCCTCGCGCTACCCGGACACTCCGGTGCTGGCAGATAGCGAAACTTTGGAAGGCGAGCAGCTTCTTCTCGACGAAAACCTGTGTGCCCAAGGTGAAGAGTTCTTCAAGGTCGGGGAATTGGTGCCGACCGCCGATGGGCGCTTGATCGCATGGTCTCAAGATACTGAAGGCGACGAACGCTGGACGTGGATCATTCAAGACGCGTCCAGCGGCGACATCATTGATCAGCGTGTCAGCAACGCGGGCTATGGTTTTGCGTGGGCCGCGGATTCTCAGTCCTTCATCTACACGCGAGTCGATGACGCGTGGAGGCAATTCCAACTGATGCATCACCGCGTGGGCGCGGATGCCAATGGCGATTCCTTGCTTCTGGAAGAACCTGACGAGGCCTTTGACCTGTGGTTTTCCGCATCGAACGACCCCTGGCACGTCGTTGTTCACTCGACCTCAACGACCAGCGGCGGTGCATGGCTGTGGGATCCTTATGCTCCCAACGTTCCGCCGCGGCCCGTTGTCGCTAAACGCGATGATGTCCAGGTCAATGTTGAGCCCGCAGGCGATCACCTGCTTGTCATCCACACGGCGCTTTCACGCGAGGGAAGCTTGGCGTGTATTCCTTTGCCTCAAGAGGGCGCCGCTGATTCGGTCGTGGACCCCGAACGCTGGGTGACGCTCTACACCGCCCGCGACGGTGAGCGCCTGAGCGATCTCGAGGCGTATCGCGATTTCTTCACCCTGTCCTACAGGCGTGACGCGCTCCCCCAAGCACGCTACTACCGGCGCACACGCCCACTCAAAGTTGTCAACGGAAAGCCGGTCCCGGCCTCGGATTGCAGTGAGCTGTGGACGCTCGGGGAAGAACTCAACAAAGAAGGCACGATCCGTAGCCTCTATCCCCTCAGTTCTGGGAGATTCGAAGACTGCCTTGTTCGTGTGGGGTATCAGAGTGTTTTGACTTCACCCACCGTGGAAGAACTCGATCTGCGAACTGGGAAGTCACATATCCTCAAGGTCACTCAGGTTCCCAACTGGGATCCGTCTGATTTCACGGAAGAACGCGTGTGGGTGACCGCCCGTGATGGACACACTCAAATTCCCGTCACTTTGGTTCACCGGCGCGATGCCCAGCCCGACGGAACACATGCGGGGTGGATCCACGGCTACGGGTCCTATGAAGTTTCCTTTGACCCCGAGTTCGACATCCTGCGTCTTCCTGCCCTTAAACGAGGCGTCATTCACGCGATCGCGCACATTCGCGGTGGTGGTGAAATGGGACGCTCCTGGTACGAAGACGGTAAGAAACTGGTAAAAACACACACCTTCACCGATTTCCTCGATGTCGCAAACTACTTGGTCGATTCCGGCTGGGTTCACCCCGAGCGTTTGATCGCCGAAGGTCGCAGCGCGGGCGGTCTTCTCATGGGTGCGGTCACGAACGCACAACCCGATCGTTTTGCTGCAGTGATCGCGGGGGTCCCTTTCGTTGACGCGCTAACAACCATCTTGGATCCCTCACTCCCCCTGACCGTGGGCGAGTGGGAGGAATGGGGTAACCCCATTGAAGATCCTGAGATCTACGCGCTCATGCGCTCCTACACCCCCTACGAAAATGTCCGCGAAGGCGTGCGTTACCCCGCGATCATGGCGACCACCTCGATCAATGACACGCGCGTCTTCTACGTTGAACCCCACAAATGGGTCCAGCGTCTTCGACAGGCCACCGCGCAGGTTCCCGATCAGCCTCCTATCGTGATCCGTACCGAAATGGTTGCCGGGCACGCGGGAGCTTCTGGGCGCAGGGGGCGTTGGCAGGCTAGGGCTCAAGAATTTGCCTTCGCCCTTCATCAGGTCGGAATCACCAAGTAGAGGAACTTCCAATGACGATTACAGCCGCAGTGGATGGTTCTTCTCTGGGTAATCCGGGGCCTGCTGGATGGGCCTGGGTGGTCTCAGAGGATTGTTGGGATGCCGGTGGGTGGCCCAGTGGTACCAACAATCTGGGCGAATTGAATGCTGTCCTCGAACTCCTTAAGGCCACTGCTCAGGCCGGTCTTGCCCACGAAGAGCTCCACATCCTCGCGGACTCTCAGTACGCGATCAATGTGATCTCCAAGTGGTCACCGGGGTGGAAGAAACGCGGGTGGGTCAAGGCCGATAAGAAACCCATTAAAAACCTGGAGCTCATTCAAGAGATTGACCGTGCCATGCAGGGGCGCATTGTCACCTTCGAGTGGGTAAAGGGTCATGCGGGTCATCCTCTCAACGAGCGCGCCGATGACGCCGCGCGCTCGTGTGCGGAAGCCTATCGCGATGGCCGCGATATTCCCACGGGCCCGGGGTTTGTGTCGACTGAAAGTGCCGAATCCGGTGTTGGGGTATCCGCTGGAACCCTAGAAGTGTCGAGTGCGGCCAGTACTGCGGGAAGCGCGGCGGAATTGGGGACCATTACGCGCAAGGCTGATGCGGCCTCGGCAGGCGGGGAAATTCCGGAAAGCACGACGGGGACGGAAGCTCCGGAAGTACTGCTTGAGCGCCAATTCCTTGATGCGTGGCTTCAGGCAGATTCCCGCACGCTTAAAGCGCTCGAAGCACCCGGGTGCATTCGGATCTGGCACAACGGGTCTCTCACGCAGGGTTTGGAAGGGCGCGCACCCGAGCACGTGGAGGCGTCGAATTTCCAGGTGATCCCAGCGAAAAGACTGCGTGAAGACAGCGCTGTTCTGAGCGATTCTGCGGCGATAGACCGCTGCGAAGGACAAGCATCACTGCCCAATCACACCAGTTCAGAGGCTGTTTCACATGCAACACCAAGTGTCACCTGGGTCGTGACCTACGTTTTAACGTGGACGGGCGGGAAACTACGCGAAAGTAGTACCTGGGTTGCGGGGAAGGAGGAGCCTCGGATTCTCATGCACCAGTCCTCACCAATCCGGTAGTGCGGCCTTCCAACTCAACGAAACCAAGGTCGAAGTGATATCCCATCACACACGCAAGGAGAACAGCCGTACCTTCTGTCACTGAAGTCATCATCAGTATCGAACCTTGGGCTCCGCGACTCGGTTGCTGAAGAAGTTTGACCGCCGGTTAACGGATTTTCGACCGCCGGTTAACGGATTGATCCTGTTCCGATTCGTGAACACCGCACGCACGTCCTGTTCCTGCAGCCAAAAATAGAGGGATGCCATCCTCAACCCGCACGGAAATCCTCACGGGAATCCGCATGACCGCACCCATTGCGGCGGGTTACATTCCTCTGGGGATTGCATACGGCATCTTGGTCATGCAGCTGGGAATGCCGTGGTGGATGGCACCAGCACTGTCAATAGCAGCTTTCTCAGGATCTGCTGAGCTACTCGTCATCACTTTGGCGGCCTCGTACACTCCAATTGCCGTCATCGCTGTGACGATGCTGCTCGTAAACTTCCGGCATCTTTTCTACGCCTTCTCCTTTCCTCTTCACCTGGTCGAGGGTAGGCTCGCGCGCTTCTTCTCCATGTATGCCCTGGTCGACGAGGCCTATGCGATCACTGCTGCGCGTCCCGAAGGCTGGACGAAGCCTCGTCTGCTTGCCATGCAAGTCACCTATCACGCGACGTGGGTGGCCTCTGGTCTGGTTGGCATTCTTGCTGGGTCGTTCATTCCCGCTCAGATCCAGGGCTTGGATTTCGCGCTCACGGCACTGTTCATTACTTTGACCATCGACTCGATTCGCTCCCTCAAAGACATTCCCTCGGTAGTTTTGGCAGCTGGGTCGTTCCTCATCGCGATGCTCATCTGGCCTAAACAAAAGCTATTGCTTGCGCTGCTGCTATACGTCGGCGCCCTTGTGGTACGCCATGTGTTCTCAAGAGGACGCGAAAGAGTATCCGGCCTCGGTGCTGATTGCTCCTCCGACTCGCGGCCTGCCGCCAACGGGTTCTCTGCCCCTGATACGCGCTCCACTTGTGACTCCCCTTCCCCCTCAGACTCGCTCTCCGCCTCGGGCTCCGATCGCGACAACCAAGCGCACGCACCACACACCGGTGAGGAGGGCTGATGTCTCATTCACTCCCCTACCTCTTCGGGATCCTCCTGGTCGTCTTCGTCATCGACTTCACCTTGCGCGCGCTCCCCTTCAAGATCCTCGAGCCCCTGCGCGAGTCAAGCTTCGTTCGGAATATGGCCGTATGGATGCCTCCGGGCATTTTGTTGATCCTCGTCTTGGCGACGCTCAGCGACAACGCAGGCGCTGCTGGTTCGCAGTGGTGGGCAGCCGTTATCGCAACTGTTATCACCGTCGTTGTCCACCTGGCAACAAAGCGACGCCTCCTGTGGAGCGTCGGCCTCGGAACCCTCAGCTACATCCTCATGCTGAACTGGCTCTAGAAGCGTTACCTACGCCGCCCACGGCCGAGCCCGCGCCACGCCTCGGCCCGCGCGCCCAGCACCCCCGCCTCGGCCCGCGCGCCGCCTCGTTCCTCATCCCTCGCCCTCCACACGAAGACACACGCCTCCTTCAACTCAGGCACACGCTCCTCCACACGAAGTCGACGAATGACACAGCTTATTCCCTGCGACATTCACCAACTTCGTATGTCTTTTGGCACTGAACAGCAGTACACGGTGTCACGCGCCTTCCCGTCCTGCGCTTAACCGGCTACCTCCACACGAAGTCGACAAAAGACACAGCTCGTTCCCCGTTACATTCACCGACTTCATGTGTCATTGCGGCAGGAGACGCGCCGCACTCCCCGCCACCCACCGTTTCCAAGCCGACTTCGTGTGATATTCGGGGAGCGGCAGGCGGAACGGCGCCCGCAGCCGACTCCGCGGCGCTACCCTTATCCCATGCGTACGAACTCCTACATCCACCACGCTCACACCGTTTACGAGCACCGCCTCGACGTCCCCCTCGATCACACGCGTCCCCTCGGCGCAGATAACCCGACCATCGAGATTTTCGCGCGCGAGGTCGTGCGTCCCGGCAAGGAAAACGCGCCCTACGCCGTCTTCCTCCAGGGCGGTCCCGGCTACCCCAGCCCTCGCTTCGGCACCTTCGACGGCGGGTGGATGAATCGTCTCCTACAGGATTACCGCGTGGTCCTCCTCGATCAACGAGGCACCGGCCAGTCCACCCGCATGGATGCGCAAT
>ERZ773203.1183-NODE-1183-length-13523-cov-72.528661_pt1 | contig 13523 bp, 9 predicted proteins | sample MGYA00580529_ERZ773203 | MGnify/ENA primary metagenome ERZ773203 (study PRJEB29015, sample SAMEA2738176) | human oral metagenome | biome: human oral; feature: human-associated habitat; material: saliva | place: China | collected 2177 ... | reverse complement strand
TCGTGCAGGTGCGCATGATCGTCGGGTTTTCGATGAGCGCGACGAAGATGCGGCCGAGCTGGTAGTAGCCGCCGTATTCATCGCGGAGCATGTGGGGGTATTCGCTCATGGCGCGGTCGATGCCGGCGCGGTGCGAGCGGGAGCGGGCCTGCGCGATGCACGAGGCCGCGTAACGCCCGGCTTTCATGGCCGGGGCGATGCCTTCGCCGTTGTAGGGGGAGACCATGCCGCCGGCGTCGCCGACGAGGACGAGGCCCTGGGTGTAGTGAGGCTTGCGGTTGAAGCTCATGGGCAGGGCGGCGGAGCGAAGCTGACCGATCTGGTTGTCGGGGGTGAAGCCCCATTCTTCGGGCAGGTTCGCGGTCCAGGCCTTGAAGACCTCGCGGTAGGGCAGGTTCGTGGCGCCGGCGCGCGAGGCGACGGAGCCGAGGCCGACGTTGACGATGCCCTCGCCCATGGGGAAGATCCAGCCGTAGCCGGGCAACAGGTCCGAGGCGCCGGGGGTGCCGCTCCACAGTTCGAGGTGGGATTCCATCCACTCCTCGTCGCCGCGGGGGCTGTGGAAGTAGGCGCGGGCGGCCACGCCCATCGGGCGGTTCATCTTCTTTTCGAGGCCGAGGCTGGTCGCGAGGCGCGCGGCCACTCCCCCGGCGTCGACGGTGATGGCGGCCCGGACCTCGAACGTCGTCGCGTTCTTGCCGCGCCCGCTCTTAGCCGTCACGCCGACGACGCGGCCGGAGCCGTCCTGGAGGGCACCCGTGACGGTCACGCCTTCGTAGAGGCGAGCCCCGGCCTCGACGGCGCGCTTGGCGAGGGCGTGATCGAGGTCCATGCGCGCGCGGGTCATGCCGTAGCCGGGCAGGGACTTCTGGTCGGGCCAATCCATGTGGACGGTGTGGCCGCCGCCGATGACGGTCAGGCCGCGGTTTCGCATCCAGCCGGTGGTGTCCACGCCCATCGCGATGAGCTCGTGGACGGCGGCCGGGGTGAGCCCATCGCCGCAGATTTTGTCGCGCGGGAACGGGTTTTTCTCCAGGAGGACGACATCGAGGCCTGCTCTGGCCAGGTGGTAGGCGGTGGAGGACCCGCCCGGGCCCGCGCCGACGACGACAACGTCAGCGCTCATGTCGCTAGGCATAGTGGATGCCACGGCATTCCTCCGTCATGTGGGCGCGCGGGTGCATCCGCGCCAGTGTGCAAGGCGGACGAGGTGTGCACATCACCTCATTCCGCCCGCCAGCCTAGCTAGGTCACCCTCACCTCGCCGGGCACAGAAGTTTTCCGCGCATTTTCGGGCCACGAGGCCATGGATGGCCGCGCTCTCACCCAACATTTGCGCAACATTTCTTTGTTGTAAATGCCCGCCGCGGGCTCGCCGTCCGCGAACGCTCACGGACGCCGCTCCCACTCACCCAACCCGCCCACGACAAAGGCCGGGACCCCGCGAAGGGACCCCGGCCTCGTCAGCGAAAAATCACGGCAGCGGCTTGACCGCGCGGTGCATGGCGGCGATACCGCCGGTCAGGTTGCGGTACTCGACCTCACTCCAGCCGTTCGCGGCGACCATGCGAGCGATCTCCTCCTGCGCGGGCCACTGGCGGATCGACTCGACCAGGTAGTCGTACGCGCCGTCGTTCGTGGACGCCAGGCGGGCCATCGTCGGCATAACCGTCTTCTGGTAGGCCGAGTACAAGCCGCGGAAGGCACGCGACGGCGGGGTGGAGAACTCCAGGATCACGAGGCGGCCGCGCGGACGCACGACGCGCGCCATCTCGCGCAGCGCCAGAGCCGGGTCGGGAATATTGCGCAGGCCCCACGAGATGGTGACCGCGTCGAAGGAGCCGTCCTCGAAATCCAGGTCCATCGCATTGCCGTGCACGAACTCGATCTCGGGGTGGCGCTCGCGGCCCACCTCGATCATGCCTTCGGACAGGTCGCAGGCGACGACCTCGGCGCCACCCTTGGCCAGGGCGACCGACGACGCGCCGGTGCCGGCGGCCAGGTCGAGAATGCGTTCGCCGGGGTGGGGCGCGACCGCCTTGCGCAGGGCGGTCATCCACACGTGGTTGAAACCGCCCGTCATCAGCGTGTCCATCATGTCGTACCGCGTCGCGACGGAGTCGAACATCGACGCAACTTCGGTGGGATCCTTGGTCAGATCGGCGCGTGGGGTGTCAGTCATGCGTTAATCCTCCCACGTCTTTCAGCGTGCCGCCGCCCCTGCTTCTACCATTGGACGCATGCATGACGACTTTGGATGCTCGCGCCTTGTGTTTCGGGCGTTGGTCCTGCCCCCGCAGCACCCGGGGTCTACTTGCTCACTGACTTCTCTGCTCCCTTCATCGGGCGGCGCGGCCTGGCTCGGCGAGCGCCGCTCCATGATCGGCCTGGGCCGCGCCGTGACGCTCGAGTCCGCCTCCCCCGACGCGATCACCCGCGTGCGCCGGGCGTGGGAGGCCACCCCGGCCTCGTCCCTGGAGGAGGGCGCTCCCTCCCCCGTCCTGTTCGGGTCCTTCGCGTTCCGCTCCCCCGCCCGCTCGGTGGCGTTCGTCCCGGCTCTGACCCTCATTGACGAGGCCGGGGCGCGCTGGGCGATCACCGCCGGCATCGGGGACGCGCCGGATCCACTGGCTGCCGTGTCCGAGGCCGTGGCGGCAGCGCGGCCGACCGCGCGCGTGCCCGAGTCTTTAACCTTTGGCCAGGGGTCGATGTCGCGGACCCAGTGGCGCGACTCGGTGCGCTCGATGGCGGCGCGCCTGCGCGAGGGCGCGGCCGATAAGGCGGTGATGGCGCGCGACATGACGATCCGCTGCCCGCACGGCTTCGACGAGCGCTTCTTGCTCGAGCGCCTGAGCGACCTGTACCCCTCGACGTGGCGTTTTAGCGTGGATTCGCTGGTGGGAGCCTCCCCCGAGATGCTGATCGCCGCCGCCTGCGGGACCGCGTCGTCGCGCGTGCTGGCAGGCACGTGTCAGCCCGGCGAGGGGCAGGCCTTGGCGTCGAGTGCGAAGGACCTGCGCGAACACGCGCTGGCGTCGGAGTCGGTGTCCTCCATCCTGGAGCGCCTGTGCCTGGACGTGCGCACACAGGGCCCGTTCCTGCTCACCCTCCCCAACGTCACCCACCTGGCGACAGACGTGCGCGCCCGGCTCGGGTCGGCGCACCTGCTGGACCTGGTCGCCGCCCTGCATCCGACGGCGGCCGTGTGCGGCACTCCGCGCGATGCTGCGATGCGCCTCATCGAGGAGCTGGAGGACACCGAGCGCGGCCGCTACTCCGGGCCGGTGGGCTGGGTCGACACGGCCGGCAACGGCGAGTTCGCGATCGCCCTGCGATGCGGCCTGGCCTCCAGGACTCGCCTGCGCCTTTTTGCCGGGGCAGGCATCATGCCGGATTCGGACCCCGACTTGGAGTTGACCGAGACCGAGGCCAAGATGCGCCCGCTCCTGGACGCCCTCGGGGTGTGAGGTGCATTCCACGCGGCTCGGTACCCGCATCTTCCGTCACCCGGACGCAGATGAGGACGCGGGGCATTACCCTGAATAGCAGACGACAAACACCCTCATTCCCGTCGGTGAGGCAACCAGATTCCCGACAACGAAAGAGCCAGGACACATGTTCACTAGCATCGATCTCTTCGCAGGTGCCGGCGGCCTGTCGACGGGACTCACGCAAGCAGGCTTTCGCCCTCTATTTGCCTCTGAGCTTCATCCCACATACGCCGCAGCCTACGCGTTTAACCACCGGGAGACTGATGTCGTTGTTGACGACATCCGCCGAGTTGATGCGCACGAGGTACGTTCGCGGTTTGGACTCGATAGGGGCGATCTCGATTTACTGGCTGGAGGACCTCCCTGCCAAGGTTTCTCCATCAACGCTCCAATCCGCTCAAACAAGGATCCGCGCAATCATCTCTTTCGGGAGTTTCTTCGTTTTACCGAGGAATTTATGCCGCGCGCGATCCTTATCGAAAATGTTCCTGGATTGGTCTCGTTCGAGCGTGGAGGGACACTAACCGCGATCACCTCGTCACTCGAGCAATATGGCTACCACACGTCCGTGAAGATCTTGAGCGCGGCTTACCACGGCGTACCTCAGACACGGTGGCGCACAATCATCATCGGAACCCTCACTCCGCATAATGAGGCCACAGTGTGGCCGCAGCCGACACACTGCGCCCAGGTCAGAGCGAACTTTTCGCACAATTTCCACGGAAAAGACATTCTTGAGCAGCCTTCGGATGCCCCCTCTCAGGCAGCTACAACACTTCGCGACGCCATCTCCGATCTCCCGCGCTCGCCAAAACCCCTGAACTCACAGGATGCTATCGCCCAATACGATTCCGCTCCGACCTCCGTCTTCCAAAACCAGGTCCGCCGGGGAAGTACCGGCGTGTACAACCATTTCTCGAGCAACCTGTCGGGAATCAACCTTGAACGCCTGTCACACATCCCACCGGGCGGAAATTGGACAAATATCCCACACAACTTATTACCTGCCGGAATGCAGCGCGCCCGTAAGTCCGACCACACGAAACGATACGGTCGACCGCGTTGGGGCGATCTTTCCGGAACGATTCTGACGAAGTGCGACCCGCACTGGGGAGCGTTCTTCCACCCCTCGGAGGATCGCGTATTTACGGTTCGCGAGGCCGCAAGGATTCAGTCGTTCCCCGACACGTACCACTTCACGGGTTCCTTAGCGGAGCAGTACGCAGAGGTTGGTAACGCCGTCCCCCCGATGCTTGCCCAAGCGATTGGCACGCAAATCGCAACCCATCTTGGGAGCGCGTGATGGCAGGTTACATCCACGAGTTTTTCGGCTACCGATTCGACGACCACTCGGATACAGCTCTCAAAGCGGCTGAGAAACAGTTCTGTCCTTTCATTGGCGAGCTATGCACCAAGCCTCTCGGTCGAGATGGCGAGCGTTCCGGCGCTTGCACGATCAGGCAGTCTTCATCACCCACCCCCGTCATTTGTTGCCCTCATCGGCTGTACGCCGACGAGTACAAGGTGCTTCACATCATCGCTGAGAGGACCTTTGGCAGGAAACTGACTCTCTACCCAGGTCGCCGAGCGCTTGCTCACGCCCACGCAGAAGGCGGTGCTGTCGCCGTCTTTGGACACAAATGGGGGAAAGAACTCAAGCTGCCAAAGAGGGACGGGGTCGGGAGTTACTTCGCAGACTGGGTCCTCGCACGCATCGACGAACACGGAAAACTTGCGGAGTTTACCTCCGTCGAAGTTCAGACTATCGATACAACTGGGAACTACAGGGACTCTCGAAGCGCGCTCCTTAAGCCTGAGCGCAGCATCGCCAAATCCACGGTGGGGTTGAACTGGGAGAACGTGTCAAAGCGCATTATTCCGCAGCTCATCTATAAGGGACAGATTCTGCAACGAGAAAGCCTGTGCCGATCTGGTCTCTGGTTTGTGACCCCAACACCGATCTATGAGCGTTTGCTCACGCGACTCGGGGGACCTGAGAATCTCGATTTCGGCTACGCGCCACAACCCGGTGCCCTTCATTTCCTCCGCTATGACTTTGCTGCGGATACGCAGGTTTCACCTGGTTCTCCGCTCCCCCTTGATGTGACGGGATACGACTGCACGACCGTTGAACGGGTGCAGGGCGCATTCAATCGCGTCCGCCTCCCTGAACCCGATGTCTACGGGTCTTCGCTCGAGAGCGCGTTATACAGCATGCGATAGGAGAGGACAGCCCACTACCCTTCCAGCGGTCGCGGCGCGTCGGCGCACTGCACGTAACTCCACTCAACGCGCAAAGGCCCGCCGCCCCTCGCAGGGGCGGCGAGCCTCGTCGATGAGAGTCAGGACCCCTGGATCGTGACCGACACGTCCTGCGTTGAGCCACCGCGAGCGATCGTCAGGTTGATGGTGTCGCCCGCGCGATAGCGGCGCACGTAGCCGACGAGCTGTTTCGGGCTGGTGACTTCCTGGCCTTCAACCTTGAGGATGACGTCACCGGAGCGCAGCCCGGCAGCGGCGGCACCGGAGCCGGAGGAGACCTCCTGAACCTCGGCACCCACATAGGTATCGGAGCCGACGGTCGTCGTCGCGGCCTTGACGGTCACGCCGAGCATGCCGTGGGAGGCAGAACCGGTCGCGATCAGCTGGTCAGCGACAGACACGACCAGGTCGGAGGGGATCGCGAAGCCCAGGCCGATCGAACCCGCCTGCCCGTCGGCGGAGGTGGCCAGCGACTTGATCGACGAGTTAATTCCGATCACCGCGCCGGTCGCATCGAAGAGCGGGCCGCCCGAGTTGCCGGGGTTGATGGAGGCGTCGATCTGAATGGCGTTGGTGACGACCAGGTCGGAGGACGCCTGCGTCTGGTCCTGGGAGGTGGAGTCCTCGTCCATGGACACCTCGACGGGGCGGTTCAGTGCGGAGACGATGCCGGTCGTGACCGTGTTCGACAGGCCCAGGGGCGCGCCGATCGCCATGACGGGGGCGCCGACCTCGAGGTTCGCCGACGTCGCGAAGCGCGCGACGGTCAGGTCCGACGGTGGGTTGTCGAGGCGGATGACCGCCAGGTCGGTGGTCTTGTCGTGGCCGACGACGCGTGCGGCATAGAGGCGCCCGTCGGCGAGAGTCACTTGGATTTGCCCGCCGCCCAGGACGGAGGAGATGACGTGGTAGTTGGTGACGATGTCACCCTGTGCGTCGTAGATGACGCCTGATCCGGTGCTTCCCGTGGACGCGCTCTGTGTCGAAATCGTGACGACGGCCGGGGAAACGGCGGAGGCGACAGCGGTCCAGTCGGTGGCGTCGGAGGAGGCCGGTACGGTCGCGACGGTGCCATTGTTGAGGTTGGTCGGCGTGGAGACGCGCAGCATGGCCGGGCGCACGTAGAGCATCGCGCCCAGCGTCAGGACGATCGTCAGGAGCATCGCTCCGAGCAGGGCGACCCACCCGGGTCCCTTCTTCTTGACGATGACGACCGGGGCGGGGGCCGAGGTCGGGGCCGGGTACTCCGTCACCGGCTGGCCCGCGGGCGCGCCGTAGGTTCCGCCCGGTGCCATGGTGTCCTGCGTGTGCGGCTGCGCATCGGTGGGGGTTGCGGCATTCGCCGCCTGATCGGCCTGTTGATCGGGTCCGGGAATACGGGGCTCAGTCATGTTTTCCTCTGCTGTCAGTTCGTTCGTTACCTACCAGTATGAGGTGTTTCCTCCAGCGGGCGCTGTGAGGTTCCTGTGAGTGTCCTGAATGACGCGCGGGGGGACGGGGATCCGGGGATTCGCAGGCGCGCTATTCGCCAGAGGAAGCCGCGAGGGCGTCGCCTACTGCGCTGCGCCGCGCAGGGCCGCGTACAGGTGCGTGGCCCGTTCAACGGGCGCGTGGATGAGGCGGGGTCCCGCCGCGGGGGCGGCAAGGATAGAGGCGAGTTCCCTTGGGTGGGTGGCGCGCACGAAACCGACGCCGTAGGCGGCGGCGAGCGCCTCGTAGTTGACGCTCTGGGCGACGCCGAACCAGCGGTCGTAGGCCTCGGGGGTGGTGGCGCGGCCGTGTTCGAGAGTGGCGAAGATACCGCCGCCGGAGTCGTCGGCGAGGACGATGTCGAGCCTGGCTCCCGTGGCCGCGGCGAGCGCGAGGGAGGATGCGTCGTGGCACAGCGTCAGGTCGCCCATGACGGCGGTGACGCGTGGGGCGGCGCCCTCCCACTCACCATCGACTGTGTCGACGCTGCCTTCATTCGACGAGGCCGTGACCACATTCGCCGTTTCTGTATAAGGGATGGACGTGGCGGTTTCCGAGGCCTCGTCGCGCCTTGCGAGGCCATGGGCGAGGGCCACGCCGACCGCGGTGGCGACGGTCCCGTCGATGCCGGCCTGGCCTCGGTTGGAGTACACGAGGCGCCCGGACAGGGAGGCGACGCCCAAGTCGAAGGCGCGCACGGGGTTGGAAGCGCCGAGCACGAGCGGGCCGGCCGTGGCCGAAGCGACGGCGCGTGCCAGGTCGATCATCGTGCGCCCTGACCCGTCCGAGAGGAGGGCATCGATGCGTGAGGCGGCCTTCGCGGAGAGGGCCTGCACGCGCGAGGCCCAGTCGGCGAGCCGTCCCGGCACCGGGTCCTCGGGGGCCTGAAGGTCGGCCACGACCGTGGTCGCGTTGCCGGAAGTGTCGACCCAGGGGGCGCAGGGGTCCACGACGATGACACGCACGTCGGGGCGTGCGAGAAGCGCGTGAATGGGCCGCGACAGGGTCGGGCGCCCCGTGAGGACGACGGTGTCGACCTGGCGCGCGAGGTCGGAGCAGACGACGGCCTGCTCGAAGGGGGTCACGCCCCCGAGGGCCCACGCTCCGGAGGCGGGCTCGGCCAGGAGGGGGAAACCCGAGGCCCGCGACCAGTGGGCGGCTCGCTGCGACGCGCCCTCACCCGCGACGATGAGACCGGCGTGCGCCTGACCGACGACGTCCTCCCAGCGCTCGGGCACAGGGGAGGCGGCGAGCACCCGGGTCGGGCGCGGGACGAACGAGGCCGGGGCCTCGTCCCCGGGGAGGCCGGCATCGCCGGGGCCGTCCATCGAGGAGGAGGCGGGCGTGGCCGACGCGCGGGAGGCCGGTGATTGGGGCGTGAGGGGGTCGCGGAAGGCGACGTTGATCTGGACTGGGCCGGGCACGCCGGTGGGGGCACCGGTGGCGGCGGCGAACGCACGTGAGACCTGGCCGATCAGGGAGGGCGAGGGTTCCTGCGGTTCCAGCTCGACGCAGGCGCGCGCGTGCGCGGCGAAGAGGCGGGCCTGGTCGGTCGTCTGGGAGGCGCCGACGCCGCGGAGTTCGCCGGGGCGGTCGGCGCTCAGGACGATGAGGGGCAGGCGCGCGTGGGAGGCCTCGAGGACAGCGGGGGTGAGCTCGGCGACGGCCGTGCCGGAGGTGACGACGATGGCGGGCAGCGCTCCGCCTCGCGCGAGGCCGACCGCGAGAAAACCGGCTCCTCGTTCGTCGAGGACGGCGCGCGCGTGCCCGCTGAAGGAACCCGATTCGAGGGCGTAGGCGAAGGGCGCGCTGCGCGAACCGGGGCAGTACAGGACGTGGGTGACGCCCAGGGCGTCCAGGGTGGACAGGATCGCGCGCGCGGTATCGACGGAGGGCATGCGCCCAGCCTACCGGGCGCTTGCCTCCAGGTGCTCGGCCATACCTTCGAGGCGCATCCCCCACCGGGACGCGAGGTCGGAGTCGCCGGGGGTCCGGTCGATGAGTTCCTGGTCGGGTTCGAGGCGTCCCACGGGTAGTCGACCGCGTTCGGGCACGAGGGGGGTGGTGACGTCGGCGACGAGCAACGAGGCCGTGGCCAGCCCTGCGGCGCGCGGGATGCCGGGGACCGCCGCTGCGGCGGAGACGCCCACGGAGAGGCCCACGGAGGTTTCGAGCGCGGAGGAGACGACGACACCGAGTCCGCTCTTGCGTGCGACCCGCAGGGCGGATCGCACGCCTCCGAGGGGCGCGACCTTGATGATGACGACGTCCGCGGCCTCCTTGCGGGCCACGTCGAGGGGGTCTTCGGCGCGACGGATGGATTCGTCGGCGGCGATGGGCACGTCGACGCTGCGACGTACTTCGGCCAGTTCGTTCACCGTGAGGCATGGCTGTTCAACGTATTCGATGGGAACCACGCCCGCGGCCTCAGCCATCGTGGGAATCGCGGCGCGTGCCTCGTCCACTTCCCAGGCGCCGTTGGCGTCCAGGCGGATCATGGCTTGCCCTCCGACGGTGTCACGCAGGGCGTCGGCGACGGCGGCGATGCGCGCGCAGTCGCGGCTCACGCTCACACCGGGTTCGGCGACCTTGATTTTCGCGGTGGCGCACCCGCCGGAGACCTTGACTCGTTCGTAGGCTTCTTCGGGGGACACCACGGGGACCGTCACGTTTACGGGCACGTACTTGCGGCGAGGAACCGGCGGGAAGCGGCGCGCCGATTCGAGGGCGGCGGCCAGCCAGCGCGAGGATTCGACGTCGTCGTAGTTCCAGAAGGGGGCGGCTTCGCCCCACCCTGCATGTCCATGGAGAAGGAGTCCTTCGCGGCGAGTCACGCCACGGAAGCGCGTGGTCATCGCTACCTTGTACACCAAGATGTCGTCGACGCCTTCGAGGACGTAACGCGCCTGGCGGCTCAGCGTGCGCATGGGGATGCGCATGAGCGTGGCCTGCTGCGATGCGTTCATCAGACTCTCCTTACATGTCGGTAATATTGTCGCGCAACATTCCTTCTTCCTCAACTCGTTTACACTGACACCTGCTGGTTCGTTTTGAACTAACCATTGAGAAATGACAGACTCGCACGGAATGCCAAACGCCTGGAAAATAAGGTTATCTCACAGATCACAACGAATGTGACTAGTGAGCACTTGCCGCCTGTCTTTTCAGACAGCCCCCATGCCGTGCGGTTAGCTTGCCCGCACGTTGGGCACGCGCGGCCCCTGCACGCCGGGCGCGACGCAGCGCATCGACACACCCCACCCCCGATCTCCCAACCACCGGAGATGGTTGGGACAGGGACAGACCCGTCCCGGCCTCGTCTACTAGAATCCGACACATGAGTGCTCTGCCCTTCGTCTCCGACACCTTCGACCCGAACCGCTGGCGCGAGGTCGAGGGCTTCGATTTCGCCGACATCACCTACCACCGTGGGATTTCGCGCGGCCCCGAAGCGGACGGACGCCCCAAGGGCGCGGACATGCCGGTGGTGCGCATCGCCTTCGATCGCCCCGACATTCGCAACGCCTTCCGCCCGGGCACGGTCGACGAGCTGTTCCGCGCGCTCGACCACGCGCGCCAGACTTCCCAGGTCGCGGCCGTCATCCTGACGGGCAACGGGCCGTCGGCGCGCGACGGCGGATACTCGTTCTGCTCGGGGGGCGACCAGAGGGTCCGAGGCCGGGACGGCTACCGTTACGAGGTCGAGGGCGCGGACCCGGAGGCTGCCACCGCGAAGCGCCGCGAGCAGATCGACCCGGCGCGCGCCGGACGCCTGCATATCCTGGAGGTCCAGCGCCTGATCCGCACGATGCCGAAGGTCGTCATCGCGGCGGTTCCCGGGTGGGCGGCGGGCGGCGGGCATTCGCTGAACGTGGTGGCGGACCTGTCGGTGGCGTCCATCGAGCACGCGGCCTTCATGCAGACGGACGCGAACGTGGGGTCCTTCGACGCCGGCTACGGCTCCGCGCTGCTGGCCCGCCAGGCCGGGGATAAGAGGGCGCGCCAGATCTTCTTCCTGGCCGAGCGCTACGACGCGCAGACTGCCGAGCGCTGGGGCGTCATCAACCGCGCTGTCCCGCATGCGCGGCTGGAGGAGACCGCGCTGGAGTGGGCGGCGACCATCGCGACGAAGTCCCCGCAGGCCATCCGTATGCTCAAGTTCGCCTTCAACCTGGCGGATGACGGGCTGGCTGGCCAGCAGGTCTTTGCGGGCGAGGCCACGCGCTTGGCCTACATGACGGCAGAGGCCCAGGAGGGGCGTGACGCCTTCCTCGAGCACCGCGCCCCCCGCTGGGAGGACTACCCCTACTACTACTGAGAGCCCGAGCGGTTGTCAGGTCTGGCTCGGGGCGAGGGTGATCCCGGTGATCGCTTCGTTACCGTTCTCGTCGTAGGACATGGTGCCACTACCCGTGTATGACTCGGCCATGCCGGGCGCCGGGTCCGGGAAACGCAGACTCTTAATCGTGAAGGTCGTCGGAGAGTCCATGGTCACACGAACGCCGTAGTAGTCGAGCTCGTGACGAAGGTCAGCCTGCTTGACTCTCGGTGGGGCGTTTGTGGTCGCGTCGGGGCACAGGTGCGATGAGCTTCCCTGCGTGTCGATACACTCCGTGATGAGCTCCACGAGCTCGTATTCTGTTTCCTTTTCCAAGACGGTAGCGTCGAAGGCGAAGGGGGTAACCGTCACGGCACCGGCACGCGAGGGCAGAGCAGTGAATTGGGACTGGACCGCGCCGTGTTTGTCGTCCCGATACAGGAACATACCCTTGCCGGGCAACGATCTCAGGCGCGCCTCGCTGCTGAATGAGCGCGCACCGATCTCATACTTCCCCGGGTAGAGGGTCAACGTGAGGGCCCGTCCTTTGACCGGCCACTCCGCCACGGGGTTAAAGGAAGCGATGGTAGCCCCGTTGAAGAGGACGTCGGTCGTGGCGCCGGGCAGCTCGACCGTCACCGTCTGCGCGAGGCTGGTGGCGATCGTCCAGGGAGCGTCCACGCTGTCTCGGCGCGCCACCATCTCAATACTCTCCTCACGCGCTGCCATCCCGACGCGAGGGGTGCTCGTGACAGCAAAGGTCGCAGTGAGCCTGTCCGCGGACATCTCCCCCTCGGACACAGACAAGGACACGAAGGTGCCGGCCGCAACCGCGAAGTCCTCCCCCGCATCGCTCAGCATCCAATTGGGGTCCGTAGAATCTGCGAGGCCATCCATCGCAGCCGCTTCGTCGATGCGTCCACCCAAGACGGCGTCACAGTAGGCGGACACGACGCTGGTGGCACCGGCGAGCGCCTCGTTATCCCTCTCCCGGTTGACGCGCTCCTCGTGGGAGCGCCACGCGAGCACAGACACCGCAGCACCGATGAGGACCACGACGGCCACCACGCTCGTCAACCAGTAGCGGCGGCGCGCGAAAAACACGGGAGGCTGGACAGACCATCGCAGCCGCGCGCGCACCACACGCGCGTACAGGCGGTGATAAAGCTTCTTCGCCGTCATGACGCCTCTCTCCCTAGGAGCGAAAAACCTGACCGTTCCACATATTATCGAACGTCAGCACCCTCAGTAACCCACCACATCGCCAAGACCCAGGAGGAGCACGACGCCTACCCCAACCAACGCACCGCGCTTGGAGGATTCTCCCGACAACTGACGCCCCGGAATGTTCCGGTGCTTGCATCACCGAGAGCACCCTTGCTATCTTTCACTGTTGCACGCCCTGTGAGGCTCCATGGCACACACTGAAACAGCAACGAATAACTCGTCGACGGAGCCGTCATCGCGCCCGTCGCGGCGCAAGCGCTGGGTTGCCGCCGCCTCGTGCGTGGGCCTCGTGGCCGTCATCGCAGGAGGCGGATACTGGTCGAACTACGTGTACCTGTCCGACCTGACCGCCTTGGATGCGTGGAACCGCTACATGGACCTCGTCAAAGACGGGAAATACGACGAGGCCCAGAGATACTTTCCAGAACAAGCGCCCCTCTTCGACGGCGAAGACTCGCGCGACTTCCTAACGGATGCCGCACACGCGCACGCTCCCAGCACTATGTCCATCGAGCCAGTCGATAACATCGATAACCCCTACTCGATCGAAGGGCACGTTTCCTTCAATGATGGAACAGACGTCTCAGCGCCGATCGTCACCTTTCTCTCACAGAAGGAAAAGGCAAACGGCAAGCTCGGCTGGTGGCACATTGAAGATCCATCTTTCGGAACAACGATCAGCCTGCTTGAGTTGGATAACCGGCTCTTCGCATTTTGGGGTGTGGGGGTGGTGTTCGAAGCGTCCCGGGGATCAT
>ERZ773203.1180-NODE-1180-length-13545-cov-12.782283_pt1 | contig 13545 bp, 12 predicted proteins | sample MGYA00580529_ERZ773203 | MGnify/ENA primary metagenome ERZ773203 (study PRJEB29015, sample SAMEA2738176) | human oral metagenome | biome: human oral; feature: human-associated habitat; material: saliva | place: China | collected 2177 ... | reverse complement strand
ACGACAAGAAGAAACTCTTCGACCCACGTAAATTCTTGAAACCAGGTTTCGAAGCAATTACTGCAGCTGTTGAAGAACGTATCGACGTATTCGGTTCAGAAGGCAAAGCTTAATTAAAACAGGAAAGCAAGGTCCCGTGTGGATCTTGTTTTTTTGTATTGGGAAGTTGGATACTAGTATTCTTTTGGGAGCCATTAAGCCTCTTGCTTACAGGCTCTATTTTTTGTACAATATGGCTATGAAAAAATTCAAACAGTATAGCTGGATCGTTTTTGTTTTGCTTATCCTTTTTCTAGGAGGTACATTTGGTTTCCACCAGTTTAGTTTGCAAAAAGAAAATAAGCTCCTCGTGCCTATAGGTAAGAAGGTCGTAGTCAATGGACATCAAATGAATGTATATGTTCAAGGTGAAGGCTCTGAGACGATAGTATTTCTTTCTGGTGCTGGTATTGCTTCACCTATATTAGACTTTAAGAATCTAACAGATTCCCTATCAAAAAAATATAAAATTGTCGTAGTCGAGAGAGCTGGGTATGGTTTTAGTGAGGATAGTAATCAATCCAGAGATGTGATGGAGGTCCTTTCTGAGACCCGTCAAGCTTTGTCGCAAGCCGAAGTTTCGGGGCCTTATGTGATTATTTCGCATTCAATGGCTAGTCTTGAGAGCCTTGCTTGGCAAGAGAAATATCCGAATGAAGTAACGGCAGTGATCGGTCTTGATTGGGCCCTACCAGCGAGTTATGAGGATTTAAAGGAACATCCCAAACTGATGACCTTAGCCTATTGGACTAGTAAGGTTGGGTTGCTCCGTTATTTCCCAGAGTCTGTTTATCTGAAAAATCATGATTTGACGGATAGTGAACGTCGACAATACCGATTTTTAGCCTACAAGCAGTTGCTGTCGAAGGCTATGTTAAACGAAACTCGTGCAGTGAAAGAAAATGCCCATAAGGTTAGCGGATTTACCATTGATTCTAAAATTCCTGTGCTCCTATTCGTCTCAAATGGAGAGGGAACTGGCTTTAGTCAGTTGGAGTGGCAGAATTATGCGAAAGACTTTGCTAGAAACCGGTCCAATGTTCAAGTTGTTTATGAGGACGCTCCTCATGATTTTTATCACAGCAAGAAGAATGAGGTCGTCTCTCAAATAAGGTCTTTTCTACATCAGTCTAGACTTGATTAAAAAGATCAACTATAAGTGCTTGACAACCATTCTCAGAGTGCTATACTAAGAGGGTAATCGCCGATTTAGCTCAGTTGGTAGAGCAACGCACTCGTAACGCGTAGGTCACAGGTTCGATCCCTGCAATCGGCAGTGTGAAAGAAGTCCTCTCGGACTTCTTTTTTTCTTTTAATAAGATTTTGACCACATAGTCTATCATGACTACCACATAGACAAAACCTATTGTTTAGGTTTTTTATTTCTGTTATAGTATTAACTGTCAAAGGGAGATAAAGCTTCCTAACAAAATAGAAAATGAGGTAGAATTATGAAAAAAGTATTAGGGATCGGATTTTTAGTTATTGCAGTAGCGGTCTTGTATTTTGGTTTTGTTGGATGGCCAAGTTTGGATGTCAACATCTGGGCCCTCTTTCCAGTAGGTCTATTTCTATTCTTTACACTTGAAAATCTAGTGAAAAAAGATTACAAGGCTAGTCTCATGTGCCTGATCATTGCTTTTATCATTGCAAATGCTATTCTTGATATTTTGCCACTTTCAAGTGGGTTGGTAATCGGTGCTGGAGTGTTGGCTTGCGTGGGAATTGGATTTCTCTTTCCAGATAAAAATATGAAAGTAAAGTAATTTAAAGTACATAAAAAAATAATAACGCTAAAGTATACACAGAAAGATAAATATATAAATTTTATTTCTGGAAAAAGAAAAAGGAGAAAATCAAATATGATTTTCTCCTATAATTAACTTGTTAAAAATTAACTAGAATAGGTAAATTACTAAGATTATTTATTGAATCCTGCACCAAAGCGAGTGTTGTTACCAAACTCACGAGTTGCATCATTCAAAGGTTTTCCGTCAGTACCTGCAACTGGTTTAGCTGGATAGGTTTCAGCACCTGATACACTGTAAGCTTTGTCATATTGTTTTGAAACAGCATAACCAAAACGGTTGTTGGGGTTATTTGCAGCACCTGCTTCTGTAACAATTTCTGGAGCTGGAGTAGCTGGCTTAGCTGGAGCTGGAGTAGCTGGTTTAGCTGGAGCTGGAGTAGCTGATTTAGCAGCGTTAAATCCTGCACCAAAACGAGTGTTGTGTCCAAACTCACGAGTTGAATCATCCAAAGGTTTTCCGTCAGTACCTGCAACTGGCTTAGCTGGATAAGTCTTAGCACCTGCAAAACTGAAAGCTCTCTTGTTTAATGGAGAAACTGCGAAACCAAAACGGTTGTTATGGTTATTAGCAGCATTTGCCTTTGTAACTGTCCCAGCTGTTGAAGCAGTTACTCCTGGGATAGAAGGAACTTCAGTAGCTGCATAAGAAACGCTAGCGATTGCTGACAATGCTAATGCACTTGTTAATAAAACTTTTTTCATTGTTTTATCTCCTCTTTAATTTTTCATTTTATTTCTAAGGCGAACCTTATTATTTTGATTGTATCATATATAGATATATTGTCAAGTATTTATAATTTTTAAGAAAATTTTTTCATTCAAAATTCTTAAGCAAAAAAAGTCTCGAGTTTTCTCGAGACTTTTACTTTATTTACCTGCGTAATATTTTTGAATACCTTTGACAATCCCAGCGACCAATCTATTTTGGTAGGCATCGCTACGAATTTGTTGGTTTTCGTTGAAATTGTCAATATAACCAAGCTCCAATAGAACTGCTGGTTTGTCAGTTTCTCGAAGGACCGCAAAGCTACTTTGGAGGAGGCCAGCATCCTTAGCGCCAGTTTCTGCTAGGAGTGAAGAGTGGATATCAGCAGCAAGGCGATTGCTTTCACTGATACGATCAGGGTGATTATGCCAGTATGAATTAATCCGAGAAGGATAGCCAGCAGCTTCTTCGTAAGAATAAGTCTGAATACCAGAACGGTTAGAAGCAGGGCTTCCGCTAGCATTGAAGTGGATGCTAATGAAGATATCGGAGTTCGTGTTGTTGGCTATTTTTGAACGTTCGGTGACAAAGTCGACATAGACATCACTATCTCTCGAAGAAAGAACTGTATAACCAAGACCTTGGAGTTCCTTGCGTAGTTTTTGATAAACTTGCATGGTGAGGTCTTTTTCATTAGTGTTATAATAAACAGCACCTGGATCTTTACCACCGTGTCCTGGATCTAAGAAAACGGTATATGTGTATTTTCCTTTTTCAAATCCACGACTTACTGGCACTTCACCAATCCATTTTCCATTACTTTGGAACTGATGTGCTTTTCCATCGATTTTATGAGTTCCTGTGACATAGACCCCGCTATCTTCTAGGTAATACCAAGCGTTATAGTAGTTATCAAAAATCCATTCACTCTTAGCCATGTAACCACCGGCCTTGAGGTAGTAGGAACCAATCCATTCACGCGCAGCGTATGCACCACCTGATTTCAAGTAGAACCAGCTATCATAGTTTTTATCGAAAATCCATTCTTTTTCAGCCATAGCACCACTAGCTTTTAGGTAGTAGCTACCTTGCCATTGGTTACTTGCCATAGTGGCATCTTTGTTAAAGTAGTACCAGATACCACCAATTTTATCCCACTTATTTTTGATTAATCTACCAGAAGCTTGAGCATAGTACCATTGTCCATCTTGTTTGACCCAAGCCCTCTCAGCCATAGCCCCACTATTGGTAAAGAGATAATCATCAAAAATGGTGTTGCTGAGCATGATACCGTCTTTATCAAAGTAGTACCATACATCGCCAATCTTTTTCCAATCTTGTTTAACGATTTTTCCAGATGGATTAGCATAATACCAGTTATCTTTGATTTTACCCCAGCCGCTATCAACCATAGACCCGCTGCTAGTCAGAATGTACCCATCATAGATCGTATCGCTGAGCATGATACCATCCTTATCAAAGTAGTACCATTTTCCGTGAATTTTTTTCCAATTGACGGTAGCCTTGTTAGCTTCATAGAAGCGCCAGATATTTTCTTCAAATATCCAACCATCTTTTTTATCTTTTGGAACCTGGCTTTCTTCTTTCTTAGCTGAAGTTTTACTTGGGTTTGTTGTAGAAGTTGTTGGTATGCTTGAACTTGCTTCAGTAGAAGGAACTGGTTCCTTTGTTTCAACCTTGTTAGCTGTTGTAGTTTGTTGCGTCGTCTCTGCTGAAGTAGTTTGTACTTTATTTTCTTCAGCTAAAGCTGGGTTTGTTGCAAATCCTAGGTAAGTAAGCATGATGGCACTTGCAAAGAACGTTTTTTTCACTTGTTTCATCTCCTATTTATTTTTTAATAATCTCTTTTTGAAATGTCATTAGAAAAGCACCTCAAATGGAACGTTGGGTTGCCAACTTTGTTGAGGTGCTGGCAAAATTTGTTGCCATTTATTTCATCATGAAGATTTGAACAATCATGATGATGTAGATGAGCAATGTAAGTAGAAATCCAGCTCTCCAAAAGAATTTCAGGAATTTTGGATAATAAAAACTACGTTTTTTGCTCAAGAAGAAAAAGGCTAAAATGATAGCTAGCAAGGATAATGCTGCTCCCAAAACGGGAAGTTGATTGTGTGTAAAAACCTTAGCACTGATAAAATAATATTCAAAAATTAGAAAAGGAAAAGCCAAATCAGCAAAGTTGATGCCCCTTTTCTTTAACTTAAAGAATCTGCTCAGAATAATTGCTAAAGCCAAGGTTAATACCAAAAGCAAGACGGAAGCGAGTTTCATTAAAATCATAACAATATTGTATCATAAAACTTGAATAATAGAAAAGCATATTCTTTGATTTAACAGTGTTTTTCTAAAAATTTTTGTTTAGAAATTGATTTTTTATACTTTATACAAATTCAGTGTATGTTGGATACAAAAATGGTAATAGTTTGAGTCTTCAATATAAATCTTTTTTATGGTGACCATAGAAAATATATATTAGTCAGAAAGCAAGAATAGTAGTAGAATGAGTAGCAAATAAAACAAAGGAGTTTCTTATGAAATTAGTAACGTTATGGTCAAAACTCTCACTAGGAATCCAATTATTGGTGGCTTTGGTCTTGGGTGTTATAGCTGCAGTCATCTGGCCACAATTTGCAGGTTTTTACCAATTTTTAGGTCAAGCCTTTATTAAATTGATCAATATGGTTATCATTCCACTAATCTTCCCGACTATTGTTGTTGCAGTAGCCGGCGTTATCGGGAAAAAATCTTTCGGGAAAATCTTGACCAAGAGCTTGGTTTACTTTTTTGCCGTGACAACTGCTATTACGCTCTTGTTTGTATTTGCTAGTTACTATTTAGGATTTGGACAAGGTGTGAATATTGGTCAAACTGGTGGGAACCTTGATGGTATTGCCAACAATGTAAAATTTAGCGAATTTCTCCTTGGTTTTATTCCATCAAATATCGTCAAATCTCTTTCAGATGGAGCCCTATTGCCGATTATCGTTTTTGCTATCTTTCTTGGTTACGGAATTGGTAACCTTAAGTCTGAGAAATCTCAGAAAATTATCGAAGGTTTCCAAATCTGGATTGAAGCCATCTATAAGATTGTTGCAGTGATTGTTAAACTATCACCGATTGGGATTTTTGGATTTATCGCCAAAGATGTTGCAACGACTGGTGTTGACAAGTTGATTGGGCTTGGTCAATTTGTAATCGGAACTTATTTGGCTTATGCTGTTTTGGTTCTCCTTATTTTCCCTTTGATTGCTGTCTTCTTTAAAGTACCATATTTGTCAGCCTTTCGTGAAAATTGGAGTCTCTTGACACTGGCTTTTGTTACAGGTAGTTCTAGTGTTGTCTTGCCTTCACTTCTTAAAGATTTGAAAAAACAGGGGCATGACGAGCATACAATTGATTTAGTTGTTCCTTTAGGATATACTTTTAATTTAGAAGGAGCAGCAGTTTATTTCTCAGTAGCGACAATCTTTATCGAGCATGCCTACGGCATTCAATTTTCTTTATCAAGTCTCTTGTTTACTGTTTTATTGTTGATCTTGATTGGAAAAACTGCAGCAACTGTGCCATCAGGGGCTATCGTGGTTCTATTAGCAGCAGCACCTCAACTGGGATTGCCAGTTGAAGGAGTAGCCTTAATCTTTGCAGTTGATTTCTTTGTCAATGCTGGTCGTACTATGATCAATGTTTTAGGTCAAATCTTAACAGTCAGCGTTATTGAAAAAACAGAAGGATATGTTTTAGAAGAAGAAAAGGAAAGCCAATTATCAGTCAGCTTTTCTTAAGGAGTTTATAAGTAATGAGTGAAGCAAAAGTTTATGTAATTCATGAGAATCTTGAATGGACCCAGCATTTGGTCAAATGGTTGGAAGAGTTAGAAGTCCCTTATGAACTGTGGGATTTGTCTAGTGGAATTTTGAATCTGCAAAGTCCACCGCCACAGGGTATCTTCTACAATCGTATGTCTGCGTCTTCTCACACAAGAGGACATCGCTATGCGCCAGAATTTACAGAGCAGGTGATTACTTGGTTAGAAGCACACGGACGCAAGGTTGTGAATGGAACTGGGGCTATCAACCTAGAAATCAGTAAAGTCAAACAATATTTGAAGCTACATGAGTCTGGCATTGAGACTCCTTCGACAGTTGCAGTTTTGGGCCAAGAAAATATCATTGAAGCAGCCAGAAAATTGAACATCTATCCATTGATTACCAAGCACAATCGAGCAGGTAAGGGGTTAGGAGTTCAACTCTTCCAAAATGAAGAGGAACTGGCAGCTTATGTCAATAGTCCTCTCTTTGAACCATCAGTGGACGGGATTACCTTGTTACAAGCCTACATCAAACCAAGTGATGGACGCATCCGTCGTTCAGAGTTTATCAATCAGAAGTTTCTCTATACTGTTTCAATCGATTCTTCAGATGGATTCCAACTTTGTCCAGCAGATGGTTGTCAAATTGGCAAGAGATCAGAACAACTAGAAACGTCTGAAAAATTCCAGATTACAGAACCTTTACCAGATTCTCGAAGAGAAGCTTATGAGAACTTCCTTAAGAATGCTCAGATTGAAGTTGCTGCTATTGAATGGGTTCAGTCAGAGAGTGGTGATATTTATGTTTATGATGTAAATACCAACACAAACTACAATCCTACCGCAGAAAAAAATGCCAATATTTTTGCTCACCAACATTTGGCTCAATATCTAAAATCAGAGTTGCAAGCCCTAACGAGTGGACAATAAAGTATTAAAGAAAATCCCCCAGTATCAATGACTGGGGGATTGATTTGTTTATACTCTTCGAAAATCTCTTCAAACAACGTCAGCTTCGCCTTGCCGTACTCAAGTACAGCCTGCGGCTCGCTTCCTAGTTTGCTCTTTGATTTTCATTGAGTATTAATCGATAAAAAATTATTGATTAACCTTGAAGTCTGGATCTTTAAGACTTTGGACACTCGCATTAATCACAGCACCGACAATCAATAACTTGGCAATGATAATGAACCAAAACATCATGACAACAACAATGATGGAACTGAAAAACCGAACATCAACGAGATAGTTGACATAGTTATTGAAATAAGCTGAAAAGATAGTTAACAATGAAATAAGAGTGACGAATACGAATAGACTTCCAGGAAGTACGAAGCGAAGACGACCGATTTTCACGTTTGGAAGTAAGTAATAAATCATGATGAGGATTGCAAAGAGGAATACATAAACTAAAGGCCCTGTAAAATTTTGTAAGTAACTAAATAGGGAACTCTCAGATTTCCAGTAGTTCTTAAGAAAGTCTAGTAACATATGACCAAACATACTAAAGAAGAGAATGATGGCAAAGAGAATCTGTAGACCCAAACTTACCAGGATACTCATCAGTTGATGAGAAATAAGACCTCTGTTCTTAGCGATTCCATAAGCTTTGTTAAAAGCCTTTTGGAGGAAATTCATGGATTTTGAGAAGGTCCAAAGGGCTGATATCACCGCAAAACTCAAGAGTCCAGCAGATGGTTGTGTCAGTACTTCGCGGGCAATCTTTGCTACTACGTCATAGATTGTATCTGGTAAAAATTCCTTCAGTGAAATCAGAAAATCAGAGATTGGAATCTGAAAATAGGGAAGGATATTGACCACTATCATGAGAAGTGGAAAGATTGAAATCAACCAATAATAGGCCACAGCTACACTGGTTAATTCAATATCTGAAACACGATAGTAGTGTAAAAAAGCTTTTAATAAGGGCCTATTAGTTAGTTGTTTCCACAACTCTTTCATTGCATAATCCTCCACAATAAAATCTCTCTTTTAAGCTTAATCTTAATTTCGTCGAACCAACTCCATCATATCATAAGGTAGCGTGTTGGCTGATTCTTTTAGGGAATAAGTTTCTAGGTTGTTTACATTTTGTCGTAGTTTTTTAGCATACTGGGCTGAGATGAGTTTTTGTTTCTCGTACTCAAAGATGCATTTACGTTCTAGATAATAACCTCTCAACATTTCGTCGATATTATTGGGTTTAATACGATTGATAACGCGCTCCACAAAGGCTCCACTGGTAATATGACTGGTTTCACGGAGACGAGATTCCTGCATAAAGCTAATTAAAGGACTCTTATAAATCCCTTTGAGGTTTTCCAAACTTTCGATGATGATTTCAGTGTTGGCTAGGTAGAGTTCAGCAATCTGGTCATAGTCAATGGCCAGAAGTCTTTGAGTTTCTTTGTTCTTCAAGGAACGGAGGGTTTTGCCAAATGTAAGCAACTCATGTAGGAGAAAACGTACAATTCGAATAGAAACAAGGAAGTAGTAGGTTAGTCGAGAAGCGAAGTTTCGTTTAATATTTTTCTCCATGCTTTTCAGATAACGTTGGTAGACACGATATCCTCTTTCGCCGATTTTTCCTTCTTCGTAAGCCTGCTCCAAACCATCGCTCTCGATACTGAGAATCAGTAGTTTGAGAGCTTCCCAGTCCTCCTGAATTTCCTTATTTTCCAAGCTGAGGATGAGGTTTTCAATCCGTCCATGATAATTATCGATCGCCGCATAGAGGGGAACCTTATTTTTGGTATTGTCCAAATCTTTCTCTAACTCCATGGCAACATCGTTTAAGATAGCGATGTGCATGAGCTGATCTTTAGATGGTTCTTGCTCTTCCGAAAGGTGTGGCAAAACTACTAAACCAGTAAGAAAACTGACCAGTGTTACACCTGCGACGAGAAAGAGAAGGAGAGGATATTCTTGCTCTAGATTTGACGGTATCAAGAGGATAGTAGCAATAGAAACTGTTCCCTTAACTCCAGAAAATGTTAGAAGAAGCATATCTTTGACATACTTGTGGAGACTTTTTTGAAGTTTCTTAATACGCAAAGCGTAAAACCCATAAATCATTACAAAGCGGATGGCAAAGAGTAGGAAGGTTAAAAGAAAGACTGTGACCAGAAGAAGCACATTGTTATAAAAATCACTCTTCAGAATCGGCTCCGCAATCATCTCCAGTTCCATTCCCAACAGAACGAAGACAGAACCATTGAGCATAAAGGTTACAGTGTGCCAGACGGTTTCAGTTACAGTATCAACCTGGGCTTCAAGAAGATTTATCTTTTTAAAACGACTCGCTTTTAAAATACCAGCAACAACGACTGCGATAATTCCAGAAACATGAATTCCTTCAGCGATGAAGAAGGTTAGAAGGGGTAAACTAAGATCTAGCAGCAATTCACTGGCTATGTCAGTAGCACGGACACTTAGAAGAAAGGAGTGGAGGAATCGGTTGATTAAAGCCGTCATAAGACCAACTGCAAGCCCTCCAACGATAGAGATAGCCAGAGATATTCCTGCTTGAGTGATTGAAAAAGTTCCCGTTGTCCAAGCGATGAGGGCTACACGAAAAGCAATTAGCCCAGAAGCGTCATTTAACAGGCCTTCTCCTTTTAAGATATTTGAAATGCGTTTTGGAAAGGTAAAACGTTCAGAAAGGGAAGCAAAAGCAACGAGATCTGTAGGACCAAGTGCAGCACCGACTGCGACGCAGGCAGCTAATGGCAAGCCAATCCAAAGGACATGGGCAAGGCCTCCCATACTCAATGTTGATACAAAGATAACAGGGAAAATAAGGTAGAGAACAATTTTCCAGTGCTTTAGAATAGAGGTTACATCTGCCTCTTGAGCCTCGCGAAAGAGGAGAGGACCAATCACTAAAGCTAGAAACAATTCAGTGTCTAAGTGATACTGGTTATTCGGTAAGCACAGACCAATCCCAATCCCCAGAAGTATTTGAATCAGGGGCATGGGTAAAAAGGGAAGTAGTTTATTGGTCGTACTAGAAACAATGAGAACAAGTAAAAATATCAAGAGATAAAAAAGTAAGTCCATCTTCTACCTCCTTATTTTTGTTTTCGACAAGCTTCAAAAAGTTCCTTTTGTTCTTGGATTTTTTGATCAATCTTCGAGCAATCCTTGTGCTCAATTTTCTTTTGACAACGCTCCATTTCAAGTGTAATCATTTTTTTCTTGATTTTTAGCATCTTCTTACTCATATGGGCTTCATCTAACATACCAACCGCACGTTCATGTTGGGTTGATTCAACGAATTTGTGGCGAAGTCCTTCTATTTTATCTCGTAGGTATTGTTTATCCATGGCGATACCTTTCTAATTTTTCAATCATAACTAAAAACGGTGGATTGTTGATTTGATTGAGAGTACGATAGATCGTAGCAGTGTATTCTTGTTGTGGCAACTGACTGACAAAATCTAAGACAGCATCTCGCTCTATATCTCCGCCTTCATGCCCGTAGTAAATCATAATGGCTATCCGTCCGCCCTTAACGAGCACTTGACAGAGTTTTTCTAGTGCCTCAAGGGTTGTCTGAGGTTGAGTGATAATGCTTTTATCAGCAGAAGGCAAATAACCTAGATTGAAGATAGCCGCCTTGACTTCTGTCACATATTGATCCACAGTTTCGTGGCCCTGCAGGATTAAGTCTACATTGGTCAAACCTGCTTCTTGGATACGTTGACTTGTTTTTTCCAGAGCTTGTTCTTGGATGTCAAAAGCATAGACTTGTTTAGCCAATTTGGCAAGAAAAAGTGTATCGTAGCCATTTCCCATGGTTGCATCCACAACAATATCCTCTGGGGTAATGACTTGGGAAAGAAAATCATGCGCCATTTCAAGTGGTCTTTTCATTCATAAACTCCTGTTTTAAAGCCTTGCAACCTTGTACACTTCCTCGACGTCTCATTTCTGCTTCAATGCTATTTAAAACTTCCCATTTGTTGAGACTCCACATAGGACCAATCAACATATCTCTAGGTGCATCTCCTGTAATTCGATGAATGACAATATGTTTGGGAATAATTTCTAGCTGGTCGCAGATGACTTTGACATATGCATCTTGACTCATCAGTTGCAAGCGCCCTTCATGATAATCCCGTTGCATTCGAGTGTTGGTCATGAGGTGAAGTAGGTGAAGCTTAATCCCTTGAATATCATTATCTGTCACACAACGGCGAACATTTTCAACCATCATCTCATGGGTTTCACCTGGCAAACCATTGATTAAATGAGCTACAATCTCAATCTTTGGATATTTTCTTAAGCGTTTGACAGTCTCCACGTAGAGTTCATAGGAGTGGGCACGGTTAATCAATTCAGAAGTTTCTTCATAAGTAGTTTGTAAGCCTAACTCTACAGTAACATGCATTCGCTCTGATAACTCTGCCAAGTATTTAATCGTTTCATCAGGAAGACAGTCAGGTCGAGTACCGATATTGATACCGACAACCCCCGGTTCATTGATGGCTTGCTCATAACGCTCGCGAATGACTTCTAATTTTTCATGAGTATTGGTGAAATTCTGAAAATAAACCAAATACTTTTTGACATCAGGCCATTTACGATGCATAAAGTCAATCTCTTTATAGAATTGCTCTCGAATCGGAGCATCAGGAGCAACGATTGCATCTCCAGAACCAGAAACCGTACAAAAAGTACATCCTCCATGGGCTACGGTACCATCACGGTTGGGACAATCAAATCCAGCATCGATTGGAACTTTAAATGTCTTTTCTCCAAATAAATTTCGGTAATAATCATTCAAGGTATTATAGGATTTCATAGCTAATATTATAACAGAAATCACTCACAAACTCAAAATCGGTAAACCTTTAAAGAGTCATTAAAAAGTTTCAACATCAAAAAAAAATAAAAAAAGCCTTTACAAAAAAATAAAAAGTGGTATAATAGAGTTGTGATTGATGCAAACGTTTTCGTAAATCGTTTGCATAAATAAAAAAAAGGAGATTTGAATGATGAAAGCTACATTCAAAAATGTCTTGTCTTTCGAGTTTTGGCAGAAATTCGGTAAGGCTCTAATGGTGGTTATCGCTGTTATGCCAGCGGCTGGATTGATGATTTCAATCGGTAAGTCACTTGCATTGATTGACCCAAACCTTGCTCCCCTAGTTATTACTGGTGGCGTACTAGAGCAAATTGGTTGGGGAGTTATCGGTAACCTACATATCTTATTTGCTCTTGCTATCGGTGGTAGCTGGGCTAAAGAACGTGCAGGTGGTGCTTTTGCTGCCGGTCTAGCATTTATCTTAATCAACCGTATCACTGGTACAATCTTTGGTGTATCAGGAGACATGCTGAAAGATCCAAATGCTATGGTTTCAACAATTTTTGGTAACTCTATCAAAGTTTCTGATTACTTTATCAGTGTGTTTGAAGCTCCAGCCCTTAACATGGGTGTGTTTGTAGGGATTATTTCTGGTTTTGTAGGGGCAACTGCCTTTAACAAATACTACAACTTCCGTAAATTGCCTGATGCACTTTCATTCTTTAACGGAAAACGTTTTGTACCGTTTGTTGTTATCCTTCGTTCAGCGATTGCAGCGATTGTTCTTTCAGTTGCTTGGCCAGTTGTACAAACAGGTATCAACAACTTTGGTATTTGGATTGCTAACTCACAAGAAACAGCTCCAGTTCTAGCACCGTTCTTGTATGGTACTTTGGAACGTTTGCTCTTGCCATTTGGACTTCACCACATGTTGACTATCCCAATGAACTACACAGCTCTTGGTGGTACTTATGATGTCTTAACTGGTGCAGCAAAAGGAACTCAAGTATTTGGTCAAGATCCACTTTGGCTTGCATGGGTAACAGACCTTGTCAACCTTAAAGGAACAGATCCAGACCAATACCAACACTTACTTACAACTGTAACTCCAGCTCGTTTCAAAGTTGGACAAATGATTGGTTCATTCGGTATTTTGATGGGTGTGGCTGCTGCTATTTACCGTAATGTTGAAGCAGACAAGAAACACCAATACAAAGGTATGATGATTGCGACAGCTCTTGCAACTTTCTTGACTGGTGTTACTGAGCCAATTGAATATATGTTCATGTTCGTTGCAACACCTCTTTACCTTGTCTACGCTGTTGTTCAAGGTGCTGCCTTTGCTATGG
>ERZ773203.1174-NODE-1174-length-13629-cov-6.674672_pt1 | contig 13629 bp, 10 predicted proteins | sample MGYA00580529_ERZ773203 | MGnify/ENA primary metagenome ERZ773203 (study PRJEB29015, sample SAMEA2738176) | human oral metagenome | biome: human oral; feature: human-associated habitat; material: saliva | place: China | collected 2177 ... | reverse complement strand
GTACCGATATTGATATGTGGTTTGTTTCTTTCAAATTTCTGTTTTGCCATTATTCTATTCCTCCAATTAGGTTACTTGCTTGCATTAACCTTTTCAACAAGGTTATCTGGAAGCTTCTCAAAGTGGTCAAACTGCATTACATATACACCACGACCCTGTGTCTTAGATCTAAGGTCTGTTGCATATCCAAACATTTCTGATAGAGGTACCATACCTCTAACTGCTACAGCACCGTTGTTCATATCTGAGCCTTCGATTCTTCCTCTTCTTGAAGAGATATCACCGATTACATCGCCCATATACTCATCCGGAACGGTTACCTCTACCTTGAATATAGGCTCAAGGAGAACTGGCTTACCCTTCTTTGCTGCTTCTCTAAATGCCATGGATGCTGCTACCTTAAATGCCATTTCAGATGAGTCAACTTCGTGGTATGAACCATCGTATAGTTCAACACCTACATCGACTACCTGATATCCAGCAACTGGACCAGTCTCCATAGCTTCTTTGATACCTGCCTCGATAGGTCCGATATATTCCTTTGGAACTGCACCGCCGACGATTGAGTTGATGAACTCAAATCCAGCACCCGGCTCACGTGGGAATACCTTAATCTTAACGTGACCGTACTGACCGTGACCACCAGATTGCTTAGCATACTTGTGATCCACATCTGCAGTCTCGGTGATAGTTTCTTTGTATGAAACCTGTGGCTTACCTACGTTAGCCTCTACCTTGAACTCACGAAGAAGTCTATCTACTATGATTTCTAGGTGGAGCTCACCCATACCTGCGATGATGGTCTGTCCTGTATCTTCGTTTGTGTATGTCTTGAAAGTTGGATCTTCCTCAGCAAGCTTCGCCAAAGCAATACCCATCTTTTCCTGACCTGCTTTTGTCTTAGGCTCGATAGCAATCTCAATTACTGGATCTGGAAATTCCATTGACTCAAGAACAATTTCATTCTTTTCGTCGCAAAGTGTGTCACCTGTTGTAACATCCTTTAGACCTACAGCTGCAGCGATATCTCCTGAGTAAACCTTCTCGATTTCCTCTCTCTTGTTAGCGTGCATCTGAAGGATTCTTCCGAGTCTTCCCTTCTTGCCCTTTGTTGAGTTGTAAACATATGAGCCTGATTCAATAGTTCCTGAATATACTCTGAAGAACGCAAGCTTTCCTACGAATGGGTCAGCCATAATCTTAAACGCTAGTGCTGAGAATGGAGCCTCATCTGATGAAGGTCTTTCAGCCTCTTCTCCAGTAACAGGGTCAACACCCTTGATAGCTGGGATATCAACTGGTGATGGCATATAGTCGATAACTCCATCGAGCATCATCTGTACACCCTTGTTTCTGTAAGCTGATCCGCAGAATACAGGAACCATCTGGCAGTCAATTGTCTGCTTACGGATAGTTTCCTTTACTTCTTCGATTGTCAGCTCTTCACCCTCGAGGAACTTCATCATGAGTTCTTCGTCGCACTCAGCAACTGACTCAATCATCTTTTCTCTCCACTCCTGAGCTGTTTCCATCATATCTTCAGGAATATCTGTAATCTCGAATTCTTTTCCGAGATCATCCTTATAAATTTCCGCCTTCATAGTTACCAAGTCAATGATACCTACGAATGTTTCTTCTACTCCGATTGGTAGCTGAACAGGCACGGCGTTAGCCTTAAGTCTATCCTTTACCATATCTACTACCCTGTAGAAATTAGCTCCTAGAATATCCATCTTGTTGATGAAAATCATTCTTGGAACTCCGTATTTTTCAGCCTGTCTCCAAACTGTTTCGGACTGTGGCTCAACACCACCCTTAGCGCAGAGTACTGTAACCGCACCGTCAAGTACTCTAAGCGATCTTTCTACTTCAACTGTAAAGTCTACGTGGCCTGGAGTATCAATGATATTGATTCTGTTTCCCTTCCACTGTGCAGTAGTCGCAGCAGAAGTAATGGTAATACCACGTTCCTGTTCCTGTTCCATCCAGTCCATAACAGCTGCGCCGTCATGTGTCTCACCAATCTTGTGTGACTTACCTGTATAGAAGAGGATTCTTTCGGTTGTGGTAGTCTTACCAGCATCGATGTGGGCCATGATACCGATATTTCTTGTGTTCTCTAATGAGAATTCTCTACCTGCCATTACTTTCCCTCCGTCTAATCAAACTACCATCTGAAATGTGCAAATGCCTTATTAGCCTCTGCCATTCTATGTGTATCTTCTTTCTTCTTAACTGATGCGCCTGTGCTGTTAGCTGCGTCAATCAGTTCCTTTGCAAGTCTCTCTGCCATGGTTCTCTCACCTCTTGCTCTAACAGCTGCTGTGAGCCATCTTAGGGCAAGTGTCTGTCTTCTCTCAGGTCTAACCTCAATAGGTACCTGATAGTTCGCACCACCGATTCTTCTTGCTTTTACTTCTAAAACAGGCATGATGTTGTTCATTGCCTTATCAAATACTTCCAATGGTTCTTCACCAGTGATTTCCTTCACCTTGTCGAAAGCTCCGTAAACGATAGCCTGAGCTACGCCCTTCTTACCATCAAGCATGATGCTGTTGATAAGCTTTGCTACAACAAGATTTCCGTATACTGGATCAGGAAGTACTATACGTTTTGGTGTGTTTCCTTTTCTTGGCACTTCTCTTCCTCCCTCGCTTATTAACATCAAAATATAAATTTCGATATCTCATTCGCGGTATGCTACTAATTGCACGACTTCTCTTCACCGATACTCAAAGCTTAAGCGCTCTGGTCGATTACTCTGGATGACCCGGCAATCTTGTGGTCATTCAGTCTGTCCGGGGGTACTCGACAAAATTCGCTAAACGCTATTTGCCGTGGCGCTCAATATAAAATATATCAAGGGCTTAGTTCCCGATTGCTTGAATCAATAATTTACTTACTTTTTCTTTGGTTTCTTGGCACCGTACTTTGAACGAGCCTGACCTCTGTCATTAACTCCAGCTGTGTCGAGTGTTCCTCTGATGATGTGGTATCTTACACCAGGGAGGTCCTTAACTCTTCCACCTCTGATAAGCACTACGCTGTGCTCCTGAAGGTTGTGACCGATTCCAGGGATGTACGCTGTTACCTCAATTCCGTTAGTTAGACGTACTCTGGCAACTTTTCTAAGAGCTGAATTAGGCTTCTTAGGTGTTACTGTCTTAACAGATGTGCAAACGCCTCTCTTCTGTGGTGAATGAGTATCTGTTGCTGTTCTCTTAAGAGCATTCATACCCTTTCCGAGAGCTGGTGCAGTAGATTTCTTTACAGCACTTGTTCTGCCCTGACGTACTAATTGATTGATTGTAGGCATTGATTTCTCCTTTCCTTGATATATTATTTACAGCTAAACTGACCCTCATTAATATCAGGGCCAGTTTAGTGAAAACCAAACCTTATTCTACCATAAATTTTCTCGATGTGCAAGCGATGAAACTATTCTTCTTCAGGTGCTTCTACCTGCTCTTCGAAGTCTGTCTCACTTGCGATTTCTCCGATTTCTATATCCTCAAGATTTGAAATGTATTCGTTAACTGATACGCTCTCATCTTCGTCTATTTCCTCGAAGATTGGTTCCACATCGCTCTGTGGTCTAATCTGCTGAACACTTTTTTCTTCCTCACGAGCTCTTCTCTCAGCTTCTCTCTGCGCTTCAACCTCGCTTAGGTATTCGTCGATGTCAGCCTGATGCTCACCGTAATCAAGATTGATGTTACGGTACTTCTTCATACCTGTACCTGCAGGTATGAGCTTACCGATGATAACATTTTCCTTGAGTCCGAGTAGCTTATCGTTCTTACCCTTGATAGCAGCATCTGTAAGCACTCTTGTTGTTTCCTGGAAGGAAGCCGCTGACAAGAATGAATTTGTTGCAAGAGATGCCTTCGTGATTCCGAGCAGAACTCGCTTTCCGCTAGCTGGTGCCTTGCCCTCAGCCTCAGCGTTGCTGTTAGCTTCTGCAAGTTCCAGTCTAGTGTACATGCTACCTGGAAGAAGATCTGTATCACCTGGATCCTCAATCTTGAACTTTGATAGCATCTGGCTAGCGATAATCTCAATGTGCTTATCGTTGATGTCTACACCCTGGTTCTTATATACACGCTGAACTTCCTTTAGTAGGTACTGATAAACACCCTCTACTCCGTTCAGTCTCATGATATCATGTGGGTTTAGCGGACCGCTTGTGATGTTTCCACCCTTCTTTACTTCGTCTCCAACCTTTACCGCAAGGCGAGCTCCGTAAGGAACGATGTAGGTCTTATCGCCTTCCTCTTCGCTTCGAACGATAACCTCTGTCTTGTTATCTGTTCTTGCTTTGATTTCACGAACAACACCATCTTCCTCACAGATTTCTGCAAGTCCCTTTGGCTTTCTTGCCTCAAATAGCTCCTCTACTCTTGGAAGACCGTGTGTAATATCAGATCCAGCGACACCACCAGTATGGAAGGTTCTCATTGTAAGCTGTGTACCAGGCTCACCGATTGACTGAGCCGCTATAATACCGATTGATTCACCGATATTAACATGCTCGCCTGTCGCAAGGTTTCTTCCGTAGCACTTAGCACAGATACCTGATTTGCTGTTACATGTCATTGCTGATCTAATTGTTACAGCTTCAATACCTGCTTCTACTATCTCTAGTGACTGATCATCGCTGATTTCCTCGTTAGCTTTAACGATAACACGTCCATCTCTTGGATCAACTATATCGTTTAGTGCAGTTCTTCCTGCAATTCTCTGGTTTAGAGGCTCGATGATTTCCTTGCCATCCACAAACGCTCTTACTTCGACACCCTCTGTGCTTCCGCAATCTATATCTCTTACGATTACGTTGTGTGAAACATCTACAAGTCTTCTTGTTAGGTAACCTGAATCGGCTGTACGAAGAGCTGTATCGGCAAGACCCTTACGAGCACCATTTGATGAAATAAAGTACTCTAGTACTGATAGACCTTCACGGAAGTTAGCCTTGATAGGAATCTCTACAGTGTGTCCTGTAGCGTTCGCCATAAGTCCACGCATACCACCGATCTGTCTGATCTGGTTCTTACTACCTCTGGCTCCTGATGTTGCCATGATATTTAGGTTATTTGCAGGCTCTAGCGAATCCATCAAAGCGTCTGCGACGTCATCTGTTGTCTTATTCCAAATTTTGATAATCTGCTCATATCTTTCTGAGTTTGATACAAGACCTGCTCTATATGCCTTTTCGTGCTTATCAACTTCCTGCTGAGCAGCCTCGATGATTTCCCACTTGCTATCAGGAATTTTCATGTCATCGATACCGATAGAAACAGCAGCCTTTGTTGAGTACTTGTATCCCATAGACTTAATGTAGTCAAGCATCAAAACGGTTCCTGTGTTTGCATGAACCTTGAAGCACTTGTCGATTATCTCGCCGAGCTTCTTCTTCCCACAAAGGAAGTTAACCTCTAGTGAATATGGATCCTTGCTTCTGTCTATGTAACCTAGGTCCTGTGGAAGTCCCTGGTTGTATATAAATCTACCTACTGTTGACTCTACTAGTCCGCCACGAAGATCTTCTGGACCATCAAACATTCTAACCTTTACCTTAGCGTGAATGTTTACTACTCCATCGTGATATGCCATGATCATTTCATCCATATCTGTGAAGACCTTGCCGTCACCCTTCTCAGGTATTCTCTCAAAGCCAGCTGCCTTGTTTGCCTCAGAAAGCTTAACATCTGTGAACTCGTCCATAGCATAAACTGTACGTTCCTTACCATTTACGACTTCAACCTTGCGAGCTGTACCTGGATATGTCAAGTAGTATGCACCTAGAATCATATCCTGTGTAGGTGCTGTGATAGGTGAGCCGTCCTTTGGTGCCAGAATGTTGTTAACTGACAGCATTAGGAATCTAGCCTCAGCCTGTGCTTCTACAGATAGCGGTACGTGGACAGCCATCTGGTCTCCGTCAAAGTCCGCGTTAAATGGCGTACAAACGAGCGGATGAAGCTTGATTGCCTTACCTTCTACTAGTACTGGTTCAAATGCCTGAATACCTAGTCTGTGAAGGGTCGGCGCACGGTTGAGCATTACTGGATGCTCTTTGATTACCTCTTCGAGAACGTCCCAGACCTCTGGTCTAACCTTCTCTACGAGCTTCTTAGCATTTTTGATATTGTGTGCATAACCCTGAGCTACTAACTCCTTCATTATGAAAGGTTTGAAAAGCTCTAGCGCCATCTTCTTTGGAAGACCGCACTGGTAGAACTTTAGCTCTGGACCTACAACGATAACTGAACGTCCTGAGTAGTCAACACGCTTACCAAGAAGGTTCTGACGGAAACGTCCCTGCTTACCCTTGAGCATGTCAGATAGTGACTTGAGTGCTCTTGATCCAGGTCCTGTAACAGGTCTTCCACGACGTCCATTATCTATTAGTGAATCAACGGCCTCCTGAAGCATTCTCTTCTCGTTTCTGACAATGATATCAGGTGCTCCGAGTTCAAGAAGTCTCTTGAGACGATTGTTTCTGTTAATTACTCTTCTGTAAAGGTCATTCAGATCTGATGTTGCAAATCTGCCACCGTCGAGCTGTACCATCGGACGGAGGTCTGGTGGTATTACTGGAACAACTTCCATAATCATCCACTCAGGCTTGTTGTCTGAAAGTCTCAGCGCTTCTACAACCTCAAGGCGTCTGACGATACGAATCTTCTTCTGTCCGCTTGCATCCTGAAGCTTTTCGCGTAGATCAGCTGATAGCTCTTCGATATCGATATTCTGAAGAAGTGTTTTAACAGCCTCAGCACCCATAGCTGCCTTGAATCTGTCTCCGAACTGCTCCTTAGCCTCACGATATTCGATTTCTGATAGAATTTCCTTGTATGCTAAAGATGTATCTCCTGGATCAGTTACGATGTAAGCTGCAAAGTAGAGCACCTTCTCAAGATTTCTTGGTGTAATGTCTAGGACAAGACCCATTCTTGAAGGGATACCCTTAAAGTACCAGATGTGAGAAACTGGAGCCGCAAGTTCAATGTGACCCATTCTCTCTCTTCTTACCTTAGCCTTTGTAACCTCTACGCCGCAACGGTCGCAGACGATACCCTTATATCTGATTCTCTTGTATTTACCACAGTGGCACTCCCAGTCCTTCATAGGTCCGAAGATGCGTTCACAAAAGAGGCCATCGCGTTCTGGTTTTAGAGTTCTGTAGTTGATTGTCTCTGGCTTTGTTACTTCACCGTGAGACCACTCTAAAATCTTATCTGTTGAAGCAAGCTTAATCTGCAGCGAATCAAAATGATTTAATTCATAATTATTCGGTTTCTTATTTGATACTTCTGTCAAAGCTCTGCGCCCCTTTCTTATATTTCTATATCTGATTGGTCAGCTGAGTCCTCTTCACTCTCTTCTTGACCTTCTTCGCTCAATCCGAATCCCTTAGAATAGAGTTCCTGCTCATTCTCGATGCGATTGTCAACATCCATGATGCTGTCGATTCCCGAAGGTCCTTCGTACTCTGAGAACTCCCTGAGTTCCAATTCCTTGTTGTCTTCATCGAGAACTCTTACATCCAGTGCAAGCGACTGCATTTCCTTGATGAGAACCTTGAAGGACTCAGGAATTCCTGGTTCAGGAATATTCTCGCCCTTAACGATTGACTCATAGGTCTGCACTCTTCCGACAATATCATCGGACTTGACAGTAAGAATCTCTTGAAGTGTATATGCAGCGCCATATGCTTCTAGCGCCCAAACTTCCATCTCTCCGAAACGCTGTCCACCGAACTGAGCTTTACCACCCAGAGGCTGCTGCGTAACGAGTGAGTAAGGTCCCGTACTTCTTGCGTGAATCTTATCATCAACGAGATGGTGAAGTTTCAGCATGTACATGTATCCTACAGTTACTGCATTATCAAAGTATTCACCTGTTCTTCCGTCTCTGAGCTTAAGCTTACCTGTCTCAGAGTATCCGCAGTCTACTAGTAGCTCACGAATATCCTTCTCAGATGCTCCATCAAATACAGGTGTTGCGATGTACCAGCCCTTTGTCTTTGCTGCAAGACCAAGGTGAACCTCAAGTACCTGTCCTACATTCATTCGGGAAGGTACGCCCAAAGGATTCAGCATGACCTGAAGGCTGTTACCATTCTCCATGAATGGCATATCCTCTTCCGGTAGGATTCTTGAGATAACACCCTTGTTACCGTGACGGCCGGCCATCTTATCTCCGACATTAATCTTTCTCTTTGTTGCGATATATACTCTTACAAGCTTGTTAACGCCAGGATTTAGTTCATCCCCGTTCTCTCTTGTAAAGATTTTAACATCAACAACTATACCAGTTTCACCATGTGGAACCTTAAGAGAAGTGTCTCTTACTTCTCTAGCCTTTTCGCCGAAGATAGCTCTTAGGAGTCTCTCTTCTGCGCTCAGGTCGTTCTCTCCCTTAGGTGTAACCTTACCAACCAGAATGTCAGTAGCGTTTACCTCAGCACCTATGCGGATGATTCCATCCTCGTCTAGATCCTTAAGTGCGTCTTCACCGACATTAGGAATATCTCTTGTAATTTCTTCAGGTCCGAGCTTAGTATCTCTTGCCTCTGACTCGTATTCAACGATATGAAGTGATGTCAAAACATCATCCATAAGAAGTCTTTCGTTAAGGATAATAGCATCCTCGTAGTTGTAGCCTTCCCAAGTCATGAATCCAATCAAAAGGTTCTTACCTAGAGCGATTTCACCTAGATCTGTTGAAGGACCATCAGCGATTACTTCACCCTCTTCAACATGCTCACCATGATTAACAATAGGTCTCTGGTTGATACATGTTCCCTGGTTTGAACGTTTGAACTTGAGTAGCTTATACTCGTCTACTTCGTTATTGTCATCTCTTCTAATACGAATCTCATCAGCATCTACAAACTCGATTGTTCCTGCATGCTTAGCAAGTGAAACAACACCAGAGTCTCTAGCTGCCTTGTACTCCATTCCTGTACCAACGTATGGCGCCTCAGTTACAAGTAGAGGAACCGCCTGACGCTGCATATTGGATCCCATCAAAGCACGGTTAGCGTCGTCGTTTTCTAGGAACGGAATCATAGCAGTAGCTACTGAAACTACCTGCTTAGGTGATACGTCCATCATATCGACAACATCTCTTGGGAACATAGCGATTTCGCCAGCATTACCTCTTGCTGCAACCTTTGCATTGATAAATCTACCGTTTTCGTCAAGAGGCTCATTAGCCTGAGCTACAATCATTAGCTCTTCATCATCAGCATCGATATATCTGATTTCTTCAGTTACGATGCCCTCGCCCTTCTTAACAACTCTATATGGGGTTTCAATGAATCCATACTCATTGATGATTCCATAGGTTGTAAGTGAACCGATAAGACCGATGTTTGGTCCTTCCGGAGTCTCTATAGGACACATTCTTCCGTAGTGAGAATGGTGTACGTCTCTAACCTCAAAGCCAGCTCTTTCTCTTGATAGACCACCTGGTCCAAGAGCTGAAAGTCTTCTCTTATGTGTAAGTTCTGCGAGTGGATTGTTCTGGTCCATGAACTGTGAAAGCTGTGAGCTTCCGAAGAACTCCTTAATCGCAGCAGTCACAGGTCTGATATTCATCAAAGCCTGAGGTGTAGCGAGCTCTAGGTCCTGAATTGTCATTCTCTCCTTAACAACTCTCTCCATTCTAGCAAGACCAATTCTGAACTGGTTCTGAAGCAATTCTCCAACAGTCCTAAGTCTTCTATTTCCGAGATGATCTATATCATCAACTCCACCTATGCCATAGTTCAGGTTCAGCAAATAGCTGACTGAAGCAATAATATCAGCCATGATGATGTTCTTAGGTGAAAGCTCATCTCTGCGAAGTCTAAGCTGACGTCTTACTTCCTCTTCATCATCATTTTCGTTTAGGATTTCCATGAGAACAGGATAGTAAACCTTATCAGCCACGCCAAGCTCAGTAACATCAAAATCAACAAAGCCCTTAATGTTAACGAAGTTATTACCTATTACCTTTGTCACATTCTCATGAGAATCATCGTGCATAGCGTAAACCATTACATAGTTAACACCTGCATCTTCTATAGTTTTAGCAAGAGTTCTTGAAACTCTGCCGTCCTTCTCAATCAAAATCTCACCTGTGCTTGGATCGATTACATCTTCTGCCACTACTGCATCTACCAATCTATTTGCCAGGCCTAATTTCTTGTTATATTTGTATCTTCCAACCTTTGCAAGATCATATCTCTTAGGGTCAAAAAATAGGGAATTCAAAAGTGACTTGGCGCTGTCCACTGTAGGTGGTTCACCAGGTCTAAGTCTTCTATATATCTCTCTCAGTCCACTCTCATAGTCAGTTGTTGAGTCCTTCTCAAGTGTCTTAAGAAGTCTCTCGTCTGGACCAAAGATATCAATAATCTCCTTATCAGATGCAATACCTAATGCTCTTAACAGAGTTGTAAGAGGCTGCTTACGAGTTCTGTCAACTCTAACAGAAAGGGTCTCTACCGCGTCGGTTTCGTACTCTAACCATGCACCCCTGTTAGGTATAATCTGTGAAGAATATAGTTTTCTATTCGATTTATCTGTCTCGACGCTGAAGTATGGCCCAGGTGAACGCACGAGCTGGGTTACAATAACTCTCTCTGCACCGTTATATATGAAAGTACCTTTTTCGGTCATCAAAGGGAAATCGCCCATGAAGACTTCTTGTTCCTTCACTTCGCCAGTTTCCTTGTTAACCAATCTAACTCTTACCTTCAGTGGTGCTGCGTATGTTACATCTCTCTCCTTGCACTCCTCCTGCTCGTACTTTGGGGGATCGCTTAGTGAATAATCAATGAATTCCAATACGAGATTATTGGCATAATCCTTGATTGGGGAGATGTCTTCAAATACTTCCTTCAATCCTTCATCCAAGAACCATTTGTATGATTTTGTCTGAATATCAATGAGGTTAGGCATTTCACTAACTTCATTAATTTTAGAGAAGGTCATACGCTCTTTTCTACCTACTTCTATAGGTTTTGGCATTTTCATCACTCCTTACGTCTCAACAGTTTACATTCGTGTGGCAGTCTATTATTTTATCACAATAAAATCAATAGGTCAACCACCTGACATTCATTTTACATCAACCCCTGACATTCATTTTACAGGTACAGCAATAACGACCAGTATGTGTATATCCGGCGCAGCTATGGGAGATAAATTTTCACCTCTCTCAGATTCCACTAACCTTACCGCAGGTGTTTCAGAGACGAATTTGTTTGATCATGTTAAGGCATGGTCCCCGATGATACTTTGGACATCATGCGGTGCTCACCACACATTGATGCTTGGAGTTTCCCCTATACAATACGCTCCTTATGCATTTATCCCTCTGCTTGCTCCGGTTATAGCGCTTGCGGAAGCTTATACAGGACGTCTTGTTATATGGGCTGACGGAAAGCAATCCGGTTTGTTTTCCAAGAAAACTCAAACAGAAGAAACCTGCACCTGCACCCGATTATTCTTTGGCAATAAGCTTGAAGGCTCTAAAAGAAAATACTACAAGAGAAAGAGTAAAAAATAGAGAGACCGCATAAAAAAGCGACGCGTCGGAATATCTCGTTCCGGCACGTCGCCTTCTAAATCGGCACTTTAAATTATCGTGTAGGTGCAAAACTCTCTCCATAGAATATGATTTTATTGAGGCTGTGTAAAAAACTAAATGAGCAACGTTCAGTATTTCCAAGTAGCAAGGCATATGGAAAATTTACGCTTAGTGCTCATTTTCTTAAATCTCCCTTGTGACAAAACTCAACATGCACGCAATATTCGCTAATATTCCCACTGATATCCTGCTTCTGTCATATCCTCACGTATCTTATCTCTAATATATACCCCTTTATACATTCCCTTTATATTTTTTTTAGAACGATAATATTTTTGAAAGTCAATCAGCTGTTTTGCTTTATTATTTTTTTCTTTAATTAATATGTGATAACCTTCACTGTTTAGATATTTTATAATCTCATTAGTGTTAGGTCCCGTTTTTACACTGTAGATGATCTCCCCATTGATTATTTCAAACTCTGAAACTTGACAGTCAAGGCTCAATAAATACATATTCATGTCTAAATTGATTAAGAGTTTTGTATTATATATAGCATTACTCATTCTAAGTATGGAGTAGCACGAATAAATGGATATAAATATCGAAACTAATACAATTAAAGTAAATCTTTTATTTAATCTATCCACTTGTAGCCTCCTTCTCTAAGCTCTTTTATAATATGATCCCTAATCTGTACAGTTGAGTTTCTGTTTATATCTTTACCATATTTTATCATATTATCAATATTTTCCTTCATTGTTCCTTCTAAAGGATAACCTTTATCATTCATATATTTCATTACAGCATCATTATCGACTTTTATTTTATCCTCTACTCGAATTAATGCAGTACTAAAAAACGACGGATACATCCTCATTCATAAATAATGTTTGAATGTATCCTGCGTTAATTTTTACCAATATTCTAATATGGTGTTCTCATTATTAATCTTAAATACTATTTGATTTCTATACTGTCTAATACTCTCTCAATAGTCTGCAATTCAAGATAGTTTAGCAGCACAAATACTAGACATACTATATTAATAAATAAAAGTACACATAATATAATTTTTCGCTTAGTGCTCATTTTCTTAAATCTCCCTTGTAACAAAACTCAACATGCACGCAATATTCGTTAGTATTCCCACTGATATCCAGCTTTTGTCATATCCTCGCGTATCTTATCTCTAATATTTGCAGCGTTGCCTATGCCTTTTAGCTTATTTTTTTTATATAACTTTTGGAATTTGATAAGTTGCTGTGCTTTATTATTCTTCTCATAAATAGACATATCATATCCTTCAGTCTTTAGATAGGTGATAATAGTATCAGTATTGCGACCTTTTTTTACACTGTAGATGATTTCCCCGTTAACTATTTCAAACTCTGAAACTTCGCAGTCAAGGCTTAGCAAGTACATATTCATATCTAATTGTATTAAGAACTTTATGTTAGACTTCGCAATATTAATTTTGTATATCCCATAGCACGAAAATATAGATATTAAGATTGAAATTAATATAATTTTGGCAAATATTTTATTTATTCTATCCATTCATAACCTCCTTCTACCAACTTTTTCATAATATAGTCTCTAACTTCCACGGTTGATTCTACCCCTGTAGATTCACCGTAATTTTTTATAGTTTCTATATTTTCTTTCAATGTACCACTCAAAGGATACCCATAATCATTCATATATTTCATTATGGCTTCTGTATTTGGTCCAAGTCTTATGACACACTCATCATTAACTTGAGTGACGTATGAATCTGTTGTTGTTGCTAATTCAACTTTAATCATATTTTCTTCAAGAATTCTAGCATTATAATCATTATTCGTATCGCTAACAAAATCCATACGCGAAGAAAGTCCTAGGATAGAAATATAATCTTGTGCAAGATTATGTCCTGTCTTCGCCATAAAGTTCTTTACAGAAAATTTATTATTTCGTATATAATTAGTGAGTGCTCACGCACTCACTAGTTAACTTAGTTAGGTTTTCATTTAAGTCTGAAACGAGGTTCGGTGCAGATTT
>ERZ773203.1166-NODE-1166-length-13676-cov-5.413112_pt1 | contig 13676 bp, 7 predicted proteins | sample MGYA00580529_ERZ773203 | MGnify/ENA primary metagenome ERZ773203 (study PRJEB29015, sample SAMEA2738176) | human oral metagenome | biome: human oral; feature: human-associated habitat; material: saliva | place: China | collected 2177 ... | reverse complement strand
GCCCAATCCCGTCGTAAAAAATTGGAAAAAATGGAGCGTTTGGACAAGCCTGAAGCTGGTAAGAAATCAGCCAATATGACCTTCCAGTCTGAAAAAACGTCTGGTAATGTTGTTCTGACTGTTGAAAATGCGGCTATTGGCTATGATGGGGAAATATTGTCAGAGCCAATCAACCTAGACCTTCGTAAAATGAATGCTGTTGCTATCGTTGGTCCTAATGGTATTGGCAAGTCAACTTTTATTAAATCAATCGTGGACCAGATTCCTTTTATCAAGGGTGAAAAGCGATTTGGGGCAAATGTTGAAGTTGGTTACTATGATCAGACCCAAAGCAAACTAACCCCAAGTAATACGGTTTTAGATGAGCTTTGGAATGATTTTAAATTAACTCCAGAGGTAGAAATTCGTAACCGTCTAGGTGCCTTCCTTTTCTCAGGAGATGATGTTAAAAAATCAGTCGGCATGCTGTCAGGTGGCGAGAAAGCTCGTTTGCTTTTGGCTAAATTGTCTATGGAAAACAACAACTTCCTGATTCTTGACGAGCCGACCAACCACTTGGATATTGATAGCAAGGAAGTGCTAGAAAATGCCTTGATTGACTTTGATGGAACCTTGCTGTTTGTCAGCCATGACCGTTACTTTATCAATCGTGTGGCAACTCATGTTTTGGAATTGTCTGAGAAGGGTTCGACTCTTTACTTGGGAGATTACGACTACTATGTTGAGAAGAAAGCAGAAGTAGAAATGAGTCAGGCAGAGGAAGCTTCAACCAGCAATCAAGCAAAAGAACCGAGCCCAGTCAATGGCTATCAGGCCCAGAAAGAAAGTCAAAAAGAAGTTCGCAAACTCATGCGACAAATCGAAAGTCTAGAAGCTGAAATTGAAGAGCTAGAAAGTCAAAGCCAAGCCATTTCTGAACAAATGTTGGAAACAAACGATGCCGACAAACTGATGGAATTACAGGTTGAGCTGGACAAAATCATCCATCGTCAGGAAGAAGCTATGCTTGAATGGGAAGAATTATCAGAGCAGGTGTAAAATGGAACATCTTGGAAAAGTATTTCGTGAATTTCGGACAAGTGGAAATTATTCTTTAAAGGAGGCGGCAGGGGAGTCCTGTTCAACTTCTCAGTTATCTCGCTTTGAGCTTGGGGAGTCTGACCTAGCAGTCTCACGTTTTTTTGAGATTTTGGATAACATTCATGTCACAATCGAAAATTTCATGGACAAGGCAAGGAATTTTCACAATCATGAACATGTTGCCATGATGGGACAAATTATTCCGCTTTACTATTCAAATGATATTGCAGGTTTTCAAAAGCTTCAAAGTGAACAACTTGAAAAGGCTAGAAATTCGACAAATCCCCTCTATTTTGAGCTGAACTGGATTTTGCTACAAGGTCTGATTTGCCAAAGAGATTCTAGTTATCATATGAAGCAGGATGATTTGGATAAGGTAGCAGATTATCTCTTCAAAACAGAAGAATGGACCATGTATGAGTTGATTCTTTTTGGAAATCTTTATAGTTTCTACGATGTGGACTATGTCACTCGGATTGGTAGAGAAGTTATGGAGAGGGAAGAATTTTACCAAGAGATTGGTCGCCATAAGAGATTAGTGTTGATTTTGGCTCTTAACTGTTATCAGCATTGTTTAGAGCATTCTTCTTTTGATAATGCAAGCTATTTTGAGATTTATACAAAGAAGATTATTGGTGAAAACATTAGTCTTTATGAACGAAATATTTTACATTACCTAAAAGGCTTTGCCTTGTACCAAAAAGGACAGTGTAAAGAAGGTTGTAAGCAAATGCAAGAGGCCATGCATATTTTTGACGTGCTAGGTCTCCCAGAGCAAGTAGCCTACTATCAAGAACACTACGAAAAATTTGTCAAAGATTAATTTTCCCAAATAAGGGAAAAAATAAAATGCTCCTTTCAGTTTTGATACAATAGTTTCAAAATTTGAGAGGAGTTTTTATATGAACCGCTACGCAGTACAGTTGATTAGTCGAGGAGCTATTAACAAGATAGGGAATATGCTCTATGATTATGGAAATAGTGTCTGGTTGGCTTCCATGGGAACTATCGGACAGACAGTTTTAGGAATGTATCAGATTTCTGAACTCGTCACATCTATTCTAGTCAATCCTTTTGGTGGAGTTATATCAGACCGTTTTTCTCGTCGTAGGATTTTAATGGCGACGGACCTTGTTTGTGGGATTCTTTGTCTGACTATTTCTTTCATAAGGAATGACAGCTGGATGATTGGGGCTTTGATTTTTGCCAATATTGTTCAGGCTATTGCTTTTGCCTTTTCTAGACCAGCAAATAAGGCCATTATCACAGAATTGGTAGAGAAGGATGAACTGGTCCTCTACAATTCTCGTTTGGAGTTGGTGATGCAGGTTGTCAGTGTGAGTTCCCCTGTGCTTTCTTTTCTGGTTTTACAATTCGCAAGTCTTCGCATTACCTTGGTATTAGGTTCCCTTAGTTTTTTTCTCGCTTTAGGCTTAGTGGCCTTGCTTCCAAAGAAAGAAGAGAAGACTTTGGGGGAGAAGAAACTTACATTCAAAATTATTTTTTCTGATATCAAAGAGGGAGTTCATTATATTGTGAAGCAAAAGGAAATCTTCTTTTTGTTAGTCATGGCTTCAAGTGTCAATTTTTTCTTCGCAGCTTTTAATTATCTCCTTCCCTTTTCAAATCAGCTCTATGGAGTACAAGGTGCCTATGCCACTATTTTGACAATGGGGGCTATCGGATCTATTGTTGGGGCTTTGCTCGCTAGTAAGATTAAAGCCAGTATGGAAAAGCTTTTGTTGTTATTGACTCTGACTGGACTTGGGGTGATGATAATGGGATTTACCTTCCCATCCTATCTGACTTTTTCAGGGAATTTCATTTGTGAACTATTTATGACGATGTTCAATATTCACTTTTTTACTCAGGTACAAACCAAGGTTGAAGGTGAATATCTGGGAAGAGTTCTCAGTTCGATTTATACCTTAGCTATACTATTTATGCCAATTGCAACAGGTTTAATGACCTGGCTTCCAAGTGTCCATCTTTATTCTTTCTTAATTATAGGACTTGGAGTTGTCGTTTTATCTTTCTTAGCTCTAGGCTATGTTCGAACTCATTTTGAAAAAGAGACATAAGTTTGCTTGGACTTCAAAAATAATTCCAATCTAAGTATTTTTTCCGCCCTTCTCGTTTGTGAGGAGGGCTTAGTTTATGGTAAAATGGTCTTATGAATAAAAGAATGAATGAGTTAGTCGCCTTGCTCAATCGCTATGCGACTGAGTACTATACCAGCGATAATCCGTCGGTTTCAGACAGTGAGTATGACCGTCTTTACCGTGAGTTGGTCGAGTTAGAAACTGCCTATCCAGATCAAGTGTTAGCAGACAGTCCGACCCATCGTGTTGGTGGCAAGGTTTTAGATGGTTTTGAAAAATACAGTCATCAGTATCCTCTTTATAGTTTGCAGGATGCTTTTTCACGTGAGGAGCTTGAAGCTTTTGATGCGCGTGTTCGTAAGGAAGTGGCTCATCCAACCTATATTTGTGAGCTGAAAATCGATGGCTTATCTATCTCGCTGACTTATGAAAAGGGGATTTTAGTTGCTGGGGCAACACGTGGAGATGGTTCTATTGGTGAAAATATAACAGAAAATCTCAAACGTGTTAAGGACATTCCTTTGACCTTGCCAGAAGAACTTGATATTACAGTTCGTGGGGAATGTTACATGCCACGCGCTTCTTTTAACCAGGTCAACCAAGATCGCCAAGAAAATGGAGAACCTGAATTTGCCAATCCTCGTAATGCAGCAGCAGGAACCCTGCGACAGTTGGATACAGCAGTAGTTGCCAAGCGCAATCTTGCAACGTTTCTCTATCAAGAAGCCAGCCCTTCAACTCGTGACAGCCAAGAAAAGGTTTTGAAGCATCTTGAACAGCTCGGTTTTGTGGTTAATCCTAAGCGAATCTTGGCTGAAAACATAGATGAAATCTGGAATTTTATCCAAGAAGTAGGAGAGGAACGGGACAATCTGCCTTATGATATCGATGGGGTGGTGATCAAGGTCAATGACCTAGCAGGTCAAGAAGAACTTGGCTTTACTGTTAAGGCTCCAAAGTGGGCAGTAGCCTACAAGTTTCCTGCTGAGGAAAAAGAAGCTAAACTCTTATCAGTTGATTGGACAGTTGGCCGTACGGGTGTTGTAACCCCGACTGCCAATCTAACACCAGTACAACTAGCTGGGACAACTGTTAGCCGTGCAACTCTGCACAATGTGGATTATATTGCTGAAAAAGATATCCGAAAAGATGATACGGTTATCGTTTATAAGGCTGGAGATATCATCCCTGCCGTCTTGCGTGTGGTAGAGTCCAAACGGGTTTCTGAAGAGAAACTAGATATCCCTACAAACTGCCCAAGTTGTGATTCTGACTTGTTGCACTTTGAAGATGAAGTGGCTCTCCGTTGTATTAATCCGCGTTGCCCTGCTCAAATCATGGAAGGCTTGATTCACTTTGCTTCTCGTGATGCTATGAATATTACAGGCCTTGGTCCATCTATTGTTGAGAAACTTTTCGCTGCCAATTTAGTAAAGGATGTGGCAGATATTTATCGTTTGCAAGAAGAGGATTTCCTCCTTTTAGAGGGGGTTAAGGAAAAGTCTGCTGCTAAACTGTATCAGGCTATCCAAGCATCAAAGGAAAATTCTGCCGAGAAGCTCTTGTTTGGCTTGGGAATTCGCCATGTCGGTAGTAAGGCCAGTCAGCTTTTACTTCAACATTTCCATTCAATTGAAAATCTGGCTCAGGCAGATCCAGAGGAAGTGGCTAGTATTGAAAGTCTGGGTGGTGTGATTGCCAAGAGTCTTCAGACTTACTTTGCGACAGAAGGATCTGAAATTCTCCTAAGAGAATTGAAAGAAGCTGGAGTCAATCTGGACTATAAAGGTCAGACAGTAGTAGCGGATGCGGCCTTGTCAGGTTTGACCGTGGTCTTGACTGGAAAATTAGAACGTCTCAAGCGCTCAGAAGCTAAAAGTAAACTCGAAAGTCTGGGTGCAAAAGTAACAGGCAGTGTTTCTAAAAAGACCGACCTCGTCGTTGCAGGAGCAGATGCTGGAAGTAAACTTCAAAAAGCACAAGAACTTGGTATCGAAGTTCGAGATGAAGCTTGGCTAGAAAGTTTGTAATAATCGTTTAAAATCAGAGTTTAGATAATATGACTATGTTTGTTAATTGAAACGAGATTGACAAAAAATTATTAGTGAACTAGAAATAAATTAAGAAGTAAAAAGGAAAAATAAACAATGTATAACTACCCTATTCGCATTCATTACCATCGCAAGAATGGAGAATATGACACTTGCTCTTTTGTAAAAAGTCAGGATCAACGAATTGATTTACTTACCTACAAAGAAGATTATTTTGGCGCCTTATTTAGTTTTGAACACCCAAGTTCTCATGCCTTAGAAAGCTTGAATTTTGTGGTTCACACAGGTCAAACCAGTAAAGAATATGCCATCCGTTTTAATCACTATCCCCTCTTAACAGAGGTCTGGATTTTGGAAGGTGATGACAGAATTTATTATTCTGAAAATCCTGCTATTGCCAGTCCTTTCTATAAAAATCAAAATCCTTTTGCCTTTGATAAGGCTATCAATAGTGCTAGTTTTGACCATCATTGGGGTTACCAAGGGGAATTGGGTTGCCGTGTAGAGGACAATCAGGCTCGTTTTGCCCTTTGGGCTCCAACAGCGACAAAAGTGCAAGTTGTCGTTTATGAATCAGCTGCTAATGATGCTCCTGTTTGGAAGACTTTTGAGATGGAGAGAGGCAATAGCTACTCTTATAATCATAAAGACAATACAATTGGTGTCTGGAGTTTGGATGTTGAGGAAGATTTGACTGGTAAGGCTTATCAGTATCAAGTTCAATTCCCTCATCACCAAACAGTGACACGCGATCCTTATACCATCGCGACCAGTCCTGATGGCAAACGTTCAGCTATCCTGAGCCATGAAGAAAAGCAAGTTGCAAACTTCGAGGTCAAGCACGGTTCAGAGGCTACTTGGCGCTTGGCAAATCCATGTAAGGCAGTTATTTGTGAAATGCACATTCGTGATTTGACCAAATCACCGACCTCAGGTGTGGATGAACATCTTCGAGGAACTTTCTTGGGTGCTGCTCAGACTGGAACAGTTAATCAGTACGGCCAGTCAACTGCTTTTGATTACATCAAAGAGATCGGCTACAATTATGTTCAGTTGCAACCAATTGCAGACCGTCACAAAGAATATGATGAGGACGGTAATGTAACCTACAACTGGGGTTATGACCCACAAAACTATAATGCACCAGAAACGAGCCTTTCAACCAATCCAGAGGATCCTGCTCAGGTTATTCGTGATTTGAAGACCATGGTTCAAGCCTATCACGATGCTGGTATTGGTGTCATTATGGATGTGGTCTATAACCATACCTTCTCAGTTGTTGATGCACCTTTCCAAACAACTGTCCCTGATTACTACTATCGTATGAATCCAGATGGTACCTTCCAGAATGGAACGGGTGTTGGAAATGAAACAGCTAGCGAACATGAAATGTTCCGCAAGTATATGATTGATTCCCTCCTATACTGGGTGCAGGAATACAATATTGACGGCTTCCGTTTTGACTTGATGGGGATTCATGATGTCAAGACTATGCAAATGATTCGTCAGAGCCTGGATGAAGTCGACCCTAACATTATCCTCTATGGAGAAGGTTGGGATATGGGAACAGGTCTTGCGCCTTATGATAAGGCTAAGAAAGACAATGCCTACCAGATGCCAAATATTGGTTTCTTTAATGACAATCAGCGCGATGCTGTCAAAGGTGGAGAGGTTTATGGTGCTATCAAGTCAGGTTTTGTAAGTGGTGCAGCTACAGAACCTATTCTTGCAAAAGCCATCCTTGGCAGTCGTGAATTAGGATCGTATATTCGTCCAAATCAAGTACTCAACTATGTCGAAGCTCATGATAACTACAATCTTCACGATTTGTTGGCAACCCTACATCCAGACCAAAGTTCAGAGCAAATCATGCGCAAGGTCGAAACTGCCACAGCTATGAACCTACTCATGCAGGGGATGGCCTTTATGGAAATCGGTCAAGAATTTGGTCGTACCAAACTGGTTGCGACTGGTGAAAATGGTGAGCTGACCCATGATGATAGAGAACGTGCTATGAATAGCTATAACGCTCCTGATAGAGTGAATCAAGTCAACTGGGATTTGATCAATGAGCGTCAAGATAGCATTGCGTTTATCCGTCAGATGATTCGATTGAAGACAGAAAGCAGTGCCTTTTCTTACCCAACTTATGATGAGATTTACCATCATGTTTTTGTTCATTCAGCCAACGAACATAGTGGTTTGATTGTCTATGAGATTCAAGGGGAAGAACATTTACTGGTTGTATTTAATACTAAAGGGCAAGACTTCCAGTTTGAAAATGCAGGAAATCTAGAACTATTGGTGACCAATAGTCATTTAAGTGATAAAGACATGGTTGGTGGCGTCAGTGCCAGCATCTTTAAAGTTTTGTAGAATAGAGTTACAATTTAAATTCATTTGCAGTACTTTATCTCTTAAAAACAATAAAATCAGGAAATTCATTTCCTGATCTATTTTTTTACTTAAAATTATATTTTTGTTAGCTAAATAACGAACTTTATGATAGTATTATAAAAAAACAATTCGTTTTCAAGGCGTTTCTGAAAATTTCTTGATTTACAAGTGAACACATCAGTGAATTTGTTGAAGACTTTCAAAAGAATTTTTAGCAAATTCCGTAATTTACTTGAATCTTCCCTAAAAAGGTAGTATAATAAATCTATAGAAAACGCTTACAGAAATAGGAGGGTGTATGGATAAGAAACAAGCTTTAGAAACCTTTATGACAGGTGAAAATTTTCACCTCCAGCACTATCTGGGAGCTCATAGGGAAGAAAAAAATGGAGAGTATGGCTATACTTTTCGTGTGTGGGCGCCTAATGCTCAGGCGGTTCACTTGGTAGGGGATTTCACTAATTGGGTAGAAAATCAAATCCCAATGGAACGAAATGAATTTGGTGTTTGGGAAGTTTTCACCAGTTTTGCTCAAGAAGGCCAAATTTATAAGTATCATATCACACGTGCAAATGGTCATCAGCTGATGAAGATTGACCCTTTTGCTGTCAGATATGAGGCACGACCTGGGACTGGTGCTATTTTAACAGAGATTCCAGAAAAGAAATGGAAGGATGGTCTATGGCTAGCCCGTAGAAAACGCTTGAGTTTTGAAGAGCGTCCCGTCAATATTTACGAGGTTCATGCTGGCTCTTGGAAGAGAAATCCTGATGGCAACCCCTATACTTTTGCTCAATTGAAAGATGAACTCATTCCTTACTTGGTTGAGATGAACTATACTCACATTGAGTTTATGCCCTTGATGTCCCACCCTCTCGGTTTGAGTTGGGGCTATCAGCTTATGGGGTACTTTGCTCTAGAGCATGCCTATGGTCGCCCTGAAGAGTTTCAAGATTTTGTTGAGGAATGTCACTTAAACAATATAGGCGTTATTGTGGACTGGGTACCTGGTCATTTCACCATTAATGATGATGCCTTAGCTTATTATGACGGGACACCGACTTTTGAATACCAAGATCATAATAAGGCTCATAACTACGGTTGGGGTGCTCTCAATTTTGACCTTGGAAAAAATGAAGTCCAGTCCTTCTTGATTTCTAGTATCAAGTTTTGGATTGACTTTTACCATTTGGACGGTATTCGAGTGGATGCGGTTAGCAACATGCTCTATCTTGATTATGATGATGCACCATGGACGCCTAATAAAGATGGCGGAAATCTCAACTACGAGGGCTATTATTTCCTTCAACGCTTGAATGATGTGATTAAACAAGCTCATTCAGACGTTATGATGATAGCTGAGGAAAGTTCATCAGCTACTCAGATTACTGACACCAAGGATTCAGATGGTCTAGGATTTGACTACAAGTGGAATATGGGCTGGATGAATGATATCCTCCGATTCTACGAAGAAGATCCGATCTATCGTAAATACGACTTTAACCTGGTGACTTTCAGCTTTATGTATGTCTTCAAGGAGAATTATCTCTTACCATTCTCGCACGATGAAGTGGTTCATGGCAAGAAGAGTATGATGCACAAGATGTGGGGAGATCGTTATAATCAATTCGCAGGCTTGCGCAATCTCTACACTTACCAAATTTGTCACCCAGGTAAGAAATTGCTCTTCATGGGTAGCGAATACGGTCAATTCCTAGAATGGAAATCTGAAGAACAGTTGGAATGGTCTAATCTAGAAGATCCAATGAATGCTAAGATGAAGTATTTCACTTCTCAGCTAAACCAGTTTTACAAAGATCATCGCTGTTTGTGGGAAATCGATACCAGCTATGATGGTATTGAAATCATCGATGCGGATAATCGAGACCAGAGTGTTCTTTCCTTCATCCGTAAGGGTAAAAAGGATGATATGTTAGTCTGTGTCTTTAATATGGCACCAGTTGAACGAAAAGATTTTACAATCGGACTTCCTGTTGCAGGGATTTACGAAGAAGTTTGGAATACTGAGTTAGAAGAGTGGGGAGGCGTTTGGAAAGATCATAATCAAACTGTTCAAACGCAAGAAGGACTATGGAAAGATTATGAGCAGACCTTGACCTTTACCCTACCAGCTATGGGAGCAAGTGTATGGAAAATCAAACGTCGCTTGAAACCTACTAAAATTGTCACAAGTAAAAACCAAAAAGGAGTAGAAAATGAAGAATGAAATGTTAGCTTTGATTCTTGCTGGTGGGCAAGGAACTCGTCTCGGTAAACTTACTCAAAGCATCGCAAAACCAGCTGTGCAATTTGGTGGGCGCTACCGTATCATTGACTTTGCTCTCTCAAACTGTGCCAACTCAGGCATTCACAATGTTGGAGTCATCACACAGTATCAACCACTTGCTCTTAACAATCATATTGGGAATGGTTCAAGTTGGGGTCTAGATGGTATCAATTCTGGTGTCTCTATTCTTCAACCTTATTCTGCAAGTGAAGGAAATCGTTGGTTCGAAGGGACTAGCCACGCTATTTACCAAAATATTGATTATATCGACAGTGTTAATCCTGAGTATGTTTTGATTCTATCTGGGGACCACATCTACAAAATGGACTATGATGATATGCTCCAGTCTCACAAGGATAATAATGCTAGTTTGACAGTAGCAGTTCTGGATGTTCCTCTGAAAGAAGCTAGCCGTTTTGGTATCATGAATACAGATGCCAATAACCGCATTGTTGAATTTGAAGAGAAACCAGCCCAACCTAAATCTACCAAAGCCTCTATGGGGATTTATATCTTTGATTGGCAGCGTCTTCGCAATATGCTTGTTGCTGCTGAAAAGAGCAATGTCGATATGTCAGACTTTGGTAAGAATGTCATTCCAAATTACCTTGAGTCTGGTGAAAGTGTCTATGCTTATGAATTTAATGGTTACTGGAAAGACGTTGGTACTATTGAGTCACTTTGGGAAGCGAATATGGAATATATTTCTCCAGAAAATGCCTTGGATAGTCGTAACCGTCAATGGAAGATTTATTCAAGAAACTTGATTTCACCACCAAACTTCCTTGGGGCAAACGCTCATGTGGAAGACTCCTTAGTTGTAGATGGATGCTTCGTTGATGGAACTGTTAAACATTCTATCCTTTCAACAGGAGCACAAGTTAGAGCAGGGGCAGAAGTAGTAGATTCAGTTATCATGAGTGGTGCAATTGTTGGTCAGGGAGCTAAAATCAAACGTGCCATTATTGGTGAAGGTGCAGTTATTTCTGACGGTGTCGAAATTGATGGGACAGAAGAAGTACAAGTCGTAGGATATGATGAAGTAGTGGGGGTAGCAACAGATGAAGATTGATAAATATTCTGCCATTTTAGGAAACACAGTTGGTTTTCATGATATGTCAACACTGACAGACCACCGTCCAGTAGCTAGTTTGCCATTTGGTGGTAAATATCGCTTGATTGACTTCCCGCTTTCAAGTCTTGCTAACGCTGGTGTGCGTAGTATTTTTGGTATTTTCCAACAAGACAATATTAGCTCAGTCTTTGACCATATTCGTTCAGGACGTGAGTGGGGCTTGTCAACTCTTCTTAGCCACTACTATCTAGGTATTTACAATACCCGTGTGGAAAGTAGTACAGTTGGAAAAGAATACTACCAACAGCTTCTTACTTATTTGAAACGTTCTGGCTCAAACCAAACAGTTTCACTTAACTGTGATGTTTTGATTAATATCGATTTGAACCAAGTATTCCACCTACATAACGCAACTAAAGGGCCAATCACTGTAGTTTATAAGAAACTTCCTAAGAAAGATATTTCAGAAGTAAATGCAATCTTGGAAGTGGATGAAACAGACCATGTCCGTTCTCATAAACTCTTTGATAGCAAATCATCAGATGAAGTCTACAATATGTCCACAGATATCTTTGTCGTTGACACACCTTGGTTGATTGAACGCTTGGAAGAAGAAGCTAAGAAAGAACATCCAGAGAAATTGCGCTATGTTTTACGAGATTTGGCTGCAAAAGAAGGGGCTTTTGCCTACGAATACACAGGTTATCTGGCAAATATTCATTCTGTAGAGTCTTATTATCAAGCTAATAAAGATATGCTTGAATCACAAAAATTCTACTCTCTCTTCTCACCAAATCAAAAGATTTATACAAAGGTGAAAAACGAAGAGCCGACTTACTATGCAACTACATCAAAAGTAAATCGCTCTCAGTTTGCGTCAGGTAGTATTGTAGAAGGTGAAGTTGTAAACTCGGTTATCTCGCGGAATACAAGAATTTTAGCGGGTAGCAGTGTCAAAGACAGTCTCCTTTTCCCACGTGTTGTCGTTGGAAAAAATGCAGTGGTAGAATATGCAATTGTGGACAAGGGCGTTGAGATTGCTGAAGGAGTTGTCGTTCGAGGGACAGCTGAACATCCAGTTGTACTGAAGAAAGGTCAAAAAGTTACAGAGGACATCGTTTCATGAAAATTTTATTTGTAGCAGCAGAAGGAGCACCTTTTTCCAAGACGGGTGGTTTGGGAGACGTTATTGGCGCCCTCCCCAAATCCTTGGTCAAAGCTGGTCATGAGGTTGGGGTTATTCTGCCCTATTATGACATGACGGATGCTAAATTTGGTGATCAAGTTGAAGATCTCTTCTCCTTTGAAGTCAGTGTCGGTTGGCGTCGGGAATATGTCGGTGTCAAAAAGATTGAGTTGGAAGGTGTGAACTTCTACTTTATCGACAATCAGCATTATTTCTTCCGTGGACATGTCTATGGTGATTTTGATGACGGTGAACGCTTTGCTTATTTCCAATTAGCAGCAATTGAGCTGATGGAGCGCATTGACTTTATTCCAGATGTTCTCCATGTGCACGATTACCATACAGCTATGATTCCTTTCTTGGTCAAGGAAAAATATCGCTGGATTCAGGCCTATAACAATATCAAGACAGTACTGACTATTCACAATTTAGAGTTTCAGGGACAATTTCCGGATAGCATGCTTTGGGAACTCTTTGGTGTCGGCTATGAACGTTATGCAGACGGAACTCTCCGTTGGAATGACTGCCTCAACTGGATGAAGGCGGGCATTCTCTATGCGGATCGCGTGACAACTGTTTCACCGAGCTATGCAAACGAAATTCGAACGGCTGAGTTCGGATGCGGTCTGGATCAGGTTCTTCGGATGGAGTCTGGCAAGCTGGTCGGCATTGTCAATGGTATTGATACAGATATCTACAATCCAGAAACAGATAAATTGCTGGCTTATCACTTTAACAAAGATGATTTGACTGGGAAATTGGAAAACAAACGAGCTCTTCAATCAAAAGTAGGCTTGCCAGTTCGGGACGATGTTCCTGTCGTTGGTATCGTTTCTCGATTGACACGTCAAAAAGGTTTTGATTTGGTGGTGGAAGAGTTGCATAATCTGCTTCAGGAAGATGTACAAATTGTGCTACTTGGAACAGGTGACCCTGCATTTGAACGGGCCTTCGCTTGGTTTGGCCAAGCTTATCCAGAAAAATTATCCGCTAACATTCTTTTTGATGTTACTTTGGCTCAGGAAATTTATGCAGCCAGTGATATTTTCCTTATGCCGAGTCGCTTTGAACCTTGCGGTCTGTCTCAGATGATGTCCATGCGTTATGGTACACTGCCACTTGTTCACGAGGTTGGTGGTTTGCGAGATACGGTTGAACCTTTCAACGTCTATGATGGGCAGGGAACAGGCTTTAGCTTCAATAACTTCTCTGGTTATTGGCTAACATGGACATTCAAAGAAGCCCTCAATCTTTACTGGCATGACCGAGAAGCTTGGCGCAGTCTGCAAACTCAGGCTATGGAAAGAGATTTCTCTTGGGATACAGCCAGTCGAGCATATAGTGATTTATATGAGTCACTACTCTAGTATGTTGCATTAGAACAGCAATCCTCTCTTGTTTTGACAAGAGAGGATTTGTCGGGTAAGTGGTCTTTCTTATGTTGTCATCTTATCCAGACGGATGCTTTTCCCTAAAAGAAAGGAAGTTGATTGGTAAA
>ERZ773203.1161-NODE-1161-length-13698-cov-4.474602_pt1 | contig 13698 bp, 11 predicted proteins | sample MGYA00580529_ERZ773203 | MGnify/ENA primary metagenome ERZ773203 (study PRJEB29015, sample SAMEA2738176) | human oral metagenome | biome: human oral; feature: human-associated habitat; material: saliva | place: China | collected 2177 ... | reverse complement strand
TAATACGGAGATAAATTCCGTACATAGTGAAGCAAAGGCGCAGGGTCATGGCGGATTAAAAGCTATGGCCATATTTTTTGCTATTACTACTTTAGCTTTAGGTAGCGCTTTAGTTTATGTCTATACTTCAAAGAATAAGGATAATAAGAAGCTGAATGAAGAACTCGTGGAGTCGAAAGAGAAAGTAAAATCTGCAAACGAATCTATCGCCAAATACGAAGAAGCTACACAAACCAAAATCACTGACGTAAAGCAAGATAACGTCACGATGAAAGAGATTGTGAAGCCGATGGCAGTAGATATAAAATTTGATAATTTCCTAAATGCTTACAAAGCAAAATACGGTACCACTCCGATTATTAAATCCGGAAACTTCTGGACTAGTAACAACGGAAAATATGTCTTTGCAGCATTACAGCTAACTTCTATTTATACCGAGAAAGATGAGCACGGACAGGATATTGAAAAGGTAGCCATGGGTGGTGCTTATGAAGCTTGGTATCAAGATATTTCTACTGGAATTTGGAATTATGGCTTCGGTGGACATACGCCTACAGAATGCGATATGATGCCACAAAAAATTAAGGAAGTCTTCCATGGTGAAAAGGATCAAGCTAGTACCAATGGCTTTGTCTGCCGTGAAGGCGAAAAATTTGTAGATTTATAAAAAAATAATATAAGGAAGACTATGGAAGAAAATAGTTTCAATACACCAAACAATTATGTTCACAGCGAACCTACACCTATAAAAAGTGGCTCTGGACTCTCGAAGGTCCTAGCAATCTGCTTTGCTATTACCACAATCGCTTCAATGGCTACACTAGCTTACGTATATACTTCGAAGAATAAGGACACGAAAAAATTAAACGAAGAGCTCGTGGAGTCTAAGGAGAAAGTAAAATCCGCGAACGAATCGATCGCCAAATACGAAGAAGCTACTCAGACCAAAATCACTGATGTGAAGCAAGATAACGTCACGATGAAAGAGATTGTGAAGCCGATGGTTTTCAAGGCGGATTGGGAGATCTTTCAAGAGAAGTTAAAAAAAGAAACTATGGATACTACCCCATATTACAACGAAGCAACAAAGCGTCGCTATCAATACACATTCACCACAGCCGCTATTACTGATATTCAAACTTCCAATAACGGCCAATACCTAGTAGCTCGTGGCTCCCTATCAAAGCTAGGCCATTTTGACGGAAATACTGAGGATGGAAGTTATATGGTGTTTGATGAAGGATTCGGAATCGGCACTGCTGGTCCTGCCACCTTCTATAAGGCTATTCCTTCTGGTGAATGGAAAATTTTACAACCATGGACTCAAATTCCAGAATGTAGCAAATTAACCGATGAAGAAAAAACAATTTTTCACGATTTAACATATAACACTACATACGGTAAAGACATCCACTTTAACTGCGTTACAGATAAAAATGAATCTGTAAATATTTAACAAATACTAAAAAGAGCCTCGTAAGGGCTCTTTTTTTTGTGTAATAAATTTTTGAATTCTATAATAATTAAATGCCCCATATGTAAAATAGTGCGGACGATCCGCACTATTTTTATCTACCTGCTTTATTGCTCGACACGCTTCATCGAGAGGGAGAGACGACCCTTATCGTCGATAGCGTCGAGGCGAACCTTCACCTCGTCACCTAGCTTCAAGACATCTTCAACTTTTTCGACGCGCTTGTCAGAAATCTGGGAGATATGTAGCATTCCATCGATACCCGGCATGATATTAACAAAGGCGCCAAAATCTTTAATATTGACGACCTTACCAGTGTAGATTTTACCAACTTCTGGCTCTTCGACGAGGGATTTAATCCACTCGACGGCACGTTCGATTTTCGCTGTATCAGTACCAGAAATTGTAATCAAGCCAGAATCATCAATATCGACTTGTGCACCAGTTTCAGAGGTGATTTTGTTAATCATTTCACCACCCTTACCGATGACGGCGCCGATTTTATCTTGCTTAACCATTAACTTTTCAATACGTGGTGCATATTCAGAAAGCTTGGCGCGTGGAGCAGGAAGAATAGACTTCAAGTGTTCCAAAATAAACATACGACCAGTGTGAGACTGCTTAATAGCCTGTTCAAGAATCGAGACTGGCAAACCGTGGACCTTCATATCCATTTGGAGGGCGGTAATACCATTCTCGGTACCAGTGACCTTAAAATCCATATCACCGGCAAAATCTTCAGCATCCATAAGGTCAGTGAGGACATGTGGAGTTCCACCATCAAGCATCAAGCCCATAGCCACACCAGAGACCGGGCGCTTGATTGGCACGCCGGCATCCATAAGCGCGAGACAGGAAGAACAAGTAGCCGCCATGGAGGTAGAACCGTTTTGAGACATAATTTCGGTAACTGAACGAATGGCATATGGGAACTCTTCGATATCTGGAAGCACTGGAAGAAGTGCACGCTCGGCTAAATAGCCGTGGCCAATTTCACGACGACCTGGAGCACCAATACGACCAGTTTCACCCACGGTGTAGCTTGGCGCATTATAGTGATGCATGTAGCGACGAGTGCCATCGGTAACTTCCATAGTATCGACCAGCTGAGCATAAGAAAGTGGAGCGAGGGTAACAATATTCATGGCCTGAGTAAGGCCGCGGGTAAAGAGAGAGGAACCGTGTACGCGTGGCAAAATACCAACCTGCGAACTGAGTGGACGAACTTCATCCAATTTGCGGTCATCTGGGCGAACGGATTCTTCGACAATAGCACGGCGAACCTCATGATGAATAGCTAATTCAAAGGCATCATGATAGGCAGATTGAAGATTGGCAGTATAGTCGGCGATTTTTTCTTCATCAGTTTCACCCTGACCAAGCTCGAGCGCAAATTCGGCATCCATCTCAGTACGGAGTTCATCGGCGGCGCGCTTACGATCGAGAACGTTACCACGAATTTTGGTGCCAAGTTTACCATCTGCGCCGACGAAGTGAACCTTAGTCCAAGCATCAACTTTTTCCTGAATAGCAGGGTCCGGCAAAGCTAATTCGAATGGTTTTTCGACGATATTTAGTTCGGCCTTCAAGGCTTTTTGAAGTTCGAGAGCTGGCTGCACCATCTCAACGGCCCAACGCATCGCATCGATAATTACAGATTCGGAAACCTCGTTCGCGCCAGCTTCCACCATCATTACCTTGTCATCCTTCACGGCAACCACAAGATCAAGATCAGAGGCTTCACGCTCTTCTGGACTGAGAAAAGCTTTAAATTCACCGTTCACGCGACCAATACGCACGCCAGCAATCGGTCCATCAAAAGGTACGCCGGCATTCAAAAGAGCAGAAGAAGCAGCCACCATAGCAACCATATCTGGACGGAAGTTTGGATCCATCGAAAGTACGGTAGTGACCACCTGAACTTCTTGACGATAACCTTTCGGGAAGAGAGGGCGAATTGGACGATCGATCAGACGACCGACCAGAATAGCCTCGTCGGCTGGCTTACCTTCACGCTTAATAAACTTCGAGCTAGAGATTTTGCCAGAGGCATAGAATTTTTCTTCGTAATCGATCGAGAGCGGGAAGAAATCTTGCACCACCGGTTTTTCACTAACGACTACCGAGCCGAGCACCACAGTATCACCATAGGTAACAAGAACCGAGCTGGTAGTGCGAAAACCGACGCGATTGACTTCAATCGTGAGCTTCTTACCACAAAAATCTCTCGACAAGCTAAAGGTTTGCTTGCCAGTAGGGTTGATAATATCCATATTTTCCTTTCTGGGAAAACACCAGATAAGTGCTTTGAAGGTTTCAAAAAACTTATCCGCCGTCTTCCCGCTTATAACTATTCAATTATAGCACAAATGGCGATTTTTAGGTGGCTTCAGCGGCTTATCAGAGGTAAAATTTGCTTTTTTATGATGTTTATGTTACAATAGAGTTGTTACTTGTGGCCTGTATGTATTTACAGCGCCATGGAATGTACCTTGAAAAGGAGTGGTTATATGAATAACAATGACACCAATGTAGCGATGAATTTTGAAGAAGACGCCAATGAGACTAGCCGGAATAATCCTGCTAACGAATTAAAATTGGTGGTTTCGAAAAAGAAACTTCCAAACAACCATGGGAGTGCGAGCTTAAAAAAGCACCAAAGGAACTCCTGGACTAATATTGAACACAGGATAGCTTATATCGAAGAGCAATTGAATATGGAGATTGAGCCGAATTATGCGCCGATCGACGTGTCGCAAATTGCCTATCCGATCGCAATCGTCAAAGGAGCACTACCAGCAGAAAAGCGTGTAAGGCTCGACAAGAATGGTGTACCTTGTGGCGAAGTAGAAGTGACTCCATTCATAGAAGATTTTTGGCTTCCATATAAGAAGCAGATTAGAATCGACAAGAATGTGGATATCGCAATCATTTCTTATTCCTTCGAATATAAGTGGCAAGATAAGAAGCAGCTATATACCAAACTATGCTTCACGCCGAATAATATCTACGATGGGCCGGAATTAAATAATGGCTCTGGCTACTTGTATCAACAATTGACCCGTAGAAATACGCAGGTTAATCTATTCGAAAGTCAAAACGACCCAAGCAAAGTTAGAATGAGATATGTGATGCCATCCGAATTTGAAGAATCCATTGAAGAACTTAGACGGATGTCACCCAACCATCGACCTGAACAGATCGTACGCAAAACCGTACGTCCGACCACAGAGGAAATTGAGAGAGTAGTACGTGATGCTTCACTGCATTGCAGTAGAAAACTACTGGCTGAATATATTAAATCTTCTGGATTGAAAAATGTTAAATTTGTAGCCTATAGCACCTACAAATTTAATGAAAATGAAATCTTGAAAGAGCTGGAAAGGGCTGGCCAGATTAATTTCTAAATTATCTATGTTTCCAAACAAAATGATATTTCTGAACACATGAGATTTTGTAACTACACACCTTTAACTTATTCGAGGAGAGCTTTCAAAGTTCTCCTCTTTTTCTTGGCTTTATTTTTTGATATTCGATAGATTTTTAAACACAAAAATACCCCCGAGGGGGTATTAATTATTGACGTATTATTTACGTAGACCGAGTTTGGCAACTGTTGACTTGTAAAGCTCAAAATCAGTTTTCTCGAGGTACTTCAATAGACGTTTGCGGCGACCAACCATTTGCATGAGTCCGCGACGAGCCATAAAATCGTGCTTATTCACCTTTACATGCTCAGTGACTTCCTTGATACGCTCAGTCAAGATCGAAACTTGCACCTCTGGAGAACCCACATCTTTTGCATTGCGAGCAGTGGCTTGAATGGCCTTAGCTTTGTTCTCTTTTGTAATCATATTGGTGCTATCTTAACATAAGAGAGCAGGAATTTCAAGAGGTTGAATTTATTTTTCTAAATTTTCTGCCATAAAATCATTCAGAGTAATCGCGTCATCAATTTTATATGGACCGACCTGGATGCGACGGAGTGCCGTAAGGTAAGCGGAAGTGCCAAGGGTTTTTCCGATATCCTCGCCCAGAGTACGGATGTAGGTACCGGAAGAGACATGAGTGCGAATTTTAAGTGTAGGATACTGATAGTCGAGAATTTCTAGAGCATAAATTTCAACCTGGCGGGAAGGCATTTCGATTTGCTTACCTTCGCGAGCCAATTGATAGGCGCGCTTGCCATTAATCTTTATGGCCGAAAAAGCAGGAAGCGTTTGGGTGATTTGACCGAGGAATTTTTGGCAAGTAACTTCAACTTCCTCTCTAGTCGGAATTTTAGTAACATCATGAGTGGTAATTTCACCCTCGGGATCACCCGTGGTGCTGGATTTGCCAATCTCGATAGTAGCCTCATACCACTTGTCGAGCTTCAAATAAGTATCGGAAAGTTTGGTGGCCTTGTGCGTCAAAATAATTAAGAGCCCGGTAGCAAAAGGATCAAGCGTACCGGTGTGGCCGACTTTCACTTTCTTCCCTTCTTGTTCACTGAGCTTACGACGAATCCGAGCAACCACGCCAAAGGAAGTCATCTGGTCCGGTTTATCGATTAATAATATGTCCGGATTTTGGCGCGGGTCGAGATTAATGGATGGTTCTGGTTTTTCGGTATGAAGATTATTCTGGTGATTGGCCTGTAGATTATGCTGAGGATTGGCCTCGGGTAAATTTGGTTCTGAGTTCATTTTTACATTCCTGGAATATGAAAGGCGGTTGGGTCAATTTTAGTTGGGGCTGGCTCGACTGGCTCTTCTGGTGAGAAAATTGCAGCTGGTTCAGCAATCGGGGTAGGAGCTGGCGCATTAGTATTGATTGGCTGGGAAATTAGCGGTGATTCCGAAGCAAAAGTGCGAAGTGGTGGCTCGGCTGGAGCTTCCGCTGAAACTGGAGATTCAAGTGGAGCTTGAGTCTCAAACGGAGATGGAGTAGTAAGTGGGGCCGGGGTCGATACTGGAGCTAAGTCGGCAGGAATCGGGCCGGAAGCCACCGGGCTGATTGGAGCTGGATTAGCTTGGGCAGCCTCGGTGGCAGCAGCGGCCTGAGCGAAGAAGTCAACATCTGGAGTCGATGGAGCCTCTGGTGGCATTGGCGGCATTGGTGGCATTGGAGGCATTGGCTGCGTCAGGTCGGCTGGGTTTGGATTAGCAAAATTTTGATCACTAGCTAGCGACTGATTTGGCATAGCGGCAGCATCAAAAATCACTGGAGCTGGTGGGACTGGAGGCATTGACTGTATCGGTTCCATAGGCTGTACTGGCTGTGCAAATTGAACTGGCTCTACTGGAGCAGCCATTGATGTAGGCTGCATTGGCTCGACATATGGCATTGGTTGAGCTTGAGAGACTGGAGCAGTAAATTGCATCGGCTGAACAGGGGCGGACGGCTCAGAATATTGCATTGGTTGGATAGGAGTGGATAGTTCAGAATATTGCATTGATTGGATAGACTGAACTGGTTGAATTGGCTGAGCCGGTTGAACTGACTGGATTGGCTGAACAGGAGCCGAATATTGCGCTGGCTGAGGTGTCGCAAGGTTTTGCGCAAAATTTAGTGGTGGAGTCGGCATGGCTGGCGCCTGATAATTTGGCGTTTCATTAGTGTAATTTGGCTGAGGCAAGCTAGGTTCAGGGTTCTGGATGAAATTATTTTCCATTACAGCAGAGGCGGCAGCGGCGGCTGGGTTAATTGGGGCCTGATAAGTCGGAGTCGACTGGGACTCGATTACCTGAGGGGCTGGAGTTGGCTGTGATTCGAAAGACTGAGGGGCCGGAGCTGGTTGAGAAACTGGTTGAGATTCTTGAGGCTGATAGGCTGGAGAAATTTGAGGCTCAAGAGATTGAGGAGCTGGAGCTGGTTGAGATTCAAGAGGTTGACCATCAAGTGTTTGATTAAGATTCGGTTCAATTTCAATGTAATCAAGAGTGTTTTCCGAAAGCGGGGTGGACATTACGGGCGCTGAAGTAATAGGCGTAGCTGGTTCGGCAGGAGCGGATGAGATGGCAGTGGCAACAGAAGTGGTAGACGCAGCAGGAGCGACAGGAGCAACCGGAGGGTTTGGCGCGACTGGAGCTTCAGCGACTTGAGATTTGGCGCTCGGAGGATTTGACGCGATTGGAGCTTCAGCGACTTGCGGTCCAGTGGCAACAGGAGCGGCCGGAACTTGCGCTTCGGTTGGAGTTTTAATTTTCTCCATAATTTGAGAAGAAATTAATTGCTGATTGGCGCCAAAGGACATCAATTTCGAAGCAATCGACATAGTATTTGACGAGGTGCGTGGATTAGAAAAATGATCCGTAGAGGCCACGATACCAGTTAAGAGAGCGGTTGCAACCTGCTCACTAAAGCTAGCCAGTCCAAGTTTGTCCGCGAGGCCCACAATCATTTCAGAAATGGATGAGACATTAGAATCTTGCCATTCGAGTTCAGCGAATCGACCTGGAGTATCCACGGTGAGATTAATCGCGGTGGCATCGTGCATAATGCGGCCATATTCGGAAAGGGCAGGGTCAATCTCGTCACCAGAAATCACATTAAAGCAGATTACTAAGTCTACATTATAATCACCATGAGACATGCTGAGGTCGGATTGGCCAATGGTGGCCTTATATGGCGTGACGTAAACTTTGACAAAATCACCTTCGATTTTATAGCTAATATGGTCAACCTTATCCTTACTGAGGGCGATAATAAAATCCTGCAAACTATTGGTAGTTTTTTCGAAAGTTTCCTCGGGTTTCAAAAATTGTAAAACATTTGGTACCTGGCCGGAAAAGATCGCGGTGACATGCTTGTGTATGGTGTCAAGAATCATGGCAAGACCGAGCGCAGCGGAAATTTCGTCGATATTCGGATTTTTGGAGAGTGCAATCAAAATATTTTCACTGGCTTTAATTTTTTCGACTACCCGGTTCGTAATATTGCTAATATCATCAAGGGCTGGCATCTCACCAGCTTCGGCGTTTTTAATGGCATTAGTGACACTACTACCGAGTTTAGGATTAATAGATGAATTTGAATTTTGATTATTTGTTTGCATTTTTGACTCTTTTCCTCTTAAAATATAACATAATCATCTTGGGGTTGCAAGGAAAACTGACACGGTTATAATAGAGATATGCCAGAGTTACCAGAAGTTGAAACAATCCTCAGGGGGGTTTTGAAATTTACTAAACATAAATCCGTGGGGAAAGTCAAAATTAGTTCCCTCTCTTCCTTTTTAGGGCCAAAAGAACTAATCGAAGAACAAAAAATTATAGGCATGCGTCGCTTCGGCAAGGCCTTGATTTTTGATTTTGAAAATGGCGTTTCGATGATGGTACATCTGAGAATGACCGGGCAATTAATTTATCGAAATCTCGGGACAGAATCCGGCAAAGATTTTGTGAAAATGATTTCGCAAGGTGATTTTAAGACAGAATTATTTGATAAGGACGGTTTTTCGGGTGGGCATCCGAGCGAAAGTTTTTATGGCGGTTTACCGAACAAACAGACGCGAGTGGAATTTGAAATTTGTGAAAAAGACTCTTCCGGCGAGCTAGAGCAGGTCGGCACGCTTTATTTTAATGACCAGAGAAAATTTGGTTTTTGTAAAGTGCTAGAAACTAGTGAAGTAGAAAATGAATCTTTTATTAAGAAGCTCGCCAAAGAGCCGTGGGGTATGACGGACGAAGAATTCAAAAAGAATTTGATGCGACATAAAAAAGCTTTGATTAAACCGACTATTCTAGACCAAACAGTAGTTTGTGGATTGGGTAATATTTACGCCGATGAATCACTCTATTTTGCTAAAATTCATCCAGAACGTATCGTAGAAAGTTTGACCGATGAAGAAATTCATCAACTTCTAATTGGCGCGCGCACCGTGATGCAGGATTCGATTGATTCCGGTGGTAGCACCATGGCGACTTACGTGAAAGCCGATGGCACGAAGGGTGATTATCTAACCAAATTCGCCAAAGTTTTTCGTCGCGAGGGTGAACCATGCGAAAGATGTGGTACGGAAATCATTAAAATTAAAGTGGCGGGACGTGGCACACATCTTTGCCCGCATTGTCAAAAGAAATTTTAGGATATAAATGATTTATATTTTCGACGGAGAGGATCGCAAAAAAGCCGAGCAAAAAGCCCGGATGATTTTGGGCGAAAAAATCGAAATTATCGATGCGGATAATATTGACCGAGCCGAACTAGAATCAATTTTCCTCGGTGTAACATTTTTTGAAGCAGAACGTCGAATCTTGATTAAGGATTTATTTTTGAAAAAAGATTTGGTGGAGAAATTACCAAACCTAATTGATACGCCACATAAAATTGTATTGTTTGAAACCAAACTAGATAAGCGTGGGGCAGTTTATAAAGAATTAGTGAAGCTCGCAAAAACTAATAAGGAGATTCGGTTCGAAACTTTTGCCGCAGCCGAGCAGGCGGTGGATCGTAATGCCGTGTTTCGAATTTTTGATTTGGCCATGACGGACGGCAGACGCGCGGTGAAAAATCTACAAGCAATCGAGGCGGACAATGATCCCTATGCCACGATTGGCGCCTGGACGAAAAAGGCTTGTGACTTACTGAAGCGTAATCCAAAAAAGGCCCGTGCTGTTCTGAAGGAATTAGCGAAGATTGATGTACTGGTGAAGTCGACCGATTTTAGTAAAGAGCCCTGGACACTGCTGGAAGGGTTTTTACTGAGAATCTCTAAAGGTTCTACTGAATCCTGAATTTTCGACTGAAAGTTTCTAAGGATTTCACTGAATCCTAAATCTCCTACTGAAAACCTCTAGTGATTTCACTGAATCCTAAAATAAAATTCTAAATCAAAAAAAGACCTCCGAAGAGGTCTTTTTACTAAGCAGCCTTTTTGGTGGTCTTCTTAGCGGTGGTCTTCTTAGCGACAGTCTTTTTTGCAGTAGCCTTCTTAGCGGTAGCTTTTTTGGTAGTGGTTTCTGCCTTGGCGCCATTAGAAGCCTTAGCGATTTTTACCAAGCTAGCCTTACGACGAGAAGCGGTATTCTTCTTAATGAGGCCTTTTTTGGCAGCCTTGTCGTATTCAGATTGAGCTTTGGAAAGATTTTCAGCAGTTGGGTTAGCTTTGAAAGCTTTAAGAGCGTTCTTGATGAACTTCTTGATCTGTTGATTCTTTGCAGTGCGTTTGACTGCTTGACGAGCTGCCTTTTTTGCAGATTTGATAATCGGCATTATAGTTTCCTGTTTAAAACGATTTAATGATTAATATACTTGTGAAATATTATACATGATTTTCATAGATTGTAAAGATGGGGGTCGGAGACTATAATAAAATTATGAACATTTTAGAATCGACCGTCTTAGGTCTCGTACAAGGTATTACTGAATTTATCCCGGTGTCTTCCTCTGGACATCTCGAAATCACACAGCGCATTTTGGGTGCGGGTGGACGTGCGGAAGATTTTCATTTCTTTTTGGAGCTAATTAATTTTGGGACGCTGTTTGCGTTACTTTTCTACTATCGTCAAACGATTTGGGAAATTTTACAACGTGTATTTGTGAAAAAAGATTATAAATTAGCACTCAATATCTTAATCACTTCGATTCCAGCCGGTATCATCGGCTTGGTGCTTTCAAAAGTGATTGAGAAACTACCGTTCTTCTCGAGTCTCACTACGATTGGTTTTGCGATGGGTTTTGTCGGGTTAATCATGATTTTTGTGAATAAATTGCCACATTTATCGAAACTAAAAGATGAAAATGAATTAACTCCGGGCCGCGCTTTAGCGATTGGCTTAGCGCAAACTTTTGCCTTGATTCCTGGTGTTTCCCGCTCTGGCTCGACGATTATTACCGGTCGCGTGATGGGTCTCGATTCGAAGTCGGCAGCTAAATACTCTTTCCTAGCTAGCCTTCCAATTATGATTGCAGTTTGTGGTAAATCCCTACTTTCAAGTTCTTCGAGAGCTTATATTACCAGCAATTTAGGCATGCTTTTACTTTCAAACCTGGTTGCTTTTGTCTCCGGTTTGATCGCACTACAAATCGTAATGAAATACTTCAAGAAAGAAAAATCAATCCCAAGCTTCGGCGTTTATCGTGTGATTTTATCTCTTGGAATTTTCGCCGCACTCTGGCTCTTCTAAGAGATTCTGCCTAAAAAATCCGGCCCTAGAGCCGGATTTTTATTTGCTTTGATTTTGGTTTTTTTGAAGTTGGATTTTTATTTGTTGCTTCTTTATTCCTCGTCTTCCATGATTTGGGGGTGAGAGGTTTTGCTTACCAGATTTTATTCCTCATCTTCCACGATTTGAAGGTGAGCTTCTTCAAGCTGGATTGGATCGACAACGGATGGTGAGCTCATCATAAGATCGACACCAGAACCGTTCTTCGGAAAGGCTACGATATCGCGAATATTTTTATTGTCATTTAAGACCATGAAAATACGCTCGATACCGAAGGCGCAGCCAGCATGAGGAGGGGCGCCGAACTTAAAGGCATTTAACATACCACCAAAACGGGCTTCAACATATTTTTCGTCATAACCAAGAATGCCGAAGACTTTATACATAACCTCTGGACTATGATTACGTACAGCACCAGAACAAATTTCAAAACCGTTCATCACCATATCGTATTGATCGGCGACAATGGCAAGTTTTTCCGCGTCAGTCTCGGCGGCTTCAAGGGCTTTGAGTCCACCTTTTGGCATAGAAAATGGGTTGTGACCGAAGTCTAATTTGTTCTTGCCTTCATCCCATTCATAGAATGGAAAATCGACGATCCAGCAAAGTGCGACAACATTATCATCCTTCAAATTAAAGCGATCAGCAAACGCGATACGAAGTTGACCGAGCACTTTATTTACTTTTGAGAGTGAATCAGCGCCAAAGAAAACTGCATCGCCATTCTCGGCACCAGTAAGTTCCTTAATTTTAGCCAATTCAGCTTCAGTGAGGAATTTAGCGATTGGACTTTTAACTTCATCATTTTCATAGATGATGTAAGCCAAACCACCCGCACCAAGTTTACGAACTTTTTCAGTGAAATTATCGATTTGAGAGCGCGAAAGAGTGGCGCCATTTTTCACACAAATAGCCTTCACGGATTCGGTTTGGAAAACCTTAAAAGCGGTATCCTTCAGAGCTTCTTTCAAATCAATCAATTCCATGCCATAGCGTAAATCTGGCTTATCCACACCAAAACGATTCATGGCTTCCTGATATGGAATGCGTGGGATTTCCTCTGAGAGTAATTTCTTGTGAGCAAAATCGGTGACCAAAGATTTAATTAATGGTTCCATAGTTTTGCGAACTACTTCACCCTCTTCCACGAAAGACATCTCGAGATCGAGCTGATAGAAATCACCGTATAGACGATCGGCGCGTGGATCTTCATCGCGGAAGCATGGGGCGATTTGATAATAGCGAGGAATACCGCCAACCATGAGGAGCTGTTTAAACTGCTGAGGAGCTTGAGGTAAGGCATAAAACTGTCCTGGACGAAGTCTGGATGGCACGAGAAAATCGCGTGCACCTTCTGGACTGGAATTGGCCAAAATTGGGGTAGTGACTTCAATAAAATCATGAGCTTCCATGTAACCGCGCATAAAGTGATAAAATTCCGCACGACGACGAAGTGTATGGAGCATACTTGGACGACGCAAATCAAGATAGCGATATTTAAGACGAAGCTCTTCACCAGATTCTACACCATCATCATGAGTATTGACTGGCAGAGGTTCAGAACGATTCAAAAGAGTAAGTGATTCGACTACTAATTCGATGTCACCCGTGGCGATGTGTGGATTGCGCAGAGCCGGATCGCGTTCACGGATTAGACCAGTAGCAGAAATCACGAATTCATCGCGCAAGCTTTCGGCGATGGCAAAATTTTCGGCATTTTCCGGGGTAATCACCAGCTGAATAACACCCTCGTGGTCACGCAAGTCAATGAAGATTAATCCACCGTGATCACGCCTGGAATTTACCCAACCAGAGACCGTAACATGTTGATTGATTTGTTGTTTTAGTTCTCCAGACAGTTTTCTCATAGTCTCTATTATAACATAATAAACCCGTCAACTTTTCAAATTTATGAGCGAAAGAAAAATATCGCTGGAAAGCGATATTTGTCCTCAAATATTAATCCTTAAGATTGAATTTTGACTATTCAAGACTAATATTCGATATACTCTTGCCATGGGGCAGGAGGAATTTTCGACTTTTTGCGCGAAGATTCACGTTTAAGTCTACGCA
>ERZ773203.1159-NODE-1159-length-13716-cov-5.777176_pt1 | contig 13716 bp, 10 predicted proteins | sample MGYA00580529_ERZ773203 | MGnify/ENA primary metagenome ERZ773203 (study PRJEB29015, sample SAMEA2738176) | human oral metagenome | biome: human oral; feature: human-associated habitat; material: saliva | place: China | collected 2177 ... | reverse complement strand
AAACCTGATGTTGGTTTAAGAAGGCCAATAATCACATTGGCTAAGGTAGATTTCCCGCAGCCAGACTCCCCAACTAAACCAATGGTTTCCCCCGCTTTAATGCCAAGACTCACATTGTTCACCGCAGTGAATTTTTTACGTCCAAACAATGAACCGTCGCGAGAAGGAAATTGCACCACGATATTTTCTAAATCGATGATGTTTTGTTCTTTAATGACTTTAATACTACTGCTCATATTATGCTCCTTTCGCTTCCGTTACAGGCTCAGCTAAATGAGAAGCCCACAAGTGAGACGGCTCGCCTTCCACGGCGGTTAATATCAATTTTTGATCCGGATTTGCATCTGGTCGTAATGAACGACTTGCAAAACGGTCACCCACAGCAAAATCGTAAGGTGATGGTACGCTGCCCGGAATTTGATATAAACGTTTCGCACGGACTTCGGTTGAAAGTACAGAACCCAATAAGCCACGTGTATATTCGTGAGTTGGATTGGCAAGCAATAAGGATGTTGGCGCCATTTCAACCACTTGTCCTGCATACATTACCGTAATGTGGTGAGCTAATTGTGCAACTAATGCTAAATCGTGGCTAACAAACACCATTGCAAAACCCAGTTTTTCACGTAGTTCATTCAATAATTTCACCACTTCTGCTTGAACGGTTACGTCTAATGCGGTTGTTGGTTCATCGGCGATTAATAATTTCGGCTCACGAGTTAATGCCATTGCAATCACCACACGTTGACGTTGACCACCAGAAAGTTCGTGTGGATAACGATTCAACACTTTTTCAGGATCAAGGTGTACCCATTCCAACAATTTTTCTGCGGTATGGTGGCTGCCACGTTTAATGAGCTGTGCCATTTGATCTTTAATACGCATTGATGGGTTTAACGCACTTAAAGAGTCTTGGTAAATCATCGCAATTTCAGAACCACGCAATTCACTTAGATTGTTAGCGTTAAGTAAACTGTGTTGTTTACCGCTACGGTCTGTGAAAAGCACTTCCCCAGTGATTTTTGCTGTTTTTGGTAACAAGCCCATGATAGAGAATGCTGTAATGGATTTACCACAACCAGACTCACCTACTAACCCCATGGTTTCGCCTTCATTTACGGTAAAGCTGATGTTATCAACCAATGGAATTTCACCATAACGATTCGGGAAGCGGATTGATAAATTTTTCACTTGTAAAATCGGTTTTGCATTTGGATTTAATTGCATACGATTCGTACGGGTGATTTCTTTTTCATGTAATTTGAGTAAGTAACGTTTTAATGCAAGACCTTCAGAAAGCGCTTCTTGTACGTCAGTAGAAAGACGTTCATCTGATTTACCTTCTGGTTTTTTACCGCCTTTCAAGCGCGGGTTAACCAAGGCATCGGTAAGACCTTCCGCCAAGATATTTAAGGCTAATACAGTTAAAAGAATCATCACACCCGCAAAGGTTGTCGCCCACCATGCACCGTTTAATACGATGTTACGACCTTCAGAAAGAATGTTACCCCATGAAGGATGTGGTGGTTGTACACCTGCGCCTAAGAAAGAAAGCGAGGCTTCGAATACAATGGCATCTGCCACCATTACAGTTGCGAATACTAAAACTGGTGCAGCGGTATTGCGTACAACGTGTTTGAGAAGAATATAAGTACGGCTACCACCAATAACGCGTTCAGCACGCACATAGTCTTCATCCCATTGTGATACCACATTCGCACGAACTACACGAGCAAGTTGCGGAGTATAAACCACAGCAATGGTGATAATAATAACCGGCACTGAGTTACCAAAGGTTGCTAATAACACTGCCGCTAATGCGATACCTGGGAAGGCCATTAAAATATCCATTAAGCGCATGATAATTTCATTGCCCCATTTCTCGGATGTGGCTGCAGTTGCACCTAAAACACTACCGAAAATAATGGCACAAGCTACCGCACCTAAACCGATAAATAAGGACGTTTGGGCACCATAAACAATACGAGAGAAAATATCACGACCAAGTCGATCAGTCCCAAACCAATATTCTGCACTTGGAGCACGCATACGTGCGATCACTTCTAATGGATCATGTGTTGCTACCCAAGGGGCAAACACCGCCACTAAAGCAACGAAAACTAAGAATAATAATGAAATTTTTGATGCGGTGGAAAGTGCTCGGAATCTCGCACCGCTTGCAGCTAATCGATCTGCTAAACCTTGACGAAACATTATAGACTCCGAATTTTAGGGTTAATCAACACATAGAGAATATCAACGATAATATTCACTAAAACGAAGGTAAAGGCGATTGTCAGAACCACACCTTGTACTAAGTGTAAGTCGTGGTTGACGATGCCGTTAAAAATCAATTTACCCATGCCCGGTAAGTCAAAGATTTGTTCAATAACTACCGCACCACCAAGTAAGTAACCTACACGTAAACCTAATACTGTTACTGGCGTGATTAATGCATTGCGTAATACGTTGTGACGAATAACAGTTGCATAAGGCACACCGTTACCAATCGCTGTTCTCACATAATCTTTATCCATTTCTTCTACCATGGTTGTACGCACCACACGAATTAATGACGCACATACTGGCACCGCAAGCGCAAGAGATGGCAAAATCATGGAATTGATATACCCCATTGGGCTTTCGCTGAATGGCACAAAACCACCAGAAGGCAACCAATCTAATTCCAAAGAGAACCATTGAATAAGTAAGATACCTAACCAGAATGATGGTGTCGCAACCGCTGCAACAGAGATTAAACGAATCACTTGGTCTACCCAGCTATCACGATAAAGCGCGGCTAGTACACCTAATGAGAAAGACACTACTGCCGCAAACACCACACCAATTAAGGTAAGTTGTAAAGTGATTGGGAAAGATTTCGCTAGCATGCTACTGATTGGTAATTCTGGTGGCATAGTCACACCAAAATCCAATACAAGTAAATTACCTAAGAAACGAAAATATTGAACAAAGAGTGGATCATTTAAGCCATGTGATTCGCGGTAAAGTTGTTTTGCCGCTTCACTAGCACTTTCGCCCAATGCCACCGTAGCAGGATCACCTGGTGTGAATTGAAGCACCACAAAAACGAGTGCTGTTACACCTAGAATCATGACTGGCAAAGCCATCAATCGGCGTAACAATAACCGAAGTATCATTTCCATCTGACTTCTCCTATTCTAGCCTGAGAAATTCGTTAGCTTCAAAAATGAAGCAAAACAATCAAATTCAAAAACAAAATGAATTACAGTAATCATAATGTTCAGCCTAAGCCCTGTCAATCCAAGTACATAGAGCAAAATTCAAATCTGTGATCGGCTTCACAAAGATTTTTTTGAAATGAAATTGAGAGAAAAAATGATTGAAAAATAGAGAGAAAAATGACCGCACTTTGAGATAAAAAGGAAAGAAAAAAAGGCTGTTGATTGCTCAACAGCCAAAACATTAAATTAAAAAGTGCTTTTATTTACGGCCCACACCGAGGAAAGATAAACCGGTTGTTGCCAATGGTTGATAGCCTTCAAGGCTACTATCATCCCATGCAGAAGGAAGTTTACGATGAACAATCGGATAAAGTGGTACTTCAGCCGCAATGATATTAATCGCTTCTTCCCATGATTTTTTCGCTTCAGCGTGATCTTTTGCTCTCACTGCTGCATTGAGTAATTCAGTCACTTTCGCAAATTCAGGGGTGTTACTCCAGCGGAAACGACGTTTCGGCCATACATCACCACGATACCACCAGCTTAAAAGCAAGTCTAAGTCATTACCGAACACTGATGGATCACCTGGAGCGATTGCCACTTCATATACACCAGGATCCACGTTATTGCTGTATAACGCACCTGATTGTAAGTGTTGTAAAGTTACTTTCACACCTGGAATCTTGTTCCAAGACTCTAAAATTAATGGTGCAGATTCTTTCACCCAGTCATGGTCGGTTGCGAGCAATTCAAATTTAAGCTCAGTTACACCGGCTTCTTTTAATAATGCCGCTGCTTTTTCCGGATCATAAGGATATTGAGTTGATGCCTTAATATAATCTGGGTGAGTCGTTTGTAAGTATGATGTTGCAGCTTCTGCATTACCATCAAATACAATATCAACAAGTTTGTCAGTGTTTAAACCATAGTGTAACGCTTGACGTACTTTTGGATTGTTAAACGGAGCTTTCTCACAGTTAAACATTAAGAATAACAAGCCGAAAGATTGAACGGATTGCACTTGTTGTTTTTTGTTTTTCAAGCGACTAATGTCTAAATAAGGCACGCTTTCCATTGCTTGAGTACGTTTAGACTCTTGTGCAGTTACACGAGCTGCGGCATCAGAAAGTAATAACCAAGACATTTTTTCAACTTGCGCTGGATATTTACCATTGTAAGGTTCATACGCTTCAAAGACGATTTTGTCATCTTTCACAGCTGAAACAAATTTGAATGGACCAGAACCAACTGGGTGTGCATCAAATGCAGATTGTCCTACTTTGTCGATCACGTGTTTCGGTACAATTTTCACGCAAGTTAAACGGTTAGCAAATAAAGCAAATGGATATTTCAATTTAAATTCCACCACTTTATCATCCACAGCTTTCACACTTTCAATGAAATCAATAAACATCACGAATAAAGATTTATTGGCTGGATCCATAATACGATTGAAAGAATACACAACGTCTTCAGTGGTGACCGGTGCACCATCATGGAAGGTTGCGCCTTCACGTAAAGTAATGCGCCATGTTGTTTCATCAACTTGTTCTGGCTCTTTTCCTGCTAAAGCAAGATAAGGTTCACGAGTTGCAGGATGCAAATCCACCAAACCTTCAAAAATGTGCAAGTTTGCTGCATAAGGTGAAGCACCACTTGATGTCATTGGGTCAAAACCGGTAGAAAGCGGATAAGCAATCCCCGCTTCAATGGTTTTACCTTTAATTTCTGCAGCAAAGGCTTTTGGTGCAAATGTGCCTAACGTACCACTAAATGCAAGACCTGCCCCCACGCCAGCCATAAGTTTCATAAAATGACGACGAGATTCATTAGTTTCAAAGGAAAAATGCTTTGTCATACTAAACTCCTGATGAGTAATAAAATCATATTTTTGGTTTTTAAACCTAGCCAAACATTTCATTCGAAAATGAAGTAAAGCAATCAAATCTTAGAATAAAATGATTTGCATCAATCATAATCATCTTCGCTTCATTCTGTCAAAGGGGAAATATTGAATGTGTGATCTACTTCACAGAGTTTTTTTCGCAACTCAAAATAAAAGTTTTTAACTATGTATAATTTATTATAGATAGATTTTAACTATTGAATCACTAGATAATATGAAATAGCTATCATAAAAAATGATGCTTATAATGACCGCACTTCCCAAGCAAGGGAACAACATTTTAATCAACAATAAAGAGGAAAATACTATGTCAAAAACATCAATCGGTTTAGATAAAAAAGCATCTGAAAAATTAGCAGCAAAATTAAACGAATTATTAGCAACCTATCAAGTATTCTATACCAACGTGCGCGGTTACCATTGGAACATTAAAGGGGTAAACTTCTTTGAATTACACGCAAAATTTGAAGAAATCTACACTGATTTAGTAGTAAAAGTAGATGAAGTGGCAGAACGTATCTTAACTTTAGGTTACACACCGCATAACGGTTATTCACAATACTTCCAACACTCACGTATTAAAGAAGAGTTAGGGGTAAGTGATGCGCAATCTTGCTTAAAAGGCACATTAGAAGGATTAAAAGTATTACTTGAACAACAACGCGAAATCCTTGAATTAGCGGGTGAGTCTGATGATGAAGGTACCGCTTCTCAAATGAGCGACTACATCAAAGAACAAGAAAAACTTGTTTGGATGTTCCAAGCCGCTTGCCAAACTTGCCATGCTTAATTTGGCATTCATATAAAAGAAAACCTGCTGAAAAGCAGGTTTTTATTTTGTTTTTTAATATGTATATCTATAGCTTTTACTGATTCTCTTTCTGCATTTTTTCAAACATCTCTAAACTTTTTTCTTGTAGCTTATCTAACTCTTTAAGCATCTCTTCCGTATAGCCTGCTTTTTTAATCCAATACTCTGCTTCTTTAGCATCCATATTGCCTTGCCCACTCAATGCCATAGCGGCTAACTCCTCAATCGCCTCTTGGTTCCCTAATTCTGCAACCTTCTTAAGGAAAAATAGCGCTTTATCATCATCTTGCTCAACACCAATACCTTCGCCATAGATATAATATAACTCAAGAAGCGCATCTCCATAATTAAGCTCTGCGGCGCGTTGATAGTATTGAATGGATTTAGCTAAATCAGCTTTTTCTGCATAATACAAACCTAATTGATAAAGTGCATGTGGCTCATCATTGCTCGCTGCCCTTTCTAACCAAAATAATGCTTCTTTGTTATTCTCAGAATAAAGATCAAAAAAATTCATTGCGAGTAAATACTGTGCATAGCCATATTCTTTTTCTGCGGCTTTTAATAATAAAGGTTTCGCTTTTTTTAATTTATTTTCTCGAAGATAAAGATTAGCGAGATTCGTCATCCCCATCGTATTGTTCTGTTTTGCTGCCATTTCATAGTATTTCATCGCTTCTTTAATACTAAAAGGAGTGCCGATTCCAAATTCATAAGCATAGCCTAAAGAATTCGCATAATGCATATCGCCAGAATCTACTTTCTTTTTAAGTGCATTGAAACCTTCTTTCATCAATTTTTCATCTTCTTGAATTTCACCTAATTTAATTTTGGCGACTTCATTCCCCAACTCAAGCGATCTTTTCGCTGCTTGGGCGGCTTCCTTCAAATTGCCATTATTTTGTTGATGAATAGATAGGAAAAATAAAGCATCCGCATTCTCTAACTTTCCAGCTTCAAGAAAATACTCTACCGCTTTCGCACGATTCATGGGGCGCGTAATGCCGTAGAAATAATCATAACCTTCTTCATAAAGTTTTTTTGCTTTTTCAACACGCTGAGCTTGAGTCATGGGAATCTGTTCAATCATCACCAAGTTTGTTAGAGCCTCATGTGATTTCACAGGGATAAGATGAGTTTGTAGATTTAATACGGTTGCTGCAATTAATGCGACAATATTTGTCATTTGAATTCCTTTAGTTAGAGGATTGTTCTGTTTCCATTCAAGAATAACAAGCGGTTAAATTTCTTCTTTGTTTTGCAAAAACACGATGAAATTCAACCGCCCTTTCATTATTTTTTCTGATTTAATTTTGTTTCTAACGCTTTAATTTTTGCTTTAATTTTTTTGTTATCCCGTTTGGTTTCTTTCTTTTCAATTTCGTACCCTTGTTTATAAGCTTCTAATGCCGCATTATCATCTTTGGCAAATTCTTCATAACGCTCTGCCAATTGATAATATACATTATATGAAGCTTTTTCTTTCTCGCTTAAACTTTCATCCAATGCAATTATGTTATTAAATAACCCTTCTGCTATTTCATAATTTCGTTCAACACCTCGGCCTTCTAAATAACGAATAGAAAGCTCATTCATGGCTTCTAGATTTTGTAATCGAAACGCTTCTTCTAATAACTCAAGCGCTTTCTTATCATCCTTTTCTACACCTTCGCCATTTTCATATAAATAACTTAATTCAAGCATCGCCTGAGAATCATTTAATTCAGCACCTTTTTGATAATAATAAATCGCTTTTTTTATATCCTGATTATGATAATAACTCGCTAAATACATGATGGCTTGGAGGTTATTATTTTCAGCCGCTTTATTGAGCCAATAAAGTGATTCTTCTGAGCCTGCTTCATAAATGCTATAACCTAAATTGTATTGTGCCATATCATTATTTTTTTCAGCCGATTTCAGCATAAGCGGTTTAGCCTTTTCAATTTTATCCTGTTCAAGGTAAATTTCACTTAAATGTCCTAATGACATCGCATTACCTTGCTCAGCCGAAGGAGTAAAAACTTTAATTGCCTGTTTAATATTCTCTTCAGTGCCGATACCGAAACGGTAAGCATAGCCAAGTACATTAGAATAATGTAAATCGCCTTGTTCAACCTTCTCTTTTAATGCCTTAAAGCCTGCCTTATATAATTCTTCAGAATCTCCCAAATATTCCTGTTCGGAAATTTCTCCCAATATATATTGTCCTGCCATGTTTCCTAGTTCAATAGCAGAGTCAGCATATGCTCTAGCTTGTTCAAGGTCGCCACTCTCTACCGCATTCATCGCTAAGAAAAAGAGCGCATCAGCGTGACCTAAATCGGCAGCTTCTTTTAAAAATTTATTCGCTAAAGTACGATCAACGGTTTTTGTGATCCCATATTCATAATCAAAACCTTTCTCATAAAGCGCTTTTGCTTTTTCAAGACGTTGTTCCTGTGTCATTGAGGTTATATCACCTGTCTGTTTTTGTGATAACTCAGGAAGTGAGTTTAATGCGTTTGCAGCAAAAATAGTTGCAATGATAGTGACAATAAGATTAAGCATTTGTATTCCTTCTATGTTAAGAGCGGTTAAATTTCTACTCTTTTATAAAAACATCGTGAAATCTAACCGCTCTTTATTTGAAATTAATCTTGTGATAATTTTTGAATGCCTTTAACAGGTAACATTAAGGTATCGCCCACGAAACTTAACGGAACGTCAATGATGATAAATGGATACAAAAGAATTGTACCAAAGGCCTCACCAACATCTCCTGCTGGAACTGTTTTAGAAAAAGTAAGACGAGAAACATCCTCTTGAACACCACTATAAGCCTCTGGTTGATCTAAAGTCATTAAGGTCCCACACCCAGTTAACGCTAATGTCATCACCGAAAGAAACGCTTTATTTAAAATTTTCATACATTAAATTCCCAAAAAGATAATCAAATTTTTCAAAATAATATATTTGTTAAATATAATAGGGAGTGAATAATATAGTTATTTACTCAACTATTCAAGAAAAATACCCGCAAAATTTAGAGATCAAAGGAATAGATGGGGTAATGATTCAATTACAAAAAATAAGGGCGTATTACACACGCCCTTAATTTAAACTTATTAAAGTTATAATCAAAATACTTCTTTTCTATACAACTGGCTTTTGTCGATAGAACAATAACCCTGGTAAGGCTAAGCCCAAAACAAGCGCACCCAAAATAAAGCTGGTATTGATAAAAGAGCTGATCATTTGCTCAAATAATTTATCGGAAAAGCCATAATGATGAATTTGTACGATAGCAATCATCGCTTTATAAGCATGAACACCTGGAATCATTGGAATAATTGCTGCAACGGTAAAGACTTTCGGGTGAGCTAAATAACGATGAGATAAATGCACCCCAATAAAACCAATCACACAAGTGGCGAAAAAAGTGGCAAAAACAATTGGGACACCAAAGTGTAGTAATAAGGTTCGGGTGACATGTCCAAGTGCACCTAAAATCGCACAATACTTTAAGGCTTTAGGCGGCACATTAAATACTAAAGCAAATCCTACTGCGGGGATAGCTGCAAAAAGCATATCGTCGAGTAAATTCAGTAAAAACATCTTACTACCCCACCCAAGAAACAATATTTAAAAGATTTAACGCAAAGACAATACCTAAACAAGCACCAAAAGTGAGAACCGTAGCGATGGTCCATCGTCCTATTCCCATATTGACATACCCTTTTAAAATATCCGCAAGTGAATTAATTAATGGGAATCCTGGAACGAGTAATAAAACGCTAGAAGCTAATGCGATATGAGGATCATTGCCTAAACTATATTTCAAACTCATACCGGAAATCAGTGAGGCGACAAAAGCGGTAATGGCAAAAACGATGAGTGGATTGTAATGACGTTTAGAAATTTCTTGTCGAACAAACATCGCAATGGCAGAGGCAATAAAGGTGATCGCACAAATTGTCATATCTCCGCCAGAAAGGTGAGCAAAAGAGGCACAAGATAAACCAATCATAAACACCACCAAATAGCGGTTATATTTTAGTGGTTTTAACTTATCCAATTTCTTTTGTGCCATAGACAAATCATATAAGTGATGCTCTACGGCAACCACAATGTGCTGAACATCCGTAACGATTTGCATATTAATGCCTTTATCGACATTCTTCCGCACTGTGGTAATGCAATGTTGCTTAGAAAGTGTGGTCAATAAGACGGCATTTGCCGTTAAAGCACACTCCACGCTTTCAATACCTAAAGCTACACCTAATCGCTGTGCCATTTGTACGACGACAGCACTTTCAGCCCCATGCTGCAATAATAACAAAGCGGTTTCCACACAAATACGGGTAACCGCTCGTTGGTATTCCTGATCCATATCTCTGCGCTCTTATTAAAGTAAACCTTAGAGATTATAGATCGATGAATAAAAAATACTGAAAAAATGACCGCACCTATGATCCAAGTCAAAACTTCAGTATTTCAAAGCCTATGGTTCAACAGAAATTAAATGGCTTTATCAAAATACAATGGCACATTACTTAACTTAGCCATATTCGTGATATAAGCTAAAACCGCTGGTGGGAATTCGATGCCTTTCACACAAGTAAGATTTCGTAATACCGGGAAAACGATAATATCTTCAAGAGAAAGTTTACCGTTTAACGCATTTTCAGATTGAACCAATACAGCTAATTTCTCTAAATCGCCTTTTAAGCGAGCAAGATAGGTTTCAGTCTTCGCGATATTTTCAGCAAAATCCCCAATAAATTCCGTTTTCTTTTTAGTGAAATAATCGACCGCACTTTGGGTTTCAAATTCTGGTAAGCCAATTTGCGTGAAGCGTGCAGTCGTAAGATGACCATAATAACTGCCGACTTCTTTTAACCATGCTTCAATTTCAGGACGAACGTGTTCAGATAAGATTTTTTCACCAAAATGCTCATCGACATAATGCACGATATCCAAACTTTCCGGCATAGCTGTACCATCTTCTTTGACAAGAATTGGTACAACCTTTTTCCCTACTAAACCGATTGGCGTTGCTTCATCATCATTTGCCAGCACTACAAGCTCTACCGGCAAATTTTTTAAACCGAAAATCATGCGGGCGCGCGCACAAAACGGGCAATGATCGTAAACATATAATTTCATTTTTTACTCCTCTTTTTCCTGTAATAATTTTCCTAATCCACTTTGTCGTTTCACGGTATTTCTGACCGCACTTTGCCAGATTTTTTCATTAGCAAATACGGAAAGTTGATTTTTCGCACGGGTAATACCGGTGAATACCAGCTCTCGTGAAAGCACTGGATTAGGTTCTGTTGGTAACACCATGACGGTATGTTCAAACTCCGAACCTTGGGATTTATGAATCGTCATCATAAACGCAGGCTCGTGAGCGGGAATACGACTGGTAGAAACTTCTCGATTGCCAAACCACACTTTGCCTTTGGCTAAACATAAGCCAATATCACCATTATACAGTTTCACATTATGATCGTTTTCGGTAATCATAATTGGCTTACCAATATACCAATCGTCTTCTTGACGGAACCAAAGTAATTTCTCAGCTCGTAATGCTAAAGCAATTTCACGATTTAATTCTTCCACACCTAATGCCGAAGCTCGAAGTGCGGTCAAAAATCTCACCGAATTAAAGCGATCTAAAATCGCTTCCGCATAAGTTTTCTCGCTGCCCTTTTCATCTATAAATTTTGCATTGAGATCTTTCTTCTGTGCAAAATAAGTTTGAAGTTGGGTTAAATAAACACGGTAATTTTCAACCGCACTTTTCACCACTTGTCGAACAGATTCTTTAACATCTTGCTCTTCATCAAAATGATGGAAATGCAACTCTTGTGGATATTCCGCAAAAGTCGCCACACTGCCCTCACCTTTTCCTTGTTGAATTTGCTCAGCAAGTTGTTTAATGCCCGAATCATCTCGGAAACGACGACTAAAGGTTAAATGACAAATAGCATCGCGCAACGGACTATGTTCGCCTTTAGTTGGCACAGTATAGCCTGTTGTTGCGTGAATATAATCGGCTTGAGCAGGGCTATAATCTTGCGTTAAAAATTGTGCAATTTCGCCTAATACCGCGCCCGCTTCCACAGAGGCCAATTGAGCTTGGTCACCCAATAAAATCAAACGTGTTTCAGGTTTCAACGCTTGCACCAGTTTCGCGATCATAGGCAAATCAATCATCGAGGTTTCATCCACCACTAATACATCAATTTGCAGTGGATTATGTGCATGATATTTCACGCTATCGGTAAAAGGTCGAACGCCTAGTAAGCGATGCAACGTTTCTGCGGTTTTAGGAATGGATGCACGTAATTCATCTGAAATCGGCATTTGTGCCAAAGCGTTTTCGATAGATTCTGTTAAACGAGCCGCCGCTTTCCCCGTTGGTGCGACCAATTTAATATGAAGTTTTCCACCAAATAATTCCTGTAATACACATAACAAGCGAGTGACTGTCGTGGTTTTTCCTGTTCCCGGTCCACCTGTAATCACAGAAAATGGGCTTTTCACCGCCGTTGCGACTGCGACTTTTTGCCAATCAACTTGCGCTTGTTGTTGAGGGAAATAACGATCTAATAATGCTCGAATTTGTTGCGGTTCTACCGATAAAGTGTGGTCATTTTTCAAGGCGTTTTTAATATATTGCGCAACGCGGAATTCATCTTGCCAAGCTCGATAGAAATAAATCGCCCCAAATTGAAATGCGAGAGGCGCAATCTGATTTTCAGGATCTTGTGTAAAAGCAATATGCCCCGCTAAGGCTGATTGCCATTTTGATACAGGAAGTGAACCGATCTTTTCATTGATCAGCGACAAAAAATCCGTTTCAGTATGACGATAAGCCAAGCCAAATAAATTACGTTCTAAGAAACGATCTAACACACAACAAGTATTGCCTTGCGTATAGCTCCAGTTGCAAAGTGCGGCTAATAAAATCGCTAAATTTTGTACGGGTTCGGCATAGCCTTTATCTTTTTGTTTATCAGCAATTAATTGAGCAAAATAATAATCGCCTTGAGTAATCACACCTTGTTCTTGCAAGGATTTTAATAGGCTTAACATTAAAATAATTCCTCTAATTGTTGGATTAATTGCCAATCTGGTTTATCAAAAAAGATGCCCGATTGTGGCGAACCATTCATTCCTCGCAAAAATGCATAGACCACACCACCAAAATCTCGGTTGTAATCGTAGTCAGGCAAACGTGTTTTTAAATAACGGTGTAATGCCACCACATACAACAAGTATTGCCAATCATAGTGATGCTCTAACATGGCTTTTTTCAATGCAGCTTGATCGTAATCATTTAACGCCTCACCCAAGAAATTCGATTTGTAATCAAGCAAATAATATTTACCTTGATGACAGAAAACTAAGTCCATTGTGCCTCGCACCATGCCTTGAATATCATCAAACTGTAACGGTTCTGATGGCAAATGATGTGAGGTTGCTAACGCTCGGTTAAAACCAGCGACATCAAAATGGCTTGTGATATTGAGATAAAACGCCAACTCTTTTAAGCATTGTTTTTCGTTAATCTGAGCAAGGGTAAGATCATTATTTGGCAAAATTGGTGTGCTGAGTATTTGTGCAAACCACTGTTGGACTGCTGCAAATTGCTCTTCGGCAAGATTCAAATCCTGACATAATTTTTCAATGTTTTCTTTCTCAGCCAGTTGAGCAAAAGGCACCTTTTCAAAATAACGATGCAATAACGTACCGATTTGTGTTCCCCGAGGAAAATCTAAAACCATTTCATCGTTATCATG
>ERZ773203.1158-NODE-1158-length-13728-cov-4.491041_pt1 | contig 13728 bp, 14 predicted proteins | sample MGYA00580529_ERZ773203 | MGnify/ENA primary metagenome ERZ773203 (study PRJEB29015, sample SAMEA2738176) | human oral metagenome | biome: human oral; feature: human-associated habitat; material: saliva | place: China | collected 2177 ... | reverse complement strand
GAAGTGCTATTGACTGTAAATCCAGACAAAGATGCTGATGGCTTCCACCCTACCAACTTTGGACGTATGGCTTTGGGCTTAGATGCCTTTATCCCTGCTACTCCCTTTGGTATTATGGAGCTCCTTAAGCGCTATGAAGTGCCTACCAAAGGCAAGCACGTAGTGGTAGTAGGGCGTTCGCATATAGTGGGTAGACCTATCAGTATTTTGCTCAGTCAGAAAGGTGCTCAAGGCAATGCTACCGTCACCCTAACCCACAGTCACACTCCTAACCTTGCTGACTTTACTCGTCAAGCTGACATCATAGTAATGGCGTTAGGAATACCAGAGTTCCTCAAAGGCGATATGGTAAAAGAAGGGGTAACCGTGATAGATGTAGGTATTACACGTCTGCAAGACGATAATGCCCCTAAAGGATACCGTATAGTAGGCGATGTAGCTTTTGATGAAGTGAAAAATAAAGCTAGCTACATCACCCCTGTCCCTGGTGGCGTAGGCCCTATGACAATAGCTATGCTACTGAAAAACACCTTGTTGGCTTGTAAGTGGAGAGAGAGTCATTAGTAAATTGCAAATTGGCGATTGCCAATTGATAATTATTTTGTATCTTTGCGCCACGAGACAACACTTACCACCTGAAAATAAAAAATTCATTATATATGAGAAAAAAAATTGTAGCAGGAAACTGGAAAATGAATAATGATGTAAACAAATCATTAGCCCTTATTTCAGACCTATTGAAAAAAGTACCTCAAACTGATGCAGAGGTGATGATTGCCCCTACTTTTGTAAACCTTATCCCTTCAGTAGAAGCTGCTAAAGGTAGCGCTATAGAAGTTATCGCTCAGAATATGCACTTCGCTGAAAACGGAGCTTATACAGGCGAAATATCTGCTGAAATGCTAAATGCTATCGGAGTGAAAACTACTATCTTAGGTCACTCTGAGCGCCGTGCGTATTTCAACGAAACAGACGAAAGTCTTGCTAAAAAAGTAGATACTGCGCTAAAACACAATATGCGTGTGGTATTCTGTATAGGTGAAGAGCTTGCAGAACGCAAAGCAAATAAGCATTTTGATGTAGTAGGTAGCCAAATAAAGAATGGGTTATTCCACCTACCAGCTGAGGCTTGGCAGCATATCGTATTGGCTTACGAACCCGTTTGGGCTATCGGTACTGGCGAAACTGCAAGTCCGGAGCAAGCACAAGAAATTCACCATTTTATCCGCAAAACCATTGCTGATAAATACGGCAAAAACGTAGCTGATAGCGTATCTATCTTATATGGTGGTAGCGTAAAACCTGATAACGCTAAAGAAATCTTTGCTAAAGAAGATGTAGACGGCGGACTTATCGGAGGGGCAGCTCTTAAAGCTGATGATTTTATCAGTATCATCAAAAGTATTTAAGTTATTATTAAGCAAAAGAGACTGCCCAAAAACCTTTCGGGCAGCCTCTTCTTTTTTACACCTAACAAAAAAATGTTACAAAACGATATATTTCTACGCGTACTAAATGGCGAAAGTACTGAACGCCCTCCTGTGTGGATGATGCGTCAAGCAGGTAGATATTTGCCTGAATTTAGAGCTTTACGCGATAAATACGACTTCTTTACACGCTGCAAAACTCCTGAATTAGCAGCCGAAATAACAGTACAGCCAGTTGATATTGTAGGCGTAGATGCTGCTATATTATTCTCAGACATCTTAGTCGTACCTCAAGCAATGAATATTGAGGTAGAAATGAAAAAAGGCGTAGGGCCTTGGCTCCCTAATCCTATACGCACAGCCAAAGATGTGGCTCAAGTGATTGTCCCTAACATTGAAGAAACACTAGGGTATGTGCTTGAGGCAGTAAAGCTTACCAAACAGCGACTTAACAATCGCGTGCCTCTGATTGGTTTTGCAGGGTCTCCTTTCACTATCTTTTGTTACGCAGTACAAGGGGCTGGTTCTCGCGATTTTGCTACAGCTAAAGAGCTTTGCTTTACCGATGCTGCTACCGCACATCAGTTGCTGCAGAAAATAACTGATACTACTATATTATACCTAAAAGAAAAAGTAAAAGCAGGGATAGATGCCGTACAGATATTCGATAGTTGGGGTGGTGTACTCTCGCCTGAAGATTATCGTACTTTCTCTTGGCAATACATCAATCAGATAGTTGAAGCCTTAGCGCCGCTTACTAAAGTAATTGTATTTGGCAAAGGCTGCTGGTTTGCATTGCCTGAAATGGCTGCCTCTAAAGCAGCTGCCTTAGGTATTGACTGGACGTGTAGCCCTGAAAAAGCAAGAGAACTGACTGGCGGAAAGATAGCACTACAAGGTAACTTCGACCCTTCTCGCCTACTCTCTTCGCCTGCTGATATTAAGAAAAAAGTAAAAGAAATGATTGATGCTTTCGGAAAGGATAAGTACATAGCTAATTTAGGACACGGTATTCTACCTAATGTACCAGTAGAAAATGCTATTGCCTTTGTGGAAGCTGTAAAAGAATATTGTTAAGAAAAGATTATGAAGTTAAAACACGCTACTCTTATTATCTTATTAGTGCTCCTCATTGACCAATGGAGCAAAATATACATTAAAACACACTTCATTCTTGATGAAGTGGTAACAGTATTTAGTTGGTTTAAAATCTCCTTTGCTGAGAATGACGGAGCTGCTTGGGGTAAAGAAATACCAGGTAAATACGGCAAACTTATACTGACGCTCTTTCGTATTGTTGCCGTAGTAGGTATCGGCTATTGGTTGGTTTCTGCCATAAAGAAAAAACAACCTAAGATGCTTATTATCTCTATCTCTCTAATCTTAGCAGGTGCATTGGGCAATATCATTGATTCGGTATTTTATGGGGTTATTTTCGACCATAGCTATGGCAATATAGCTACACTTTTCTCACCCAATCCTTATGGTACTTTACTGCACGGAAAGGTAGTAGATATGTTCTATTTCCCGATTATTGACACTATACTTCCCGATTGGCTGCCTATTTGGGGCGGTAAGCGTTTTCGATTCTTTGAGCCTATATTTAACGTAGCTGATTCTGCTATTTGTATAGCTGTAGGAATGATGATTGTTTTCCACAAGAAGATATTCAAAAACTAAAAAAATATCAATCCTTAAAAGTAAAAGAGCTGCCCTAATGGAGCAGCTCTTTTTTATTTTTATCGAGTTATAAGGTGTTTCTTTATATCTTTCCAATGGTATTTCTTAGCATAAATATAAAGCATTAAAGGGATACAGACTAATAATGGTACCCATAAAGTAAGCCCTAAGGTAGGTTCTGATACATCACGTAATAGAGAGGGGACTTGGAATACTGTCCAATCTGAAGTAACTAAAAGTGCTGTAAAGAGATTGTTAGCCGTATGAAAGCCAAGTGCTAACTCTATGCCATCATCCATTAAGGTAGTAATCCCTAAGAAGAAGCCCGTACCTATATAGTAAAAAAGAAGCATATAGCCTAATTTTTCTACCTCTGGATTAGCGAGGTGCATCAGTCCGAAAGTAACTGAGGTAAATACTAATGGCAACCAAGCATTGCGCACTGTAAGTCCTACTCCCTGCATTAAGTAAGCCCTGAAAAAGACCTCTTCAAAGCCTGTTTGCAGAGGCATCATAAGAACTACTATCACCAATAACTTTAGAAAAGGCATCCACTGAAAATTCCACACATACGCTTCTGGGTGTATAGCGTAATCTATCAATGTTACCCCTACTGTTACGAATCCCCATAAGCCAAAAGCAAACCAAAATCGCTTCCAATCTATCTTAGGACGAGCAGTAATTAGAGCTGTTAACGGCTGTCTATGTACATACTTAACCCATAAGAGTAATACTGCTAAGAATACTGCAAAAATTAATAAATTCTCAGTAAGGTATATTAGTTCGCCTTTAGACGCTATTTCTGCCTTGATAAGAGATGAGGTATCAAATAGTAATGACACTAAAAAGTTCAACCCTGCAAATGCAAAGAACAGGGTTGGAACTATAATATAAAGCCACTTAGGGCTTAATGATAATTTTGCGTTATTGAGATACATTTTTACTGCGTTATAACACCAATTTCTCCGTAAGATACAATGCTCGAATTATCTACAGTTTTAGTAGCTATTAACCTAATATAGCGCGCATTTTCTCTAGTAGCAAAGTTAATACGTTGTTCTATAGGATTATTCTTTATATTACCAAACTCTCCTTCTGATACTTTCTTCCAATGTACGTTATCAGTACTTACTTCAAACACATAATGACTGATAGTACCCTCAGCCCATCTATCTTGTGATGGTAGATAAGTAAAGCCACTCAACGATAAGGTTTCACCTAAATCTATAGTAATAGCAGGGGTATCGTTTTCTTTCTTCTGATAACCCCAAGTAGTGGTGCTTTCGTCTATTATTCTGTCAGTATTTTTTACCTCTTTAGCACTGGTAGCTATTACTTTCCAGAGCCCTTTAGCTACCTCTATAGAGTGAGAAGCTACTTCGCTGTATTGGTTTCTACTGCGGTCGAAGGCAACTACTTTAAGGGTAGTAGGCTTAGCAAGTGCAAACGGAGAGCCATAACGCATTGATTTTTCAGTAGGAGTTGAACCATCAAGAGTAAAGTAAATCTCAGTTGCTTTATCAGCAGCTTTCATATTAATGTAGCCTTCCTTAGTACGCGTTACCATAGGTGTAACTAACAACTGAGGAGCATTATAAATCCCTATATTACTAATAAGAGGAGCTGCTTTAGCGTCTAATATAGTAAAGCGAAATTTAGTAGCAGTCACTGGATCAAAACGCAAGATGCGTTTATAACCAATAGTAGTTTGTGCATCTATAGGCTGCCACTGTCCGTCTTTTTCGTATTCTATCTTAAAATTCTTAACACGTTGTCCTAAAGCTATATATTCTTGTGCTAAAAATCTATTGAAAGTAGTAGGCTTGCTAAAAGTGAATTCTAGTGAAGCATTGGTTACCCCATCTTCTGTAGCCCAATAAGTATTTTTATTACTGTCAATAGCGTTTGCTGCACTAAAAGACTTGCGTTCATTACTAGCTTTTACAGTAGCTTGACCTACTAAGTTATTAGCAAAGTCTGCTTCTATCACTTTTTTGAGCTCCATCAATCTCTTGATATCATTCTCGTGTACCAAACCGCGTCTGTCTACTGGTAAGTTAAGCAAAAAGTTGTATCCTCTTCCTACTGAAGCGTAGTAAATATCTACCATTTTCTCGAGCGGACGTACTTGATGGTCTTCGCGTGCGTGGTAGTACCAACCTGGTCTGATAGATACATCTGCCTCAGCAGGTATCCAATTCACACCATTCTCATCACCTTCACCCAAGTGTTTAAAACGAGGAGCTCCTTCTAAAGTAGGATTAGAGGTAAATGGATTCCAATTAGTAGTAGTACCATAACCTTTTTCATTACCTATCCAACGTATATCTGGACCTTCATCGCCAAAGATAGTAGCTTGAGGCTGTAATTCGCGCACTATGGCATAGGTTTTATCCCATTGGTAATAAGTCTTAGCATCTATTTTTCTGTTTTCATTAGCACCTCCGTAGTAACCAGTACCTCCATTAGCGCCATCAAACCATACTTCATATATTTCGCCATAATTAGTAAGCAACTCTCTCAGTTGATTATGAAAGTAGCTAACGTATGCTGGACGAGCATACTCTGCGTGATTTCTATCCCAAGGAGATAAATAAACCCCAAATTTTAGCCCTGCCTTGTGACACGCTTCTGATAAATCTTTCACAAGGTCGCCTTTCCCATTTTTCCAAGGAGAGTTTTTTACTGAATGTTCTGTGTATTTTGAAGGCCACAAACAGAACCCATCGTGGTGCTTAGCAGTTATGATAACCCCTTTCATTCCGGCTTCTTTTATCACTTTCACCCATTGATTTACATCTAATTCAGTAGGGTTAAACAGCGCAGGGTCTTCTCCCCCTGTACCCCACTCCATATCAGTAAAGGTATTCATATTGAAGTGAATAAAAGCGTAGTATTCCAAATCTTGCCACGCTAATTGGCGAGCGGTAGGAATAGGATTTACTGCCTGAGGGGTAGAAACTTTTTGTGTAGTTTTGCAGGCAAACAAACTTAGCGCAGAGGCTAACAGTATAAATTTCTTCATATTTATGGTTATTAAACTTCTTAATTAAGAGATGGTCTATAAGAGCGACAAAGGTAGTATTTTATTTTTAATCTTACAAATTATTTTTATTTCTCTTCTACTAAAATATTCCCTTTGAAAAGTTTACGAGAATTATTAATAAAAATATTCATACTATCCTTAGCACTCTCGGTAAGGTCTTTAAAATTATCTTCTTCATATTCTTTGCAAGGTAGTATCTCAAAAAGATACTTACCATTAGCTTTTTTCGTCCTATTTACCCATACTAAATGATAACCTTTATCTACTATTCTGGTAGAATGAGCATCTTTTAATAAAGTGAGCGATACCATTGCCCCTCCATCTGAAGGACTTTTGCGCTGATTCGACACAAAATTACCTAACGAATAGACTACAAATTGCTCTTTATGAAGCCCTGTTTGGGCAGTGTAGTACATTGGCTGTAGTACGTGGGGGTGTCCACCTATAATAATATCTACCCCATTGTCAAACAAAAATTTTGCCACAGCCTCCTGTTGGCTATTTTGGTGTTGTTGGTATTCTATCCCCCAATGAATTACAACAATCAACTTATCTAAAGCTCTCTTTTTAGCTTGCTCTATATCTTCTTTCATTTGGGGTAGGTTGATGCGATTCACTATGGTAGGCTCGGGCACAGGCAAACCGTTAGTGCCATAAGTGTAGTTTAGTATTCCTACTGTGATGCCATTTTTAGAGAGCACCAACAGGTTATGCTTATCAAACTCCGCTTTATCTCTAAAGGTGCCTGTATGGGCTATTTTGAGGGAGTCGAGCACATCTAAAGTTCTGATAATTCCTTTTTTACCTCTATCGCAGGTGTGATTGTTAGCCGTTACCAACACATCTATTCCGCTATTCTGGCAAGCTACCGCCAAGGCATCAGGCGATGAAAACTGAGGATACCCTTTGTAGGGCTTACCTCCCAAAGTAACCTCTAAATTAGCTATTGCAAAGTCTGCTTCAGCAAATTTGTGCTTTATTTTGGAAAATACAGGTTCATAATCGTATTGCTTAGTCTTAGCATCATAAGCCCCCTCTACCTGAGGCCCGTGCCCCATCACATCGCCCATAAAGAGCAAAGAAAGTCGGTTACCGGCTTCTTGTGCCGTCAAAAAAGCAGGAAAAACAAGTATTATAAGTAGTAATCGTATCATTTGAAGCCTATTTTAGATTGTTTGTTATCTGCTTTTAGTTCTTTAGAGTCTATATTGGTCAATTCAGCTAACGAATAAGGCCTTTCTACTACTAAATCTCTATCGGTTGACTGCAAATACTTATTGCATTTCTCTACGGTCAGCTCTTTAAACTTATATTCTGCTATAAGCCTACCCTTTCTGAGTAGGGCAGCATCTATTTTTGATATATCTGAGTTAAAAGTACAGATAAGCTGACATTCAAGCACATCTGAAAGCATACCATCAGCTATATTGAGTATAGACGATACCACATCCGTATTGCTATTAAAGGCGGTACGCTCGGCTATGTAGTTCTCACAATCTTCAAGCACTAATACCGAATTTTTGTTCTCAATAAGCAAGCCTATAAAAGCAGGATCGGTAAGCGAAGCTATCATCGAGGTAGGCACAAAAATAAATTTCTTATTGGGTATCTGACTCGTAAGCCATTTGATGTAATTGGTTTTGCCCGAACCTGCAATACCGTGAAAGAGTACTACCCCCTTATCTTCATTAGTAAGAGCATTCTTTACGTGGTGATGTACCTCTGCAAAGTCATCGTTGTACATTGTCTCAAAATCAATGCGATAAGGCTTAATAGTATGTGTTTTAATGTCTATACCACGCGTCGTTTTCAGCAGTATAGATACTTTTGATTCTTTTGAAACGTATTTTTCTATATAATCCTCAAATAGTTTATTGAGGTTTTCTTTTGTCTTAGGATTGGTATTTTCGTAATACACCGAACTGACTTTATAAAGCCCATCTTCAAAAATCTGACTGTCGTACTCATTCGATAAATTCTTGTCTATCAACAGAAAAACCTCTAAAGTAGGGTGAAAATAACACTCCTCCGATTCGTAAAGCTCATTTTGCTTCGAAGCGTATTCAAAAGTGTAATAATCAGTACATTTTATAAAGTGTTTTAGCTTATCTCTGTGTATCACAAGGTCATCACCCCCAAAATAAATACGTGCCATCAGGTCGTCTAATAGTCCGCGATAAGGATTCGTAAAAGTGAGCAGTTTGTACTTGTCATACAGCTCTATATGGTCATCGCTATCTACTTGTAGCACATTCACAGGGTGATAATATTTTGATTCTTTTATCTTCATTGTAAATTAAAAAATAGGGTTAATTGTCTTCTTGTATCATTTTTATAAGTTCCTCTTCGTTGGCAAATCTCACAAAATTGCCATTCTTAAAGTACGATATATGTCCCGTTTCTTCTGATACTACCAAGGCTGTAGCATCTGTTTTTTCGGTGATAGATACTGCGGCACGGTGGCGCAAGCCGTAGTGTTTGGGCAACGTATCTTCAGCTGCTACGGGCAGAATAACCCGCGTAGCCACAATAGTATTGCCCCTTATAACGATAGCCCCATCGTGCAGCGGACTGTTTTTATAAAAAATGCTCTCAATAATAGGCCCCGATAGCTCTAAGTTCATCTTGTCGCCTGTAGCTATCACAAAGTCTAAAGGCACACTGCGCTCTATCACTATCAATGCCCCTGTATGGGTAGTGCCGAGTTTATGGCATACGCTTACTAAACCTTCTACATTTAGCAGACTCTCTTTCTGTTTGAAAAAGTGAAATATGCGGTGCAGCTTATTGCGCGCCGTGATATTAGTAGACCCTATAGTCAGCAAAAAGCGGCGGATTTCCTGCTGAAATACCACTATCAGTGCAAATACTCCCACCCCTATAAACTGCCCTAATATACTGCTAAGCAATTGCATCTGCAAGGCTTCGGTGATTTTCCACAATAGGTAAATCATCACGATGCCCATAAAAATATTGATAGCTACCGTACCTCTAATAAGTCGGTATACATAGTACAGAAAAGCCGCAAACAGCAGTATATCTATCGCATCGGCAATAGTAAAGTCTAAAATATCAAATAGTTTCATCGTATCTTACTGATAATTTTCACGCACTCTTTGGCTTCTTTCACATCGTGTACGCGTATGATGTGCGCCCCTTTTAGTAAGGCTATTGTATTGGCTATAGTGGTAGCATTTAAGGCTCCAGCAGGGTCAGTATCAAGTAGTTTGTACAACATCGATTTGCGCGAAAGCCCTACTAACAGAGGGGCTTTCAGTATCTGAAAACGCTCTAAATGCTTCAGTATTTCATAATTCTGGTCTAAGGTTTTCGAGAAACCAAACCCCACATCTATTATCACATCGTTGATGCCCATTTCCATCATAGCAGTCTTGCGCTCCGAAAAATAATAAAGCATATCGGTAATGATATAATTGTAATCCGTGTGCTGTTGCTTTGTCTGGGGCGTACCTCTCATATGCATCGCTATATAGGGCACTTGCGCTTCAGCTACCACTTTCAGCATCTGAGGGTCTAACCCTCCTGCCGATATATCGTTGATAATAGCCGCCCCTTCAGCAACGGACTGACGAGCTACCTCGCTTCGGAAAGTGTCTACCGAAATCAGCATATCAGGAAAAACCTTTATTAGCTGACGCACTACAGGTATCACACGCGCTAACTCCTCTTCTTCCGATACCTCAGCTGCATTAGGGCGCGTACTATATCCGCCAACGTCTATAAAGTCAGCCCCCTGAATAAGCATCTCCTCTGCCCTATTTAGCAACGTCTTTTCGGTTACCCTACTCCCCTCAAAAAACGAATCGGGCGTGTGATTGAGAATACCCATCACACGTGGATAATCAAGCGACACTAATTCACCTTTGCAATTAATCGTCATATTCTATTAGTTAAAGTTAATGTTTTCGTCTCTCGTCTTTCGCCTAGCAATCCGCAATATTTACCGCTACGGCCAAACCTCCTTCTGAGGTTTCTTTGTATTTAGAATTCATATCCTTAGCCGTCTGCCACATCGTGTTAATTACCTTGTCTAATGGCACTTTAGCGTTTTTAGGGTCAGTTGTCATCGCCAATTCAGCTGCGTTAATAGCCTTTATAGCCCCCATAGCATTGCGCTCTATACAAGGTATTTGTACCAAGCCCCCTATAGGGTCGCAGGTAAGTCCCAAATGGTGCTCCATTGCTATCTCGGCAGCTATCAATACCTGCTCTGGGGTGCCGCCTAATAGCTCGCATAGTGCCCCAGCCGCCATAGCCGATGACACCCCTATCTCTGCCTGACAGCCTCCCATCGCTGCTGAAATGGTAGCCCCTTTTTTGAAAAGACTCCCTATCTCGCCCGCTACTAATAAGAATTGCTTGATAGCAGCCTCTGTAGCCTGCTGATTTTCAATAGTGATGTAGTACAATAGCACCGCAGGTATTACCCCCGCACTACCATTAGTCGGAGCTGTTACCACTCGCCCTAATGATGCGTTTACCTCATTTACTGCCAATGAAAAACAGCTTACCCACTTCAGTATTTCTCTAAACTTAATATCCGTTTTTTTAATGGAGTTTATCCAACTCTTCGGACTGTCATAAGTCACCACCCCTATCAGATTTTTATGAATGTCATAAGCGCGGCGACGCACGTGCAATCCCCCTGGCAATACTCCCTCAGTATGGCAACCTATGTAGGTACATTCTAACATCGTATTCCAGATGCGCAACAACTCGTGGTCTATTTCCTCTTCAGTGCGGAGTGCTTTTTCATTTTCGTATACTATTTCCGATATTTTCTTACCCTCTGAACTGCAATAATACAACAATTCTTCTGCTTTATCTATAGGGAAAGGGAAAGGAACATTCTTTTTATTGGTTTGCACCTCTTCACAAGCATTTTCTTTAACAATAAAACCTCCTCCTACCGAATAAAAAGTCGATTGATAGCTAAAATCATCGCCCAAAGCGGTAAAAGTAAGCCCATTAGCGTGAAAAGGCAAGAAATTTCGGTTGAATACTATATCCTCTTTAGGATTAAATTTTACAATAAGCTCATTGCCCAAATACAGTTCTTGGTTATTAGTAATAGCTGTGATGATAACGTCTAAACTTTCTATAGGCACGTACTCAGGGTCGGCACCGCTAAGCCCTAACATCACAGCGAGGTCAGTAGCGTGTCCTTTACCTGTAAGCGACAGCGACCCATAGAGGTCTACTGATAACTTTTTAGTATTGAGCAAGTAGTTCTTTTCTCTTAGTTCTTTTACGAAGGCTTCAGCCGCTCGCCACGGACCTAAGGTATGCGAGCTCGAGGGGCCTACGCCTATTTTTAGCATATCAAAAACGCTTATCTGTTCCATTTTCTATGGTCAAAAAAATCAATCGTGCAAAGGTACAAAACAATTATGAATTAGCAAATTTGTTATCCGTTTATTATAGCAGAAATCGCAATACTTAATAAAAATAAGTATTGCGATTGTCTTGTTTTTTCTAAAATGAATTATTATAATCTATGTGGTTCATACTCAAAACATTTGTATAGGAGGAATTTTTATATTATCGCCCTCATTTATTATTTTATAAACATCTTCACGATAAATGCGAATTTTATCAGTTTTCTTAATAGGTGAATTTATAGGCAACTTATCACTTCTCACCTCAAACTCTATGTATTTTTTATTAGGGTTATTCTTAAAGACATCTATCAACTCGCTTTTCTGGTTAGCTGTCCAAGGCGAGGTAGCGTTTAACTTGCTGTCACTTATTCTCATTTGTAAAAAGGATTAGGTTCATTTTCTAAATGAGTGATTAAATAATCAAATCCTTGTTGGTATAAAGGAGCCTCTTTTTCATATCTTGGCTCTAAAAAGTCTTCTTTTATAAAGGTCTGTAAGCCGTTTTTATACTCTTCATATCTTGGGTGATTTCCCCATTTTAGAATAGCAATCTTCTTAAAAAGAGTGACAGGATAAGTTCCGCCAACTACAATCTCCAATTGTTTATCAAAAGGTACACTCCCCACATAATCAGCTAAAAATTTTATATCTAATAGTTTAGGGAATACTTCTTGTTCATAATACGAAAGACATTTGTAAAACTCCGATAAAAACTCCTCTAAATGAGCCTCAGAGGTGATTTCTTGCGAAAAAGAATAGTCTGTTTTATAGAAATCTTTGATAACAAATCCTATATCATTACAATAATATTTTTTCAACTCTTCTATTATTAAATCATATACGAAATTTTCTAATTTATTTAATTGAATCGTAAAAGGGTTAAATCTAAGGAAAGAATCAAATTGTAACCTACAATCAAACTTTAATATATAACTATCAGTTTTTTTACAAAGAATAATCATATCTGTATCTTCTTTTGTAACTGAATAATTTATCATAGCTCTATTGCTTTCGAAAAGACTTTTAATTTTGTTTCTTGTTAAATCCATAAGTAAAATTATTTAGTTATTCCTTTAAATGTTTTGTTACCATCTCCATACAGTCTGTAGAAATCTTTTAACTTTATTCCTGTCCCTTGTTTAATTTCTTTTGGCAAAAGAATGTCGTTAATGTCTGTTTTTTTTGCATTAGTAGGCTTATAAAACAAGCTACCTTTTCCCGCTTGTTGTTGTGCTAAAGTTTGTCCTGTAGTTAAACCAGTGTTTTGACTTAGTTTAGTTTCTACCACTATCATATCTTGTATATTACCTCTTGCATCATATTTAATCCAAACTTGATCAGCAATAAAGAACTCGCCTTGCTTGTTACAAGGGGGGGTTAGTCCAGGAAGACAGAAATGTTTTTACACATTGTAAATAGGTTTTGTATTGTCTAAAACTTGTTTAAGTTCTTTAGAGGCGTTGTAATATCTTATATTATCAATATCTTCAGGGTCTTCATCAAAATATTCCTTCTGTTTTTGAAAATAGCTATCCATAAATCCCTGATAGTTACTATCATTACAAAGTCTTAGAATAGCAGCTTTCTTAAATTGCCAGAATTGCCCTAAAATTTCTGACAACTCTTCCCGTTCTGTTTTATCTTTAATATATTCATATAAAACATTTAAATCTTTCCATTTTTCAAAGAAAGGGAGGGCATCTGTATAAAAAAATGAAGTTAATCTATTTATAAGATTTTCTACATCAAATTCAGTTTCTATAAGAATTCCATTCCTAAATTCATCTAAAAAAAATGTTTCATTTTCAGCAGAAAAAGAAGAGGAAATTTCATCCGTAGAAATATACTTGCCAAATAATTCATTTTTTGCTAAAATTGGATGTAGTATATTTTCCATTTCAAGATAAGCAATACTTGCCCAAAAACAATAAGCTTTTACAAAATCGATAACTTCATTTTCTATAACTGAATAGTCTTCTTCTAAACTAAAACCAACCTCACATCTAATTTTTGAAGTTTTCTTTACAAATGAATACCCATTCTTATCTACATCAAAACCTTCTACAACAATATTTTTGAAAATTCTTTTTTTTATAGTTTCTAAATCCATTTTATTTTACTTAAAGTTGATATCATTCATTTTGATAGGAGGAATTTTTATATTATCGCCCTC
>ERZ773203.1157-NODE-1157-length-13748-cov-3.668736_pt1 | contig 13748 bp, 12 predicted proteins | sample MGYA00580529_ERZ773203 | MGnify/ENA primary metagenome ERZ773203 (study PRJEB29015, sample SAMEA2738176) | human oral metagenome | biome: human oral; feature: human-associated habitat; material: saliva | place: China | collected 2177 ... | reverse complement strand
TAATTAGATAGGAGTAACAATGTCAAAAATAATAAAAAATTTTTTTAATTATCTGTATAAAAAAGAAAAAATTAAAATAATCTGGTTCAGCTTTCTAATATATTTTTATGGCTCTACATTTATAGAAGGAATGATGTTTCACAAAAAAATCAGCTTCAAACTTACTATAATTGTTATATTAATAGTGTTAGGAGTATATTTGATAACACTGATGCTATATATTCTAATTTTTAAACCTAAAAAAATAAAGTATAAAAGATGGATGTATTTATTTTATATGAGACTGTTTGAAGAAAGAAAAGTTAAAAATGGAAAGACTTTAAATTTATTTTATAAAATTGAAATACTGTTATACTTGATTTTAGGAATATTTTTAAGTTTTATCAGAAAATTAAATAGTGATGGAAGTTATTATGTCACATATTATGGAAAATGGTGGTCTGTAAAACTGGTTGCAGTATACTGTATAATATTTCTCATTATGTCTATTTTTCTTTATAAAAAGAAAATTGTAACTAAAAATCTTCTGTTTATAAATCTAGTTTTATTATATTTTAGAATATTTTTGATGATTATTGTTTTAAATTAGTATATCTGCAATGTTAAAAGAGAAAGGAATATAATGAAAAAAATATTGTTTATATTGCTGATATTTTTATCCTGCAATAATACAAACAGTGATAGCAGGGAAAAAGAATATTTTTATAAAATACAGGAGAAGTATGTTAAATCAGATGGAGAGAAGGATTTTTCAGAACTGATGGATTTTTATAATGTCTATAAACAGAAGGAAATTAAGGAAGCAAAAGAAAAACTTGAAGAGTTTTATAGACAGAATAAGGATATGGATGCACTGCAATATATACTGAAAAATAGCGATATAACAGACAACAGTTATTATCTGGCAACTATTTATGAAGATTGTGAAAATTCCAAATGTCTTGAAAGGCTGTTAAAGTTTTATAATTCTGCATATGAGCTGACAAAAGATATCGAAAGATTTTCTTCTGTCCTAGATTTCGGAAGTGAAGTTCTTGGAAAGGAAAAATATGAGTCGCTGGAAAAATTTTCAATTGATAATAACTCGTTATATGCCATAAATATTAAGAAAACAAGGGAAAACATGATTGAAGAAGAATATGAAAACCCAAAAATAAGGATAAAGAATAAGCAATATATTATCTTACAGGAAAAGGAAATAAATTTAGTAAAAGAAAATCAGAAGATAAAATTTTTTCTTATAAGTAGTACTGTTGAAGGTGGAGGGATTGAATCCTATCTGTATTTCAAAAATAAAGGAAGGGAATATCTGACAAAACTTGAAATACATACAGTAGGGTTTCCATATAATATTGAGCTGAAAGATTTGAATGGAGACGGTCAGGAAGAAATAATAATTGAAAATTTAAAGGATGGAATATTTATGTCTTTAAATAAACTCTATGTATTTAAAGTTACTGAAAATGGTATGGAAAAAAAGCTGAACACGTATGACATAGACTTAAAGAAATATTTTGATTATAAAATGAATATTAAGAATATGGTAATTACTGTGAAGGATGACTTTGGATACAGGAAAGATACAGAGTATAAATTACCTGATAGAATAGAGACGAGATTTTTCGGAGCTTTTGATGGAGTAATACAAGGAGTAGTTAAAGATAAAATTATAATGAGAGTAATTAATTTTCAAAATTATGAAATAGTTTTTGACAAGGATTTGAACTATAAGCTGAAGGCAGTCACTCCAGAAAATAATCCGCTTAACCTATCGGTTAATTATGGACTTTATGAGCAGGCAAAATAATAATAAAGAAAGGAAGAATACATGACAAAACTAAATATTAGTGTAGGAAAACTTGTAAATAAGGAGGAATTTGCTTTCAAGATAGACGGAGAGATAAAAACTGTTTCAATGAAAGGTGATAAAAATATTGATATTGATTATGGAGAGCATGAAATAAGTGTCTATGAAAATTTTCTTCTAAAAAGTGGAACGAAAAAAATAAACATAACTGAAAAAGAAACAGAAATAAGGATAGACTTCAACTACCTGTTATTTGCGATAGTATCGGTGTTACACTTTATACTGGTTGGAGCAATTGTTATGAAACTGTTTTTCAGCATAATATTTTTAATAATGCTGGCAGTACTGGCAGTAGATTTCTTCCTTCTAGTAAAAATGGGAGTATATAAAATCCATATAAATTAATGAAATAAAGTAAAAAAGTAATTTCATTCTAATGCATAACCAACTAAAATATAGTATAATTCTTAAAAAATCAAATAAATCATAAAGGAGACCAACTATGAAAAAAACATTGGCAGTAACAGTATGTGCCATATTCCTGTCAGCTCTGACAGCATATGCCGAAGGGAATATTATAGAGTTCAGGGCAGGATTTTCTCCAAGCCCCAAGTTTGATGTGACACCTTCAAAGAAGGCAAAGCCTTCGTTTGAGATAGGTGCAGAGTACCGTTATGCGGTAACGAATAATACAGAGATTGGGGGAGGTATCGCATACCAGAACCATGGAAAACTGAAAAAGTTCACAGACATAGAAGACAGCTTTCTGCGTGTGGAAGTGCAGGATACAAAGTTATATAATTCAGTTCCTCTTTATCTGACGGCAAAGTATAATTTCAGAAATGACAGCGACTTTTTACCATACATAAAGGCAAACCTTGGATATTCCTTTAATTCAGGAAGCAAAAGCAGTAACTATAAGACATATAGCAAGGTAACAGGTGCTGTACTTGACGAGGGGAAACTTAAAGATTTTTCGGTAGATAACGGTGTCTACTATGCAGTAGGTGCAGGAATGACATACAAAGGATTCAATATTGACCTTTCCTATCAGGTAAACAGTGCCGACATGAAGGGTACAAGATATGACGGCAGAACTGATTCGGGAAGTGCCAACAACAGAAGAATAACACTCGGATTCGGATATCAGTTCGGATTCTAGGAATAAAGTTCATGTCTGGAAATTGATGGAAAAACATAATCTAAACTGCCAGTTTCCGGACATGTTTTAATATGTAAGAAAGTGAAGGAGAAAGTGATGAAGAAAATGAAGAACCTGCTTCTTGTGCTTGGAATAATAATCATTGCAGGAAGTAATGTAAGGGCTGAAAATAAGATACTGAAGAATGAGCTTCCAAAGACGGAAAGGGAGTTCCTTGAAAACGGAAATGACAGGATGATAGATCTTGATGACGGAAATGAAGTACAGCCACAGGATGGTGAGGGGCAGCCTAAATTCCTCATAAAAAGGATAGTACTTAAAAGACCGAAGGACGGGATAAAACCCCTTGTAAGTGAAAAGAAGCTGAACGGAATAGTGAAGGAATATGAAAACAGGGAACTGGGCATCAGTGACCTGAAACAGCTTGTAAAAAGGCTGAACAGTGAGTATGCTTCAAAAGGTTTCATAACGACAAGGGTATACCTTGAGCCTGACCAGAACATACAGGAAGGTACAGTAAGACTTGTAGCACTGGAAGGAAAGCTTGAGGATGTCATACTTGACCGAGATACTCCTAAGGACAGGAGAAGGGCATTTTTCGCCTTTACAAACGAAAAGGGGAAGGTGCTCAATATTTCACATATAGATAACGGAATAGACAACCTGAACAGGGTGGAGTCAAACAGTTCAAAGATAAACATAGTTCCTGGAACGAAACAGGGATATTCAAAAATAATAGTGGAATCAGAAAAGAAGAAGCCATTCAGGTTCATAGTCAGCTATGAAGGTACACAGAAGGATAAGGAAAAATACAGGGTATCGATGGAATATGATAACCTTTTTGGAATAAATGACAGCATATCAGCATCATACAGGGGCGACATGGGGAAACTTGCAAAGAAGAAGGGGCATAAGGACGAATATGCTGAAAGCTATTCATTCGGATATTCATTCCCTTTCAAGAGCTGGAACTTTTCACTGTCACATGACAGGTCAGAAGACAACAGCCTTTTCCTTGGAACGACAGGAAACTTCAATATGAAGACGAAGAGCAGGGAAACAGGAATAAATGCAACAAAGCTTCTTTACAGGGATTCAGGTATGAAACTTAATCTTTCGATGGGGCTTAATGTAAAAAGTGAAAGAACATACCTTGCTGAAACAAGGCTTGAAACACAGGACAGAAACATAACAGCTGCAACTGTGGGGATAAACGGAATGTTTAAGCCATTTAAGGGAATAGCTACATACAGTATCAGCTACTCCAAAGGTATAAAGGGATTTAGGGCAAAGGAGGACAACCCTTACAATGCGGGGACGTTCCTGACACAGCCTATGGATAAGTCAGACAACAGATACCAGTTTAATAAGGTGAACCTTAATCTCAGTTATTACAAACCGTTCTATTTTAATAATCAAGGGATAACTTTAAGGACAGTGTTTAATGGACAGTATTCAAAGGATTCACTGTTTTCAAGTGAAAAGTTCAGCATAGGGGGATTTGATACTGTAAAGGGATTCCCGTCATCAGTATCGGGAGACAGGGGATACAGCACAAAGCTGGAACTGAGCTACATACTGCCTTCGGATGACAGTAAAATAGGACAGTTCCTGTATAAGGTAAGACCGTATATAGAAGCGGATATGGGAAAGGTAAGGAATAGCTACAATTCATACGGAGACAGTAAAGGACAGATAGTGACCCTGTCAAGCTATTCGGCAGGAATCAGATATTACGGAGAAATTGTTACACTTGATTTCGGAGTGGCAAAGACTGATAAGGGGAGAAGCCTTTTAAAGGCAGACCCGCATAGGGGATTTGTCTCAGTGACAGCCTCATTCTAAAGTGAAAGGAAGAAATAGTAAATGAAAAAGATGTTGATTCTGATGATGGGACTGCTCATATTTAGCTGCGGTCAATCAAAAAAGAATATAAATAAGGGGAAGATATCAGGAACGGATATAACGGAACTTCAGGTGATAGAAGATAAGTTCTACAGATATGGGGAAGAGAAGCCCTTCACAGGGAAAATAATAGTCAGGGATGATGAGGACAGGGTTGAAACTGTGGAAGAGGTAAAGGACGGAGTAATAGAGGGAAAATTTGAGAGCTATTATGAGACAGGAGATCTGAAAGAGGAATACAGCATAAAAAATGATAAGATAGAAGGACAGTATAAATGGTACGGGAAAGATGGAAGCATAGAAATATCAGCTGTATACAGGAATAATGAAAGGGAATCGGAACAGGCCATATCTACGAAGGATAAGAAGCCTTTTACAGGAACCTATACTGAAACATATGAAAATGGGAATATTGCCCAGACTATAAAGTTTAGTAACGGAAAGAGGGATGGAGAAACAATATTCTACTATGACAGCGGAAAGATAAGGGAAAGAATACCTTATTCGAACGGACTCCGTGAAGGGAACTACTTCTACTACAATACGGCAGGTGAAGTCATAGGGAAGGGTATATTTGTAAACGACAAGCGTGAAGGACAGTGGCTGGTATACGATGAGGATGAGAAGACCCTGATAGAGAAGGTATATTCAGGAGGACTTGAGGAAGGACCTTACAAGGTATACTATGAAGATGGAAAACTGAGGGCTGAAGGTACATACAGGGCAGGAAAGTTGGAAGGAGTATACAAGTCCTACTACCCTAACGGAACAGTTGAAACGGAAGTGAACTATACCAATGGAAAGAGGGAAGGAGCATACAGGATAAATTATGAAAGCAACAAACCTAAGGAAAGTGGTACATACAAGGATGACAAAATTATAGGAGATGTGACAGTGCTTCATGAGAACGGAGCAAAGCTTGCAGATCTTCACTATACACAGGACGGGAAAAAGACAGGTAAATGGACATATCTTTATCCGGGAGGACAGCTGCAGCAGGAATTCACATATGAGAATGACAGGCCGGTTGGAAAATACAGAAAACTTTATGAAAGCGGAAAGATAGCGGAGGAAGGACAGTATAAGAATGGCCTCCTTGATGGGGAAGTGAAACTTTTCTATGAGAATGGTCAGCTTGCATCAAAAATAAAATTTGTAAGAAATTCTAAAGAAGGTGAAGCTGTATCATATTATGAAAATGGTAAGGAAAAGGAAAAAGGAGTATTCCTTCATGACAAATATGAAGGAAAAGTTACAGTATGGTATGATAATGGAGAAGTTGCGGTTGAACAGAACTTTAAAAATGGACTTCTTGAAGGGGAATATAAGGAGTTCTATAAAGGAAAGAAACCTAAGATAATTGCCAACTATGTAAAGGGTAAGGAAGAGGGGACATACACTATACTTTATGAAAACGGACAGAAGCAGGTTGTTTCCCAGTTTAAGGATGGACTTGCAGAGGGCGAGTGGATATATTACTATAAGAATGGCAAGGAAAACAAGAAGGTAAGATTTGTTAAAGGCCAAAAGGAAGGAAAACAGGAAGAGTTTTATGAAAACGGTGGAAAGAAACTGGAATCAGAGTTTAAGAACGGTAAGGAAACAGGTCAGTGGATAGTGTACTTTGAGAACGGTAAGATATCTACGACATTCAGTTATACAGACGGGCTTCTTAATGGACCGGTTACGATAAATGATGACAAGGGAGTAAAGATAGTTGAAGGGAACTACAGGAATGGAAAAGAAGATGGTAAGTGGATATTCTATGATGAAAATGGTAAAGTAAAGAAAACAGAAGAATACGAGCTTGGTAAAAAGAAATAGTAATGTAAAAAACACACCTGATGAAAAAATATATACTGATCCAAATAAATTGGACAAATTAATTTAACTAACCGATAAGGATTAATTTCTGCATAAAACAGAAGTTAATACTTTTAAATTTAATATATTCAGAGCCAATAAATTTAATTTTTTTTGAGACACCCCCTTGCAAAAATAGATAAAATGGAGTATAATTATTAAAGATGAAAAGTGCAAGCGTGGCGGAATTGGTAGACGCGCTGTTTTCAGGGAGCAGTGGCAGTAGTCGTGTGGGTTCGAGTCCCACCTCTTGCACCAAAAAATTAAATTTAATTATAAAAAACTTGCAAAAACAGATAAAATGTGGTATTATAGTTATAAGAGCAAAATATTAGACAGAAAGAGTGGGAGGTTCCCACTCTTTAGTTTTAAATATGAGGTGGATATTTTATGGAAAAAAAATTGGAAATGCTTGAAGCAAAAATGGAGGAGCATTTAAAGGATCTGGGACTGGAGCTTGCAGATATAGAGTATGTTCCTGAAGGCGGATACAACTACTTAAGAATTTATGTTGAAAAGCCTGACGGAAATACAAGTCTTGATGACTGTGTAGAATTTAGTACTAGAATAGACGGTATCGCAGATGAGCTTATAAATGAAAAATTTTATTTGGAAGTTTCAACGCCGGGACTTGAAAGAAGGCTAAAAAAACCTAAAGATTTTACTAGATTTACAGGAAAAAAAGTAAAAATATATACAAAAAGTCAAATTGAAGGTAAAAAAACATTTGAAGGTAAGTTAGAAAAGTTTGAAAATGAAACAATATTTTTATTGGATAATACGGAAAAAGTATATGAAATACCTTTTTCTAAATTGAAAAAATCACATTTGATATATGAAATTCCGGTAAACATATTAGAGAGTGAGGAGGAATAATGAAATCAAAAGATCAGAGAATCTTTTTAGAAGCATTGGATGAACTGGAAAGAGAAAAGGGAATTATAAAGGAAGAATTGTTGGAAGCGGTAGAAACGGCATTACTTGCAGCATATAAGAAAAATTACGGTGAAAAGGATAATGCAGATATAACAATAAATAGAAATACAGGGGAAGTAAAAGTTTTTTCCAGAAGAACAGTTGTTGAAACAGTGACTAAACCTGAAGAGGAAATTAGTCTTGAAGATGCACGTTCATTGAAAAAAAGATCAAACCTTGGAGACGTTATGGATGTAGAAATTAACGCCGAAGGGTTTAAGAGAAATGCCATTCAGAATGCTAAGCAGATAGTTGTTCAGAAGGTAAGGGAATGTGAAAAGAAAAATATTTTCAATAAATTTAAGCAGATAGAAAAAATGATTGTTGCTGCCACTGTAAGAAAAACAGATGAAAAAGGAAATCTTTACATTGATATAAACGGTCTTGAAGCTATTGTGCCTGCAAAGGAACTTTCTGAAGCAGACAGATTTCATCAGGGAGATAGAATAAGAGTATATGTTGGAACTGTTGAAGAGTCTACAAAATATACGAAAAGTTTCCTTTCAAGAAAGGCGGAAGAGCTGTTAAGAGGTCTGCTTGAACTTGAAATTCCTGAAATAGAAGATGGAATAATTGAAATTAAGAATATTGCAAGGGAAGCAGGAAGCAGAACAAAAGTTGCAGTTTATTCAGAAGATCCGAACCTTGATGTGAAGGGAGCATGTATAGGTAAAAATGGAATGAGAATACAAAGTATCATTGATGAACTTCAAGGTGAAAAGATAGATATAGTACTTTGGGATGAAGATATGACAACTTTTGTAAAAAATGCTCTTAATCCGGCAGAAGTAATTTCTGTTGATATAATCGAAAATGAAGAAGAAAGAATTGCAAGAGTAGTTGTAAATGAAGACCAGTTATCGCTAGCAATAGGTAAAAAAGGACAAAATTCACGTCTTGCAGCAAAGCTTTGTGGTATAAAGATAGATATTCATACTGCTGAAAGTTATGAAGATGATCAGGATGAATACGAAGAAGATGAAATAGAAGGTGAAGAATAATATATGCCTGAAAGAACATGTATCAGTTGTAGGAAAAAAGGCGAAAAAAAAGATTTTTTGAGAATATCCGAAGAAAATGGAAAATACGTATTTGATAAGGAAATGAAAGTACAGAGCAGAGGATTTTACGTGTGTAAGGATCCAGCCTGTATAGAAAGATTATCAAAAAACAGAAAATATAATCTTGAGATGCAGGAGCTTCTCAAATTACTGAAAGAAACAGAAAAAAATAGGAAAAACATAATAGACATTATACGCCCTATGAAAAATTCAGGCTTCTTTGTTTTCGGAATAGATGAAAACATCGAAGGAATAAAAAAGAATAAGGTAAGATTACTGATATTGCCAAAAGACATAAATGAAAAATATATAGAACAGTTTAAAAGACTTGAGGAAAATTTTGAAGTCACTATAATAAATATTGAAAAAAAAGAAGAATTTTTGAATGTTTTTTCAAGAAATGTGAATGTCGTAGGAATAACAGATAAAAGGGTAGTGAATGGTATATTAAGCAAAGTGGAGGTGACAGAATGAAATTAAGAGTACATCAGTTAGCTAAAGAACTGGGTTATGAAAGTCCAAAATTTCTTGAAAAATTAACTGAAATAGGCGTTCAAGTGAAATCTCACCTAAGTGGACTGACAGATGATGAAATAGCCGATATAAAAAGGAAACTTAATAAAAAGGATGACAAGCCTAAGGAACATAATAAATCTAACGAAAATCATAATAAATATGTAAAAGAAACTCCAAATATAAATAAACATGATACGGTAAAAGTACAAAATAGAGTCGAAACAAATAAAAAAGAAAATGAGGATAAAGTGGAATTGAATGTTGGATTAAATAATAATAATAGTCAAAAAAACAATAATAACAAAAACTATCAAAATAGAGACGAAAGAAAAACTGAAACTGTAAATAGAGATAGTAATAGAGACAATAACAGAGATAACAGAAACAAATATCAGAATAAAGACAACAGAGACAGAAATAGAAATTATCAGAACAGAGATAATAGTCAGAGAGATGGAAGACCGTCATTTGACAGGGATAATCAAAATAGAGATGGAAAGGACAATAATAGAAATTTCCATAATAACAGAAATAGAGATAACAGAAATTATCAGAACAGAGATAATAACCAGAAAGACGGAAGACCGTCATTTGACAGGGATAATCAAAATAGGGACAGAAGAGACGGTAAATTTGATAGAAATTCCGGAAGAAACTTTGATGACAACCAGAACAGAGATAGAAACTATCAAAACAGGGATAACAGTCAGAGAGATGGAAGACCGTCATTTGACAGGGATAACAGAAACAGGGATAATAGAAATTATCAGAATAGGGATAATAGAGACAACAGAGATGGTCAAAGGGATAGACGTTCTTTCGACAGAGGAAAGGACGACACAAGGGACAGTAAAAGTTTTGGAAATAGAAATAATAAAAAAGAAGCACCAAAAACTGATATCGCCCCTGCTCCAATTGCAGAAAAACCTAAGAACAATGTAAAGGGAAAAGCAAAATTTGACAAGAAGAGATACGAAAAAGAAAAGAAACAGAAGGAAGAAGAAAAGAAATTAAGAGAATTAAGATCTGATTTCAGAAAAGATGACAAAAAGAAAAAAAATAAAAAGAAACAGGAAAAAGTAATGAAAGATGAAATAATCAGAATCGAAGGCGAAAGTATCGGAATGATAACTATAGGAGAAGAAATAGTAATTAAAGATCTGGCTGAAAAGCTTGGAGTAAATGTTTCCGATATTATAAAAAAATTCTTTATGCAAGGAAAAATGCTGACTGCAAATGCTATTTTATCATTTGAGGAAGCTGAGGAAGTAGCTCTTGACTATGAAGTAATAGTTGAAAAAGAAGAAGTTGTTGAAGTAAGTTATGGTGAAAAGTATCATCTTGAAGTTGAAGACAAGGAACAGGATCTTGTTGAAAGAGCTCCGGTTATAACAATAATGGGACACGTAGACCATGGGAAAACATCCCTTCTTGATGCATTAAGACACACAAATATAATCGAAGGCGAAGCTGGAGGAATAACACAGAGAATAGGAGCCTACCAGGTAAACTGGAAGGGGCAGAAGGTTACATTTATAGATACTCCGGGACACGAAGCTTTTACTGAAATGAGAGCAAGAGGAGCGAATATAACTGATATTTCAATACTTATAGTTGCAGCAGATGATGGAGTAAAACCTCAGACTGTAGAAGCTATCTCACATGCTAAAGAAGCTGGAGTACCAATAATAGTAGCAATAAATAAAATAGACAAACCTGGTGCAGATCCTATGAAGGTTAGAACAGAACTTACAGAATATGGACTTATGTCGCCTGACTGGGGAGGAAATACTGAGTTTGTAGAAATTTCTGCAAAACAGAAGATAAATCTTGAAGAATTACTTGAAACTATACTGATTACAGCAGAACTGCTTGAATTGAAGGCAAATCCTAAGAAAAGGGCAAAAGCTGTAGTTGTAGAATCAAGACTTGATCCTAAAATGGGAGCGGTAGCGGATATATTAATTCAGGAAGGTGAACTTAAAATTGGAGATATATTCGTTGCAGGAGAAGCACATGGAAGAGTAAGATCAATGCTTGATGACAGAGGAAATAAAATAGAAAAGGCAACATTATCTCAGCCGGTGGAAATTACAGGATTTAGTAATGTTCCAAATGCAGGAGATGTTCTTTACGGAGTAAATAATGATAAACAGGCTAAAAAGATAGTTGAAGACTTCATAAAAGAAAAGAAAATCAACGATCAGAACAAAAAGAAACATATCTCATTGGAAAGTCTGTCACAGGAACTGGAAGAACAGCAGCTTAAAGAACTTAAATGTATCATAAGAGCAGATTCTAAAGGTTCAGTAGAAGCATTGAAGGAATCATTACTGAAGCTGAATAACGAAAAAGCAATGATAAACATTATTCAGGGAAGTGCCGGGGCAGTAACTGAAGGAGACGTAAAACTTGCGGAAGCATCAAATGCAATAATAATAGCGTTTAACGTAAGACCTACAACTCCTGCAAGAATTGAAGCAGAAAAAACTGGAGTGGAAATTAGAAACTACAATGTAATTTACCATGTAACAGAAGAAATAGAAAAAGCCCTTAAAGGAATGCTTGATCCTGAATATAAGGAAGTTTACTTTGGAAGAATTGAAGTTAAGCAGGTATTTAAAATCAGTAACGTCGGAAATATTGCAGGAGCAATAGTAGTAGACGGAAAAGTAAGCAAAACTTCTAAAATAAGAGTTATAAGGGATGGAATAATTATTTACGATGGAGAATTAGATTCACTTAAGAGATTTAAGGATGATGCAAAGGAAGTTGTCATGGGACAGGAATGTGGAATCGGAATTAAAGATTTTAATGATATAAAAGAAGGCGACATCATAGAATCATATATTTTGGAAGAAATACCAAGATAGTTTGATTATTTTGCATATTGATTAAATTATGGGGTGAAAATTATTATGAATGACAGAAGGAAAAAAGGACTTGAAAAGGAAATATCAAGAATAATCGGAATGACTATTCTGACAGATGTAAAAAATGAAAAAATAAAATTTTTTTCATAGGTTTGTTTTTATGGGCAAAATTACTAAAATTCTTTTGATTTCTTTAGGTAATAGTAAATAAAAGTGACCATCCCATAGAGAATAACAAAAATAGGATAGGTGAAAAAAATAAGGAAGATATACCCATGATAGCTCGAACCGCCTCTCCCTAAAACCCAATCAGTAAAAGGGAAAGCTACAAAAAAACCTATATAGAAAAGCAAAGGGGCTAAGAATATCCCTAGCCATAAGCCCATTTTATTCTTTTTCTTAATATAACGAAGATGTAGCCACACAGCAAATAGAAAGAGAATAATGCCAAATCCCCAAGGATTTATAGTAAGTACAATAAGTCCTATCCAAGAAGGCTTGGGAGAAAACCGCCAATAATGTTCAGCTGTGGAGTGAATGTTCTTTATTTTTCCTCTGAAGAGTTGGTTGCTCACCGTATATTCTCCCTCTTCCATAGATGATCGCTTGAATTGTAGTTCCTTGGGGAAATGAATTTCAACCTCTATTTCAGGGAAAGTCTTCCAGAATTTGGAAGGATAGATACTATATTCAAAGGTATAAGGAGGGAGAAACCCATATCTGGAGCTAGCAGGAAAAGCGCTATAACTAACTTCTATTATATTCTCGCCTGCCTTAAGGGGTGCTGTAAAATAAATAAGTTCAGAGGGGACTATTTCCACTTCTTCTTTTCTATCATAGGAAATATAGTACTTAGTATAGGTATTGTATCGGGTAGGAGTACCATCAGAATATTGTAGGGTGTCAATGATTTCTTCTTTTCTCAGAAAAGGATAGTCCTGTTCTTGGTCAATAACGTTTGAGGTGATAGCCTGTCCATTTACATACACCTGCTGGTCATTCAGATAGTTGGAAGCCATAAAGAGCAGTGGCATAGACTGTTCTTTAGGGGAGGAGATATGATATTTTGCCCTAAAGCGGATGATATAATCATTAAAAGAATCCTTATTATCCTTGATGATTTCTGCAATGATTTTCTCATGGGTTACGCTGCAATCATTGGTAAGAATAAGACAAGTATGAGACGTCCCATCTATAGTTGGTTTTGCCATATTGGCTTTACTTACCCAAGAGCAAGCAAACAATAACAACAAAAGAAGATGTCTGTTCATTATAATGGAATATTTCTTATCAAAGGACAAATATACGAAAAAGATATAAATAATTGACTAATAATCAAGGAGAATTTTTTTGAGTAAAAGTTTCATTTGTCTTAAATTATTTCGTACATTTGCTCTTCTATTAAGAACAAATAGTAATAAGCTGTTATATGGACAAACATCATATACTACTCATCATTCACCTGATCAGTGCAACTGTTTGGGTAGGAGGGCATTTGGTTTTACTTTTGGGCTTTTTGCCTAAAGCACTTAAGCATAAAAATTTTGACTTTATTTCTCGTTTTGAGAAGACTTATGAGCCTATAG
>ERZ773203.1148-NODE-1148-length-13797-cov-6.305123_pt1 | contig 13797 bp, 25 predicted proteins | sample MGYA00580529_ERZ773203 | MGnify/ENA primary metagenome ERZ773203 (study PRJEB29015, sample SAMEA2738176) | human oral metagenome | biome: human oral; feature: human-associated habitat; material: saliva | place: China | collected 2177 ... | reverse complement strand
AGCTTTTCAACTCTTTCTATTATACCTACTTTTTGACGCTTGTCAACTGGTTTTTTTGATTTTTTGTAAAATTTTTGTTTTTATCTTTTCCTGCATATTAACTACCGTCTAATAAACTTACTCTTTATATAAGATAAAACACTATTAACTTTTTATTGTAAAATTGGAGAGATCTTGATTTAAAGTGTAAAACAAAAGGCCCACTGTTGTAGGCTTTTCGTAAGATATTTCTTAAAATTAAAGCATTTTGTTGTATCGCTTTTTTGAATATTAAGTAAGTTGTTTTACAATTCCTTAATGCTTGATACTAGGATGTTTATTGATTTTGTTTTTTCTTTGAATATATTGGAGTTTCTTCCTTACTCCACAAATCACTGAACATAAATTTATACTTTTTTAATGAGTTCAGCAGGCAAGGAACTAGCACTATTTAAAAGTGCTTTTTTATGTCTATTTTAAATAGGAAATAATTTACGATATTTAAACCCTATTTTTCAACCTATTCGTATTCAATTATTTCACCAATATAATTCTCATCAGAATCACTTTCAAAAGCGATCATATGCTTAGAATCAAAGGAAGGAACCGTTTTGTATTCAAAACCTTTTAGCCTTACTTTCCTACAGATAATATTTCCATTAAGTCCCTTATCTAATTCTGGATCTAAGTACAGAATTAAATAGTTTCCAAGTCTATTTTGACCGATAACTTTATTAATTACCATGATATACCTACCTTTTTCTCATTATAGCATATATTGAAAAAGCTCTACCATTTATTATCAATAGTCATTAGATGTAAAATTTACAACCTAAAATCCTTTGTTTTACTTTTATGGGCTATTATTCTACTAGTAGTTTTTAATCGTGATATATCAATAATGCACCTTCTCGATAATTACGAGCAAAGTCTAGTAAGATTTCACTTTTGATATGGTCATACTCTGTTTTATCAATATCCAGTGAGTTATAAAGCTCTTTCAAAGTCTGCTTTTGTTTTTGGGAAACAAAAAATAAATTATAAAAGATATCACGTTTCTTTCCGTCTAGGCTACTACTATAAGAGTCTATCATTTCAACTATTTCTATAGCTTTGGTTTCAAATGCTCCTGGAGCATCTCTAAGATTGGCTAACTTCTTCAGCGACTTGTAACTCTTCAAAAAATGATATGCTCTTTTAGCTGTCTCTGCGTTGTCTACTTCCATTCTATACTACCTAACTCATTTAAAAAAATCTCTCCAGTAAGGATTTTCTCTATCAAAAATTCTAACTTCTTCTTCAGTCATATTGTGAGGATAATCACGAAAAAGGTTATAAATTTTTTTCTGGTCAAAGCTGAATAATATTTCTCCTCTAACATCTATCTTATCAATCCACCAAACTTTTGAATCTTCACTATCTTTGTAAAAATCACTGTACCCTTCAAGATTAGACTCCGAAAAAATGAGTTCATCTATTTCATCGGATGAGTCTGTTTTGTTATAGTCATTTAGTTCATTATTTAACATCATTTAATCACTTTTATTATTTCTTAACATTACCACCAGGTAAATGATTTCTCGCTTGGTAATTCCCCACTATCCCACATCCGCTTCACTGCTCCACGAGCCTTATTTGCATAATAGGGGGCACCAAGTTCTTTATCATAATTTGACTCGATGGCAACTGTAACTTCACCAGTTTGCTCATCAATCTCAATCATACCTGGGTCACGGTTTTCAGGAATATACCAATATCCTAAAATACTAGAATTAAAAATTTTAATTAGTTTAAGCATTGCTTTCTCCTATATTCTAAAGTTGCTCAAGGCATTTAGTACCGCACAACTCGCCCTGACCTTCATAATCATATCCAACTACACAAATGCTGGATAAGAAACAAGCACCCCGGCCATTAACATTGAATTCAATATCTGTGTCTAAATACTTTTTAATTTCTTCTTTTTTCATACATAATTACCACATCTCGATTATATCATTTTTTATATTTCTAAGCCCTAACATTTTATTTCATTAGTTCTTAATTCTGTGATTTGGCGCGAAAAAAAATGTACAGTGACGGCGTGAAGCTCTCGAGCGCCTAGTGGGAGGGGGATACCCCCCTATCCTAATTTTTTTGTTTTTTTATTCTTCAAAAATTATTCCTTTTATCAGAGAACGATAACAATCATCTTCTGCCTTTTCTTCAGCCGTTTTATAATGATTTTCTTGCGCTACTTTCTTTTCTATTTCTTTTTTTGCATCCGATGTAAGTTGTTTTACTTTAGTATTGTATGCTTTTTCTTTTTCTTGCTCTAAGTGTATACTTGTCTTTTTTATTAAACTCTCATATTCTCTTTGTTCCTTTAAATCCCTTTCAAGTTCCTTCTCTCTGATTTTGTTATATTGTTCTTGTTGTTCTTCTCTTTCTTTTTGAGCACCTACTTGTAGTTCTCCTATAATTTCTCCAAGATCTCTTTTATGACTAAATACGTTCATGTTTTCTTTCCTTTCCTTTATTTTGAAAAATTATCTATAATTCTTTCTAATTGTCCTTTGTGTTTATAAAGTGCTCTCTGTGGGTTATAGCCTACCCCGGAGTAGAATAGATATGCTCCTGTTTTATCTTTCTTGTATGATTCACTATTCTTAGTTAATTGGCCTTCGATTTTTTTAAGCAATTGATCAGCTTTGTTAGCTTTTTCTAGAGCAATATTAGCAATTACCACAACTTCTTTCAACTTTTCACAAGCTTGTATATAGCAGTCCTCTTGCTCTTTATTAGCTAGTTTTGTAATATCATCAATAATTTCATGATATTCTTCATAAGAAATTACAGGCTGATTACGTATTGTCTCTAGTTGTTTTTCATACAATTCTTTCGTTTGCTCTGCTGTCCATAGTTTCGTTTTTCCTTCTGTATACTTTTGAGCATTTATTTCTCTTTGAGCCTGTAGTAACTCTCCCTGTGCTTCTAAAATAACTTGCCCTGTCTTAGTTAGTTCTTCTTCAGCTTCTGTAATATCTTTTTGGTTTTGTTCGATTAGTTTAGTTACTTTTGTTTCAATAGTTTGTAATGTTTCCATGTTTTTATTCCTCATTTCTTTTATTCTTTTTTATTGTACTTGTTACCTACGATTATCTACTGGATCTTTATTCCTCATTGTTCTCCTCTTTTTCAAAACAAAAAGAGACGTAACAAAAAGCCACTTAGCTTTAATGTTACGCCTCTAGTTTTCTAGTCAGCTATCTTTCTTTAATTGTTGTTTCAATCTGGACAATATTACCATCTTGACTGGTAAATACTACACTTCCAAAGTCTGGTATTTTTTTCATTTCTATTATACCATTTTTGATAAAAATAATAAAGTTATCCTGTAAAAATGGCGTGTAATCTTTGTTCGGATTCATCTATTTTCCCTCTCTTTTTTAGTGTCTTATATTTAACATATCTTACATTCTGTGACTTTCAAGCGTGCTTTGTAACCCCTTTTATATCAAGGGGATAGGTCTGTTTCATGTTTTTGAATTTACATTTTCTCATTATGTAAAATATAAAGGCTATTTAGTAGTCAAATGTTAGTATACTCTGGTCAAGTTCTTCCTGAGTATATCCGATATATCCAAGCGTTATCTCTGGTGTTGAATGGTTAAATATTTGTTGTAGAATTGTTATATTGCTATTCTGTTTGTAAAAATGATAACCGAATGTCTTTCTCATTGAGTGGGTTCCAATATTCTTAAGACCAATATGTTCACCAGCTTCTTTTAAAATTTTATATACTTGTATTCTTGAAATATGGCAAATTTTTACCCCATTGTCTTTTCTTTTATTTCTGCTTGGGAACAAAAAATCATATTCTTTAAGTTGTTTATTCTCAATGTAGTGATTTAGAACCTTTCTTAGTTCTGGATTTATTGGGAAATGTCTTAATTTGCCTGTTTTTTTCTCTCTTATTTCAATTTTATCTCTCATTATCTGTTTGACTTTAATTGGAATAATGTCACTAACTCGTAAACCTGTATAAATTCCAAATAGGAATAATACGTAGTCTCGTTCGTTTTTCCTTTTCAAAAAATCCTTTATTCTTTCAATATCATCAGTATCTCTAATAGGTTCAACTACTTTCATTTCCTAACCTCTCTTAAAAATTTCTTAGAGTTCATAAAAGGTAGTCATTTTTGAGAATCTAGTGACTACCACCTCCACCTTACAGCCCCAAGGGTTTATAAAATGCGTAGTCAGGTAGTCACCTCACTCCAAAAAAAATAAATAATAAACCCCTTTAATCTATTCATTCTATTTACTTTATAAATAATATAAAATAACTACTTTTTAATATAAAAGTCAATAATATTAAGGGTTTAGGGGGTAGTCAGTAAAATCTTAAAAACTACCCTTTTTCTAAATCCTTTTTATTTAAAGGCTCTAGCCACTCTCTGAATGGTAGTCGTTTTTTTAATTAGTAACTACCCTAACTACCTTTTAGGTTTTGAGTACCCAGGTTTAACGCTTTTTCCAAATTTTAAAGATCTTTTGTGTTCCCATCCCTCTTTATTTTGCATGTACTTTTTAACCTTTGCTTTATCCTTTGGTGGTGCTTTGTCAGTTAGATAGACTTCTTGGAAGAATAGGTTTATAGTCATCTTGTCACGTTCTACTAGTTCGCCATATTTATCTGTATCAAGTTCAACAGTTCCACCTTTGCTATTTCTAAAATAGCCCTCGTTCATCATGTCATAAATATAGTAATACCTGGTTCTATCTGTAACTGGGTGATGGTACATTTTTTTAGGAAAAGGTAAGGCCAAATAACGTTCTAAATCCTCAAGTGTTTCATCTGTAAACTTGTAACGACTTCTAACATCATTTACTAACTTTTCATGCTCGTCTGTGAGCATTAGAGACTTGTTTGACTTCCAAGCCACCACCATAGCACCCCAAAAGGCTCTACGGTCTTTCTCCGTCCATTTTCTGCCCTTATAGGAGTTATCTTTATGGACTTCTGCAACCAGGAAGCGCCTTTCTCCTGTTAGGTCGTTCAAATAATCATGGTCATTAGTTGCTCTAACAATGATAAAACTCTTAGGTAGTCGTCTATCACTAGAAGCGTAGGGCGGTCTATACTCTATCTTGGTTTCTGTAATGAACTTCTTCAACTCTGAAAAACTAGCCTTTTTACTGGCCACCATTTCATCATCAAATACACACCAGTTTCTAACCATTCTAGCCTTGTCATCCTTATCTGTGAAGGTCTCAACCGTTGTAAAATACTTGTGAGTAAAAAGCCCCTCAAAAAATTGAGTCTTTCCCACTCCCTGCCTTCCAGTCAAGTCCAGCACAAAATCAAACTTAATAGTAGGGTCAAACACCTTTGCAACCGCCCCACGGAAAAACAAATCCATGATAATGCGGTTATATTTATCATCTTTGATATTCAGATAATGCCTTAAAATAGCAAAGGGATCACGTTGATTCACTAACTCTTTATATTCACTTTCACATGATTCTAGATAGTCTTTTAAAGGGTTGTAGCTATGCTCACCAGCGACCACTTCCAAAATATCAGCGATATCCCCTTTCTTATAATCTATCTTGTACTTTGTAGCAATATAAGCCCTAATCTCTCTGATAATCAGGTCATCGATTGCACCGCTCAAGGTTCTACCATTTAGCTTCATTGGTCTAGTCACTTCAATTTCATATGTAAAAGTGTTGTACTGTATCGCCCCTTTTAGCTTGCTATCTCCGCTCAAAATCTTTCGGAGATTGTCTAAACCTCTATCAAAACCATCCCCTCTTGCTCTTTTTGCTAAATTTAAGCTATTGTGTTCCTCGTTGGTCTCCCTTGCTTGGGTTAAGTCCACTATGTCAGGTGGTACTTTTTGCTGATTCTCTTCAATGATTTTATCTACAATATCACTTCTATTCAAAAGCTACCCCCTTATAAAATTGTGTTGCTACTTCAAGAAAATAGCTTGCTAATTCTTTTTTCTTAACGATTGCAGAAAATAAGTCCACTAGTTGTTCAAAACTATAGCCATTGACAAATGACAAACGGACTAATGTAGCTGTCTCATACCTGGTATAAATACCGTTACAAATTAAGTCAAAAATCCAGCCTTTTAGCTCCACTCCAATCCCTTGACGTTGTTCTAAAAGTTTATTTACTTCTAAATCATTTAATATTTCTAATAATTCTAGACTAGCTATTGATATTTTTCTGTCTCTAACTAACTCCCAACCCTCTACATCGCCTTTTTCATCTCTAACAACCACATACAAGCCCTTGTAATGAAAACTAGTTAGCCCCTTACCTATTGGCTCATAGTAAAGGAATTTGTAGTAATTACCATTTTTAAAAACTTTAGTAGGCGTAGATTTTAAGAATCCAAATAATGCTAATTTGTCAGCTGATAAAACTAACTCAATAAATCGCATTGCTCCACCCCTAAAAATTTGAGAATATCCGTAACTCTGTAATAGACTTTTCTAGTATCTTCTAGTGGTGGTTGATATCGCCTTAATCCTGCGCTTTCCCACCTTTGCAAGGTTTTATATTTTATGTCTAACTCTTCCATAATTTCTTGTGCTGACATTAAACCAGTTAGTCGTGGTTTTGGTCTTTCTCGGACTGCTAGATAGTTTTCCACTACTGTGCTTATTCTATTTGTTAAATCTTGTTCGCTTTCTTTACTCAAACTAAACATACTTAGCCCCCTTTACTAACCATTCCAAGTTGGATATACCGCCCATAATAAGGATCTAAATCATTACTTGATTTTTCTGATAGATTTTTAGGATTTACTTCCATACGTTTGTCAATAAGTTTTAAGCAAAGGAATATTACTCCTATAACTAAAAGTAAGATTAAAGCCTGTGTATTGGTTAAATCTAATTCATTCATGTTAGATCCTCGCTTTGTAATTCTTGATGTATAACTGTTGTATTTCATGCTCCATTTTTAGAAAGGCTTCCACTTCTTCTATGGATACTTTTTTATTGATAAAATCAACAATAAACTGGAATAAATTCGGATTGTTTACCTTTAAATCGGCCATGAAGTTATCAAATTCTGTTTGTGTCATGTTTTTTATGTCTAGTGTCATTGCATTGCCTCTTCAAACTTCTCTACTAGACAATCCTTATCCACTTGATGAGTCCCATTTTTAGACTTAAAAATGATATCCTTCAAGGTTATAGTAGCCTCTAAATATTCCTTTTCAGCATGTTCTATATATGCCTGTTGCTCTGCTTCGTTGTCAAAAAAGTGCTTGGCTTGGCGTTTAAAGAATGCTTGTCGCATAGCATCCATTTCAAAAATACCAGGGTGGAAAAACATTCCCGTAGTACTTTTAGAGACTGCCTCGCTTTTATGGCTTTCATTCAATTCAGGAAGTTCAATCCAAAGTAAGCGGTGTAAATTTTCTTTGATAGCTTTTAATTGTCCTGATAAGAGTCCTATTCTTAAAAAATCATTGTTTTCGTCTGCTTGGTGTAATTCCATACTAATTCTATCCAAACTTTTAGCGATAATATCATATGTTGTTTCTGTCATAGTCTACTATTCCTTTTTCTTGCCTTTTTCCTATACAGTTTTCCCACCACTCCAAACGCTGGGCGTTTGCCCCAAGTTGGCGGACGCATGTAGTGATGTTTCGTGGGTAATCACCCACATTTTTACTAAACAAGTGCTTAGAGTCGCCGTGTCAGCACTCATTTTTCAAAACCTTTTCTAATTGCTTGCCTGCTCTTCGGTTTTCTTAGTTTGTCTTTGTTTCGTTTTCGATTTGATCGCCTAATCTTTTCCAGGCTCTATCAAATTCTTTACGTTGAATTTCTTTGCTATGTAATTGTCTTGCTAACTCCATAGCTCTACGCATGAATCTAGCAAAATGTGTCTTTTCTTCCATCCCTAGCTCTCCATCATGTCATAAAGTAGGGCGTAGTATTTATCTGGAATCCTATCCAAGGATTTCAGTCCATCATGTTCTGCTTTTTGTCTAGTTTCCGCCTTGACCGTGCTATCAAAGGCGATAGAAAAAGCATTTAACATAGCTTTGTAGCGATCTACACTCTTCAAATAGCGGCCACGTTCCCCAAGTTCCTTGTCTTCCAGTTCTTCTTTTACAGTATCGTCCAAGAGTTCAAACTTAGTGTAAACTCCTTTTTCTACTATAAAACCTAGTCGCTTGTTTTGTCTGAGATTGTAGAGATTAACCTTGCAACTATCTAAGTTGCGATAACCTAATACTCCAGCGATTTCTTCTAAGTTTTTGCCCTCTAGTTCGGGCAATTTTTCAGCAATATCCTTGAATTTTACTGCTTGATGCTGTTTTTTCATTGTGTACCTTGTCTTTCTATGCTATAATCAAGGTATAGAAAAAATCTATACCATTTACCTTGTCGCTTGCTCTCCTCGACCAAAATTTGAGCAAGTGATTTTTTGTTGTCTTTTTTCATGTTTTTTTCTCTTTACAAGGTTGATAAAGCAAGTCTTTACTTTCGATAAGATCTAGAATCCAGCTGAATCCCTGCTCCATTATTCCAAGAAATGCGCCAAGATCTTCACTGTTCAAGGTCTCATAGTTCATATAAAGATACTCGGCTAGTTGTCTGTCTTTCTCAACTAGCTTTTTAAAATCCTTGAAATACTTAGGAATTTTTAACCCCTTGGCATTTGTAACAGTCTTAATATCGTTATCCATTAGTTCGCTCCCTTCTTCTTTTGTCAGTGCTTACCACCTAAGACAGTACCATATGAATTTACTGATTGGGACAGGAGACAAAAACCGTTATAAATCCTTGATACTGCCATAGGTAGCAAGCACCTTAATCTAGCAAAAACTAGCTAGTCTGATAAATCAATCTCCAGTGGTAAAGCACCATGTAAGAAATCTGTAAATATAAACTAAAATAGTGATCAATTGACTCCTTTCTAATAATCTTCTGCAAGCCACTGCATGGCCTTTTGGTAAATGCTAGGCTTTACTTCGCCACCGTTCCGAATTTTTCTATAGGTGACCTGTGTAACTCCTATTTCTTCGCTTGCTTGCTTAGCAGTCAATTTCTTGTCTGCCTGCTTTCGGCGAATCGCTTTTGCTTGTGCTAAGGTAATAAGCAATGATGTTTCTCCTTTCTTTTGCTAACAATTTGTTAGCTTAGTTGTAGTATAGCGTATTTTTTGTTAGCTGTCAATAGTTAAATGTCGGAAAAGTGAATTTTTTGTTAGCTTTTTATTATTTTGTGATATAATTAAAAATGAGGTAATATGCATGAACAGACTAAAAGAATTGAGACAAAAAAAAGGCGACACACAAGAAGATGTCGCTAAAGCTATGGGCGTGACGCGTAGAGGGTACCAAAAATGGGAAAATGAAGAAAGCCAAATCAAACCAGACAAAGCCCAACAGCTTGCTGACTACTTTGGGGTAACTAAAGGATTCTTACTAGGATTTGGCACTTTAGAAGAGGAATTGGAATATGATAGAAAAGAGATGTATAAACTTTTCCAAAAAGAAGATGATGCGCTTCTAAGCCTAGGACACCTGTTATCTGATAATGATATAGAGCATGTTTTACAGTTGATACATCTACTGTCTTCAAAAAACGAAAGTTACTTCTGGAAATCTATTGAGTTAAAAGATCCGAATAAGCACCTAATATTTGATAGTGAATTTTCTTCCTTTGCTGAAACATATCCAAACTATCTAAGTGAATTACAAGAAAAGTACAAGAACTATATCCAGGAAATATCAAAACATAACAAAGACGAAAATTAAATAATATTTATCAGTTTATCTTCTTCATCTTTCTATCTGAAGAAGATAAACAGATTGTATTAAACCTCTTAAAATCGCTATCAGATAAATAACAAATAAAAACATAAGTATTTATAAAGAAAGATAAAATGAATTATTCAAACTTAGATGATGCACAAGTGCAAGAAATTATAAATAGACTAAAATATCCCAAAAATCAGCTATCTTTTGATCAGATTTTCAACACTATTTCCTCAATGTTTGGTAGAATAGAAGTGGACGAGACTATAATCGATGACGATGATATCCAATATATCTTTCACATTTTTCGAGGTAGAATAAATAATGATCGCTTCAGTATACACCTTAGATTTAAAGATTTTTACGACCACATAATTAGAATTGATATTCATCCATCTAATAAACACGTTAATCCTGACGGAAAGATTATTATTGGTAGTCATATTCACATCTACTCTAATAAACAAGATAAAAGAGATGCTATTGCAATACCTTTAGAGGATTCTAATTTCCCTAATGTAAACCAGATTGTAGATGTATTTACAGAGTTCATATCATACACAAATATAGGAAAGGAGAAAGATAATGAATAAGTCTAACACTTTAAAAAAAGTATATTTTGACTGGCTTATGAAAGAGTATCGTTTTACTGACCTTGACAATCATACTGTTGAAATCAGTACTCCTTTTTTAGATAACGATTTTGACCATATCATTCTATATGCTGAATTCTTGAACAATGGCCGAGTTACCTTAACAGATGACGGCTGGACTATCAACAACCTAAAAAGTCACGGCGTAAACTTAAACGGCCGAACCTTACATAAAAACAATATTCTAAACACAATTGTGAGTAGTCTAGGTACTGAGTTAAATAATAATGAACTTTGCATAACTACTAGCTTGGAAAAATTTCCTCTAGCTAAACAACGTCTTCTTCAAACAATCATGCAAGTAAATGATATGATTGTATTAAAAGATAAAAATGTAAAGAATATTTTCTATGATGAAGTCGAGGAAATTTTAAGAAAAAGAGAAGTATTTTTTACAAGCAGAACTTCGTTTTCTGGTAAAGAAGGAATTACAGTTCAGTTTGATTTTACAATCCCTACACGGAAAAACGAAAAATTGATTAGAACTATTTCAAATGGTAATGATCTTAACAGAGCAAAATTACTTGCAATGGATACTAGAATTCTCCAAAATCATAAACATAATGCAGAATATGTTGCACTTATTGATGACACAAGTCATAAGTTTGAAAAAATGGTAGAAACAAAGGCAATCTTTGAAGAAAATACCAAAGCAAAAATTTTACTGTTGCCTCATACTAAATTTTTAGAAGAAGAAGATATATTAACAAACTTCGCTTAAATAGTTTTAAATTCTAAAGTTACTCCAGAGCGACCTACCAAAAGGAGCCTCTAACGAAGCTCCTTTTGTGCTTTGTTTCCTACTCTGGTATTATTTACCGTCTGACTGCTTATAATCGAAAATAGGGGCATTCTCGTAGCTCCTCGCATGGTATAAACTCAAAACCTTTTCTAATTGCTTGCCTGCTGATGGAAAGGAATACTATGCAAATAAAACAAATCACAAAAAAAGACGGTTCAATAGTATATCGTGCTAATGTCTATCTTGGTGTTGATAAAGTCACTGGAAAAGATGTAAAGACAAGCATAACAGGGAGAACAAAAAAAGAAGTTAAGCAAAAGACAAAAGAAGCTGAAATTTCTTTTTTACAAAATGGATCTACTAGATTCCAGGCTTCAAATATTACTACTTACAAGGAATTAGCTTCCCTATGGTGGGAAAGTTACAAGCATACGGTAAAACCTAACACACAATTAAACGTTAGAAGACTGCTAGATAACCATATCTTACCTTTATTTGGCTCTTATAAGTTGGATAAACTAACTACTCCGCTTATTCAAAATGTGGTCAATAAACTTGCTGACAAAACCAATAAAGGGGAAGAAGGCGCTTTTCTATACTACGATAGCTTACACGCTTTAAATAAGCGTATTTTACAGTATGGTGTAGTTATGCAAGCTATACCGTTTAATCCTGCTCGTGAGGTAATATTACCTCGCAACACACAAAAAGCAAAGCGAGAAAAAGTAAAGCATTTTGATAACCAGGAATTAAAAAAATTTCTTGATTATATCGATAGTTTAAACTTGAATAAGTTTCGTTATTACTACGAGAATACACTTTATAAATTCTTACTTGCTACTGGTTGTCGTATCAATGAAGCTTTAGCCTTGTCCTGGTCTGATATTGACCTAGATAATGCAGTTGTGCATATCACAAAGACTTTAAACTATAAGCAAGAAACTAATAGTCCAAAATCAAAAACAAGTCTAAGGGATATAGATATAGATCAAGCTACTGTTAGTATGTTGAAACAGTATAGACTTAGACAAACCAAGGAAGCGTGGAAGGTAGGTAAATCGGAAAGTGTCGTATTCTCTGACTTTATCCATGAATATCCTAATAATCGAACCTTACAAACCAGATTAAGAACCCACTTTAAACGGGCAAAGGTCACTAATATAGGTTTTCATGGCTTCAGACATACACACGCTAGTTTATTGCTTAACTCTGGAATACCTTACAAAGAGCTTCAGCACCGTTTAGGTCATTCTACTTTATCCATGACTATGGACATTTATAGTCACCTCTCAAAAGAGAACGCAAAAAAAGCAGTCTCATTCTATGAAACTGCACTAAAAAGTTTATAACTGAACAAATAACTGAACAAACCCAGAAATTAACATTTTAAGACAAAGCAAAAAGCCCACTGTTGTAGGCTTTCTGTAAGATATTTCTTAAAATTAAAGCATCTTGTTATCTTGCAGTGATTAGGTACAGAAAAACAGGCCTAAGCCTGCTATAAATCTAACTTGATTTTCTCAAAAACTATTAAATTCAAATAAGTTGAGAAAACTTAAAGGGTAACAAAAAAGGACTTAAAATGATGAGTTCAGCAGGCAAGAAACTAGCACGGTCAAACGTGCTTTTTTTGTCAAGTATTATAGCCATCCTATGCTAACTCTCAGTGTAATTTGTTCAATACTTGTAAAATATAATAAAACTCTTTATTGCCTCACTTAATTCATTAGCAATAAACAAACAGTGATTTCACATCACTGTTTGTCTTAAAAATAAGTTTAGAATTATCCTACTTGTCTGATTCGTTAGCATTTTTTCCAAAAAGATAACCTGTCAGTGAAAAAATTAATACTTTAATAACTTCTATAGCATTACTTGCTATATCAGATATTTTCCCACCATGAACAAAAGTTTCAAAAAAATAAATTAGCATTATCAATACAAGACAAATTATAAGTAGATAGTGTCCTTTAATTGTATTATAAGTATCCTTATTAATTTTTCTTTCAAGTATACTTGTTGTTGCAAATTTATCATTTGCTTCTTTTTGTTGTTGTGAAAACTTAGTATTAGGAACATCAATTTCTGTTGTTAATTTATTCACTTCGTTAGGCAATATAAGGCTCCTCTTGGAATATGTTACTGTCCTCTAAATATGGTTCATCATTTATATTAGCTTTGTACCACGCAGTTCCTTGCTGATGTGTCATCTCAGATAATCTTATACCATCAATCATTCCATAAGTTTTCCAAACATTATCAAAAATCTTTTTCACTACTGAACCTGCAGGGAGAGCAATAGTACTATACTTGTTATTTTCAAAATAGTAAAATTCTTTGATGTGATTTGCACGATATTTTTTAAATACGTTATAAACGCTTCTAAGAACAGGACCATACTGCCAAGTTTCAAAACGTTCGTCAAAAAGCTTTTCTTGCGTTTCTTTTAAATAATCTTTGTAGAAAATATAGATCAATTTCTGTAACTTCATCGGCGTAATATCAATATCTTCGGACTTTGCTCTATCAAGAAACGTATTTGCTACATCTAAAGCTGAAATCATTTTATACCTCCTACTTACTTACAAAAACATTTTTTATTTATTATAACACATTTTACAAAAATGTCAAATAGTGAATC
>ERZ773203.1145-NODE-1145-length-13820-cov-52.853469_pt1 | contig 13820 bp, 10 predicted proteins | sample MGYA00580529_ERZ773203 | MGnify/ENA primary metagenome ERZ773203 (study PRJEB29015, sample SAMEA2738176) | human oral metagenome | biome: human oral; feature: human-associated habitat; material: saliva | place: China | collected 2177 ... | reverse complement strand
GGCGGGCTGTCGCGGCTGGCCGCAGTGCGGTGCCGCTCCCCCGCCGTGCTCCGGCTGCGTACGGTTGCGACGGTGCTTCCGTGCTGTGCTGGCCTTGCGGTCTGCTGGTTGGTGTGTTGCTGCTGCGTTGGGTACTGTGGTGTGCCGGTCGTTCCCGTCATTGGGGTTCGTCGGCGCGCCCACTATCCTAAGCCATTTTTCGTGGTGGCGTTCACTTTTTGGGTCTACTTCTGACGAGGCCTGGGCGGGGTTTCAGGGCAGGTTGAGGCTGGTTGCGGGCTGATTTGTCGGACCAGTTCGGCGCGTGGCGCACACGAACCCCCATCTTCCACCTCGAACCCTTACCAACCCGCATACGCGCACCCTGAGCCAAGAACATCCGTTCCGCAACACGTCGCATACGTGCACGTCTGTGCGGCCTTATGTGTCGTTAGGCGAGCCGGTCGCGCGACCAGCACCTAAGTGGAATCGCGCGACCGACGATCGCATCGATTGCCTCCGAATTTGGGAGGCCCGCGCCGATAACAGCGCGAACGCGCGGGTCGTTCAACTGCGAGAGTAGTTTGCCTATCGTCTCACCATTTTCTGGGCGCAGCACCAGTGACATCGGTAGCAGCAGTGGGAATGACTGCCTTATCAATGCCAAAACGCCATGCCTAAGGCCACGAACCCACTAACAAGCAGAGCCCCGTAGAACGGCCAAATCGCCCACCCTTTGATGACCGAGCAGTGCTCCAAGAATCGGGTTTTCCTAGTTTCCCCAGAGCACTGGTAGTTCAACGAGTATGGAGCAACATCGGGGTCGCCGGCCGCTATGCGTTCGTAGAGGTTGCGATATTTGCGTTCGGTTCTCAGGTATCCAACATCCAGGAGCGCGAAAACAACTGTCGCAACGATCCCGAGGACAGCAAGCGCGACGGAAGATTTCGTGAATGAATACCCATAGGCTGCCGTCACCACAGGAAGCAACCAACTTTTCGTGTTGGAAGACGATTGTGCCATGCGACTGATGACATTCTGGGTAAAAGCCAGGTGCTGACGACGATCCTCAGGTGTAGCGGAGCTATGAGGAAGAAGAGTTGTTGCGCGTAACTTGGCTAGAGTACGGTCCTTCTCCTCATCAGAAAAGTCTGTCTTGGCCGGCCAAATATCCCCAAAGGAATCATCATCCCATCGGGGCACGATATGGACGTGAACATGAGGAACGCTCTGTGTAGCTGCCTCACCGTTGGATTGGATTATGTTGATTCCATCCGGATGGAGGACTTCGCGCAGGCTCATGGCCACGGATTGGGCTGAGGTCATCACTTCGCTGACCTCGTCAGAGGTCAACGCCGAGAACTCTTCGACATGGCGTCGAGGAATCACCATACAGTGACCAAGAACGGCAGGCTCTGTTGGGAAGAAAGCCACAACCTTGTCATTGCGTGCAACTTCGCGCACAACCACGTCTTCTCCGCGAACAATCGCACAAAAGGGGCAGCACTGTTGGCTAGTCATTTCCTAAAATATCCTTGCCCTACCCAAAACTTCAAGTTCGCCGACAGCTCACCGTATGTAGCCTTAGAGTCAATCTTTCCCCGAAAATCGCGCTGTGTGGGGTCGAAGATAGGAATCTTTGAATTATATCCTTCGATTCCGTCGATGCTACAGAAAGGATTTGCCCCTTCAGCGTCTATAGAACCCATAGATGAAAGTCCGTGAATACGTATCCCGAGGAGAGGTTTACCCAGGTACCATGCTCGCTGAATCTCATACTGAACCCATGGGCGAGAAGCAGTTTGTGCGCCGATAAGTACGACGACAGCACTCTTCCGTTTCATCTGTTCGTCAATCCAATTCTGGATCGCCTTAGTACCTCTTTGGCGAACTGCTTCCCACTCTTGAGCATTGAGAAGTTTCTGCCCTTCAACACTGCCTATGTTACGGATTAACTGCACACGATGAACATCTCGTTCATAGTGAAAACTATAGAAAACAGCCATTTGTCTTACACCTTTCTTTTGGCCTGGTTTTGTGGACCAGGCGTTTTGAGAATTGTTGGTTATTATTGGTGCCGTTGCACCCTTGGGCGCACCTATTGGTCAGGTAAGAGGCAGCCCGGTGCGCCGTGGGGATGTTCGTTATTGTAGCGCTGGGACCAGGTAGAGATCAGGGTGCATGCGTGGTCAAGTGGCGAGGCCTAGGTTTTTCGGAGGAGTTGGGGCCGACGACGAAGAGCCGCGAGGGCACGCCAAACTCAATGTGGGTGAAGTTGCGCCAGTTCGCCGCGGCAAAGTGAGTCAGCTTCATGTTCTCTCCTCCCCATACCGACAAGACTAGCGTTCCGTTCTCCCACAACACAGCCAACCTGTCAGAAGCAGTGCGCCACCACCCGCTCTCAGTTATATGTCCCTATAATGTCGACACATCATCACGCACCCTCTTGTTGCAGTAGCGCTCAATGGCCAGCCGTTAGGTCATCCTCTTCCTCCTCAACAAGCAAGGGATAGTCAGAGTGCAGCGTCAGTTGTTCAGCCGACACAATAAACGGGTTGTCATCACTACCATCAACCTCGATATAGACCATGTCATCAATAACCTTGCCCACGCGGAACCTATCACCTGTGCGCAGCATCAGACCACCACCACACTCAACGTCAGCAGAGACCGAATACACATCAGAAAGGTCATGAGCAGTGAATTCGGCAAATCTTGAACGCACCCATTCGGTAAGTTTCGCCTCGACAGGCTGACGGTCACCCATATTGACGCCACAATTTACACCAAAACGGTAGGCAGAACCCACGAGAGCTGCAACATAGCCAACAGCAATTACGCCAGCTTTAGCTGGCCCTCCCATTGCCTTGATTCCCGTAGTGACCATCTGATATGCCCCGAGATTACTCAAAGCCGCTCTACTTCCTTCCTTGGACTATGGACATGCAACGTAACAGCCCGAACACTTACTGAAAAATATACACAAAGTTGGCCGGACTGATCAACGAAACGGTGGAAACACATACCCATTACCCCGCAGCTATTGATCCCCGACGCAGCAATCTCCTTGTACCCCCACCCACCACACTCGCCTCACTTGTGTGCCGTAGATTACCCGCTATCCTTGGTCACATGATTGCTGCGCGCGACGACGACTTCATTGCTCTGCCCGGTACGGAAGCGGATTCCACCGACACCCACGACGCCAGGGAACGTTTGTCAGATGATACCGCCCGCGCCTCGTCGAACGTTTCCTCGAAGTCGGCGCTGGATGCGCTGCTGGACGAGTATCGTGCGCGCGCAACAAGCGAGCGTGAGAAGGGCACGCTCTTCGAGGAGCTGACGCGTCAGTTCCTGCTCCACGATGCTCGTTTCGCCCACCAGTTCAAGGAAATCTACCTGTGGAGCGAGTGGCCGGAGCGCCGCACGGGCGACACGGGCATCGACCTGGTGGCGATCCCGGTCCGGGACGACGAGGGTCCGGTCGCGATTCAATGCAAGTTCTACGCGATGGGTCACCGCATTCAGAAAGCGGATATCGATTCGTTCCTGTCGGCGTCGGGTAAGGAGCCGTTCGGTCGCCGCATCGTCGTGGACACGTCGGGCGCGCCGTGGGGTAAGAACGCGCAGGACGCGATCGAGGGCCAGCAGATCCCGGTTTCCCGCATCACGCTGGCGGATCTGCGCGATTCGGACATCGATTGGCGCACGTATTCGCTGGGGTCAACGCAGGCACCAAAGACCCGTGAGCGCAAGGTTCCGCGCGACCATCAGGTGCGTGCTCGCAGCGCGGTGATGTCGGGCTTCGAGGAGCACGACCGCGGCACAATGGTCATGGCGTGCGGCACGGGTAAGACGTTCACGGCCCTGACGATCGCGCGCGAGTTCGTGGAGAAGGAGGGCGGCACGGCCCGCATCCTCTTCGTGGTCCCCTCGCTCGCGCTCCTCAAGCAGACGCTGGACGATTGGGCGGCCGAGGCCGACGGCGCGTTCACGGCGTGGGCGGTGTGTTCGGATACGAAGGTGTCCTCGTCGGCGCGCAACGACACGGCCGAGGAGTCAGCGGTGGACCTGCCGATTCCGGCGACGACGGACGGCCAGCGCCTCGCGGACTCCCTGAACGCGAATAACGCGACGGAGGGCCTGCAGGTCGTCTTCGCGACGTACCAGTCGATTGACGTCATTCACCGCGCGCAGGAGATCGCGGGCGACGATTGGCGCGACTTCGACCTGATCATCTGCGACGAGGCCCACCGCACGACGGGCGCGACACTGACGGGCCAGGACGAGAGCGCGTTCACGAAGATCCACAGCAACGAGTTCATCCGCCGCGCGAAGACCCTCTACATGACGGCGACGCCGCGCATTTTCGCGGAGAACGCGAAGAGCAGGGCATCGGAGAAGGACGCGATCCTGACCTCGATGGACGATCAGGAGACCTACGGTCCGGTGTTTTTCCGCCTGGGCTTCGGCCAGGCGGTGAAGGAGAACCTGCTGACGGACTACAAGGTCATCATCCTGACGGTCAGCGAGGAGGAGGTATCGGGCCAGTATCAGACAATCGCTGAGATGGGCGGCGAACTGAACCTCGACACGGCCGCGAAGCTGACGGGTTGCTGGAACGCGCTGGCCAAGCGCAAGAATCGCGGTTCAGACGTGGACTACGGCGAGGATCGCGCGCCGATGCGCCGCGCGGTGGCTTTCTGCAAGGACATCAAGGCATCGAAGCAGGTGACGGATCAGTTCCCGGACCTGGTGAACGGCCCCTTTGGCCTGAGCGACCTCAGCAACGACGATGCGTCGGATAACCTGCAGGTCGAGTGCCGCCACGTGGACGGCACGATGAACGCGGCGGTGCGTGCGCGCGAGATGGATTGGCTGACCGAGGGTGCGGGCACGGACGAGGTCCCGGTGTGCCGCATCCTGACGAACGCGCGTTGCCTGAGTGAGGGCGTGGACGTGCCGACGTTGGACGCGGTGCTGTTCCTGTCGCCGCGCAAGTCGCAGGTGGACGTCATTCAGGCGGTGGGCCGCGTGATGCGCCGCGCGGAGGGCAAGGATTTCGGCTACATCATCCTGCCCGTGGCCGTGCCGGCGGGTATGGCGCCGGAGCGTGCGCTGGACGATAACAAGCGCTTCCAGGTCGTGTGGCAGGTCCTCAAGGCCTTGCGCGCGCACGACGAGCGCCTGGACGCGGCGATCAACTCGATGGAGCTCAACGGCCAGGGCCCGGAGAACATCATCGTCGAGCAGGTCTCACTCGAGAAGAAGAACAAACAGGACGATCTGCTCGGCGGCTCTGCGTCCGATGGGGACGAGGCCGGAGCCGGGTCATCGGGTTCCAGCGCGGACGGGGTGGCCCAGGGGATCCAGGGCCAGCTGACGCTGCTGCCGTCGGATTGGAAGGAGTCGGTATTCGGCCGGATCGTGAAGAAGGTGGGCTCGTCCCTGTACTGGGAGGACTGGTCCAAGGACATCGCGACGGTCGCGGAGCGCTACATTAACCTGATCGAGCAACTGCTGGAAGATCCGGAGCGCCAGGACGCATTCCAGGAGTTCGTGAATGCGCTACGCGCGACGCTGAACCCGGCCGTGGACAACGAGTCTGCGGTGGAGATGCTGGCCCAGCACATCCTGACGGCACCTCTCTTTGACGCGATGTTCCCGGATCATTCGTTCTCGAAGCAGAACCCGGTGAGCCGCGCGATGAACACGATTCTTGAGATGCTCACCGATCATTCGATGATCGAGAACGAGCGCCGCAACCTGGATACCTTCTATCAGGCGATGGTCGAGCGCATCGAGGCCGTGCACACCCTGGCGGGCAAGCAGGAAATCATGCGCACGCTCTATGATCGCTTCTTCTCACAGGCCTTCCCACGCATGAGCGAGCGCTTAGGCATCGTCTTCACGCCAGTCGAGGTCGTCGACTTCATCATCCGCAGCGCGGATGACGCAATGCGCACGGCGTTTGGCCAGAACCTGGGGGATCCGGGCGTGGCCATCATCGAGCCCTTCGCGGGCACAGGCACCTTCGTGGCGCGCCTGCTGCAGCTGGGCGTCATCCCGCCCGAGGCCTTGGAGCACAAGTACAAGAACGAGATCTTCGCGAACGAGTTCGTGCTGCTCTCCTACTACATCGCGTCGATCAACATCGAGCAGGTGTACCACCAGGTGCGCGCCGAGCAGGGCGTGGACGAGGGCTACGTCGAGTTCCCGGGCATGACCCTGACGGACACCTTCCAGCTCCACGAGGGCGACGGCACGATCACCGAGGACTTCGAGGGCCTGGCCGCCAACAACGAGCGCGCGAAGGCAGAGAAGGATTCGGCGATCACGGTCATCGTGATGAACCCGCCGTACTCGGCGGGGCAGAACAGCGCGAACGACAATAACCAGAACCTGGCGTACCCGCGCCTGGACGAGCGGATCGCAGATACATATGCTGCTCGTTCAACTGCAACTCTAAAAAACAGCCTTTACGATTCCTACTTCCGCGCCCTGCGCTGGGCGTCGGACCGCATCGGGGAACGAGGCGTCATAGCCTTCGTCTCCAACAGCTCCTTCGCAGACGGGAATACCGCCGACGGCGTTCGCCTGTCACTACAGGAGGAGTTCTCACAGATCTTCATCTACGACCTGAAGGGGAATCAGCGAACATCCGGCGAGCGCAGCCGCCGCGAGGGCGGAAAGATCTTCGGTTCCGGCTCTCGCACGGGCGTGGCAATCACCGTGCTTGTCAAAGACCCAGCACACACAGGCATCGCGGATATCTTCTACGCCGAAGCCGAGGACTACGCGACACGACAGGAAAAGCTCAACCAGATCAGCGTCTACGGGTCCATTGAAGGGATCAGCGGGGCCGATGCATTCCGCTCCATCACGCCAAACGAGCACGGAGACTGGATCAGCTCCCGCGACGAGCGCTTCGCGACCTTCCAGGAGCTCGGAAATAAGCCATTCAAGGGTAAGGAAGCAACGCCAGCGATCTTCCGTCAGTATTCGAACGGGCTCAAGACCAACCGCGACGCATGGTGCTACAACTTCTCCCGAGAAGCGGTCGCATCGAACATGCGTCGCATGATCGATAATTACAACCATGAGGTTAGATCACGAAAGACTAAAGAAACAAAGAACAATGATCCCACCTTTATCGCGTGGAGCGATAATCTAATTAAAGATCTAATTCGATCAAAATCCTACAACCTCGACGCATCAAGCTTGCGAGTTGGCTCCCACCGTCCTTTTTCCAGGCAACAAATCTATTTTGATAGTTCACTTAATGAGCGCCAGGGAAAGATGGCCGATTTTTTCCCTACAGCTGCACATCCAAATGTGTCCTTCGTAGTATCTCAAGGCGATCTTACAAATGTCGGTCCACTTATGACTGATATACTGCCCGATCTGCACTTAGTCGGCGACTCACAGACATTCCCCCTCTACACCTGGGAGCCCCTCTCCCCCACCTCCGGGAGCGAACCCGACCTGTTCGCCGACCTGGCGACCACCTCGGAAAGCAGCTCGAATGGGGCTGCCACGGCCTCGTCCCTGGATTTCTCGCGGCCGATCAGCGACCAGATCCCGGTGATCCTGGACGGGTATCGCCGCGTCGATAACATCACGGATGCGACGCTGGCCTCGTACCGGGAGCACTACGGGGATGCGGCGATCACGAAGGAGGATATTTTCTTCTACGTGTACGCGCTGCTGCATCACCCGGAGTATCGGGAGCGCTACGAGGATGATTTGAAGAAGATGCTCCCGCACATTCCGCGCGCGGCGGGATTCCACACGTATGCGAGCGTGGGCCGCGAACTGGCGGACCTGCACGTGAACTACGAGCGGGTGGAGCCATATCCGTCGGTGCAGGAGGAGGCGAGCCTGCACGCGCCTGCGGACCCGTGGGAGCGCTACCGGATCGGTGAGCGCAAGATGCGTTTCCCGAAGCTGGGACGCCGCGATAAGGACTTCACGCGCTTGGAGTACAACGACTACGTGACACTCACAGGCATTCCTGCGGAGGCGCAGGGCTATTCGATTTCGGGCCGCAGCCCGCTCGAGTGGATCATCGACCGCTACCACGTGAAGACAGACAAGGCGTCGGGCATCGTCAACGACCCGAACAACTTCCTGCGCGAGCAGGGCCACCCCGACGCGGTCGTGGACCTGATCAAGCGCCTGGTCACCGTCTCGATGCGAACCCAGGAGCTCCTGGAGACGCTGCCGAAGCTGGACATTCCGGAAGGCGCATAGTGGGCGCGTCACTCGAGCAGAGCCTTCGAACAAGCAGCTGGGAGCGACTCGTCAAGCAGCGTACATACAGCTCTAGGGACGGCTATGAATATTCTTCCTATGTATTAGTCAAGGAGATGACGCGGACACCATTTAACGCGGAAGAATTGCAGCAAGGCAAACGAGCTGACTTCGCATACTTCATCCCCGTCGTCATAATCGACCCGAAAAATGATAGTTATTTCTCTAACCGGAACAATCTTCAAAAATTAGGTTTCGCACCCTACAAAATTCGTCGCATACCCATGCCCCTGGAAGCGACGGAATCGGCTACCATCAATCTAAAGCCGGATAACAAAGTAGAAATTGTCGTCAGACACGACGTGCTAACGCTTGATAATGACGATCAAACAGCGAAGATTATCGCATTATGCAACAACCTATCGATCGGTGTCCGACATCAATCCGGCGACTACTTTGCACGGATAAGTTCATTCCCCCATACCAGTTTTCCAACGTTCCCAGGACGCACAGGCGCTCTCCTCAACCATAGCCGAGAATTAGCCCTCGCCGAGGAGATCGCAAGGTCTCATAAGTACGATATTGAGATATTGTTTGGGCGAGAGGCATACCTTGGCATGGCACCATCATCAGACTATGATTTTTATGTCTCGACAAATCAATCTGTTTCGCTTCCACCAAATGTGAATCTGGGCGGACGCTGCCTGGCCTGCAATGAACCAAGTGTTACACGTGAGCACTGTTCTCCAAAGTGGCTTGCTGACAGGTACTCCGTCGAGCCACTAGTGGCAAGAATTCTATGCAAATCGTGTAACTCGTGGTTTGGAAAGAACCTTGAGGAACCAGTAGCAGACATGTTCCAAAAAGGAATGCCGATCGATTTTAAAACACTGTCAAAATGGTCAATTAAAACCGCCATCACGATGTCCGTTGCGGCTGGATCCATAGTTGATCCAAACTGGCTGCCCAAACTGCGGGACAATCAAATACCTCAAGGATTGAAAGTTTACTTTGATACGCAAATGAGGTTCAATGAGTGTGGATTTGCTTTTGGAATTTCCAAGCTGTCTGAGCAGTTGCGCGAAGAATCGCATTTCCTTTTCGGACTAACGACGCCAGTGTTTTCAATGTTTGTGATCAACGCAGCCGAAAGACGGATCGACATTCCACTCAATCAGATTTACCCAGATCAATTCTCCATCGAGAATGCGCCTGTTGCTGATTTTTCAAGACTGTATCAACGTGTGCATGAGGAGCTGACCGACGAAGGAACAGTGGACATTTCAATCCCCACAAGATCACCAACGCGCTGACTTGTCCCGAACTTTGTTTGAGAGCATGTGAATATAGCTAGAACTATCAAAGCAAGACAATCCTCCATTCTGCCGCGAAGCAGCGCCACCGAAGATCGTTAGAGGAGGCCACTCTCACGGAGTATTCGAATCTCCCGAATAGTCTCCCTCACCTCAGATTCATAACCGTTTATCGCGCCGATATAGAATGCTCGCAACCCTTTGCGCTGCAACAGCTTCGTGACGCGAACTGCGGTAATACCTGCCTGCGAAAAGACAAAGCAGACGGGCTTGGTACCATGTTCCGAAGTATTTGAGAGGAAAGAGTCGACGAGCGTACGGGCTACTTCTTCGTAGTCATCAGCCTTGCATTGTTTTGCCTCGGACTTCTTCAAAGCCACTTCTCCATCGGTCGTAACATCATGATCGAGAAGCATCTGTACACCATCTGCTTTCCCCATAAACGGGACTTGATAGCGCTCCCGGATGGTCGCGTCAACGAAGATGTAGTCGCTCTCTTTCTCAACGCAGTAGGGGATTGATTCAAGCGGCACCCGCACTACATTGAGTCGAGAGGCTTCGGTCATACTTCGAAATTCCTCACAAGCGCGACTCATAGTAAGAATCAGTTGCAATACTGACAATCCAACAGCACCAGCAAAACACCACCAAAGCACGTACTGTCCAGCATCAATAAATTTCTGTTGCGCAGGCGTAGCTTCTGTAATATTCAGCAACGCAGCAATGCACGTCAGGACCACAAATTGGAAGAACAATGTAAAGAGAACTTTGGCTACTTCCCTATCACTCCTCGAAAATCTGCTTACACGCTTTTCGAGACTGTATGAATGAATAACATCTTTGACAATTTCACGCGTGAGCTGCTGTCTCACTGAATTTGATGTTTCATTCCTCGAGCTAAGAGCACCGCGTTTCTGGAAAATGCTCACATACTTTAATCCTTTCACCTTACGGCGATGACCAAACCAAAATCTAAATTCAGAACCATTCTTGAATTTTGCATATAAGTTACTTCCCAGATTCCACAGCGCACCGAACCCTAAGAGGACACCAATCGCATCCTTAACATAATCAATCCACTCCACAATTACTCCTTCGCTAGTCGGATCATGTCCGCATCGACAGTCTCATAGGCACTTTATCACCAGACATTACTCCACCCACCTAGGTGTCAAACGATGAACATCCGATAGCAAGCTGTTCAGTAGCAAAGTGTTTAACATTTGAACCGATCAACCATCAGCGCTAACGCAGCGAATACGCGCTGCCCCTGATGAGAAGCACATCAGGTTCTCCGGGTATTTCAGCTCTTCTCGAACCCTATCTGCCAAAACCCCATATCGAGGAGTTTCATTTGCGGATAGGTGAGGTCTCCGACCCGCATTCCGCGCCGCGCTTCCTCGAGGCGGTCGTTGTGGGCCTCGTAGAACTTCGCGAGCTTGTGCACAGACTCCAGGCTGTATTCCTGCGTCGTCACCTTGTATGTCGCAACACCATCCTGAAAGAACCTGTCGTACGCGGGCACGCACCCGAGCGTTCCCATGAGGATCTTCGTGACGAGGACCGGGGATACAGAAGACGCAACCTCACGCCCAGCGACCTCGTCGCGGATCGACCGGAAATAGTGGGAGATGTCGTCGTAGAGCTTCGTGAGCCTCTCCTGAATCTCAGGCTCACGCAGCCCCACGCAAGCGACCCCAAACAGACAGTCGTATTCGGGCTTCAGGACCTCCTCGACAATGGGCACAAGCACCTTGTAGTCCTTCTGCAGCAGGAAGGACGAACCCCGATACATCCCCCAGCTCGCCAGGTAGAAAGCCAGGTGCAGGCTCAAATAGTCACGATCCGGGTAGGGGTCGGTCCGCGCATCTCGAAACACGCGATAGCAATGCTCCCACGACCTCGAGCGCCCATTCTCATTCCTGCGCGCATCCGCGTAGAAAGCCTGCGCAGCGTTAATCAACTCATCGATCGCGTCCATGTGCTCCCTCGCTCAGCTGACCTTCAACATTGAAACCAGGCCCCGAGCGATGAACTCCGAACCATCCTTCGCTGTCGAATCATAGTCACAGCTAATATCCCCGCCGGGAAAACCCACGACGTGTCGCACCGCATCCTCATAACGAGCGTCTCCCCCTGAGACGCCGTCACAACTGGCGGAATGTATCTCGGCGGGCCTAGTACCCTCGCGCCCACTCTCGGAGGGCCTCTTCGACGACCTCGGACGGACTGTCGTAGCCGTCGTAGGTTGCGCGCAGCATCGCCGCCTCGTACACGTCCTCGTCGATGCGCACCGTGACCTCGACGACCGGCGCTCGAGGAGCGACTCGCTCCACCGCGTCCCGCTGCTCACCGAATATCGCCCCGACCGTCAGGCCGTTCGCCTCCGCCCACCGCCGGATTTCAGCATTCTGTGCCGCCAAGCTCTCATCATCGCGCTTCGTCATAGTCACATGTGTACACGAGAGCGAGGCTCCTGTCCTCGCGGCACACCCAGCGCCCCACACGCCGTCCGTGACCCGAGAACGTGCCACGGCCTCGTCAATTCTGACAACCCCCGACGGAGGCCTGATGCCACGAACCCACTCACCCGCCGCGGCGCGGAGAAGAAATACAAGCCCTCTAAGTTCTCCGGATTCTGAGATTCAACGCCGAAGTCCACCCTTCAGCTTTCCGCCAGTTCGGCGAACATGATTCATATACGGACACTCACCTACGACCCACTCAGACGAGACCGCGATCCAGTCCCAACCAACCGTGGGCCCACGGGATGTTTCACGTGAAACAGTCTCGGAGGTGTCCGCCGACTCCACGAAGCAGCCCATTTTGCATGCCCATTCCCTGCATCACCCAAACATTAACACCATCATGTGCACATACCGTCCCACAGAATTACCTGTAACAGGACCCTTCTTCCTCTAACGTGTCAACTATTTGCCGCGGTCAGGGACGAGGCCGACTGGAGTAGCGCACATCCGTTCAGATTGGGGATGACTCGTGAGACGATATGCATCATAGTTACCTTACATTCTCATTGTTCCGTCTTTATCTTGCGCGTACTCTTGCGTGATAACAAGGCGCGCCTCCGACGATGGTGGTACGCCAGAGGACACCTCGTCGTGGAGGTTGAGAGAGCATGATGGTCCCACCCCTATCCGAACGCCCCGTCACCGACGAAGACGAGGAGCAATTCCGCCGCGAGTCGACGCCACGCAAGTACACGCTGCGCCAAAGGTGGGCCAACCACCGGGCGCAGGCACGACGCAATCGGCCTGCGGGAGTGAAGGCTCGGGTGCGAGCGTGGATGGACGCCGACATCGTGGACTGGGGCATCCGCACCTCCATCACCCTGCTCATCATCGCAGGCTTGTACGCCCTCTACACCAACGGCGTCACCAACGGCTGGTGGCCAGCATGGGGCGAAAGACCCACCGTCGCAGCCACCACCACCCCGCCCATCAACCCCACACCCAGTGCCTCGGCCACGGCCTCGGGCGAGGCCGCGATGTCGGGCGGCTACCAAATCGGCCCAGACGGCATCCTCGTACGCCCCGCCGAACACGCAGCATCCACCTACACCAAACCAGAACTACCCGAGGAGGCCAAAGAGAACACCGAACGAGGGGCAGAAGCAGCTGCGGAGTACTACCTCGCACTCCTAATCTACGCATTCAACACAGGTGACACTAAGCCATTTGCTGACATGTCATCACCGACGTCAAAATTTGCATCAGACTACATTAACGATGTGAATGAGCAATACTCCGACGGGTGGAATTATGGAATGGAATCAAACATCACGTATGTCCTCCGTGTCGAGCCGGTTGAGGCAAATGGGAACGATGTCCCTCAAGATTCCATCCTCGTTAAGTTCCGTACCGAAACATATGAGGGAACATCCTGCACAAGGACAAAAGTAGAAACACCAGCATCAAAATATAAGTCGACGGTTACGTTTATCATGACATGGCAAGATGGCAAATGGAAAGAAATTCAGGGAAGGACCGTTAGTGACAATGAGGACTAGGTTACCAATATTCAGCATTGTCGCGCTCCCATTTCTTACTCTCCCGACTCTGTTTCAACCCGTTGCTACAGCCGCTCTCGAACAACCCACTCCAAGAATAGGAGGGCGGTGTCAATGGGTGGTAGCAGTGAGTTGGTTGAATGCTTGGGTGGGGGTGCGGTGGCCGAGGGTGGCTCTGGGGCAGTTGCCCGGTTCGTAGGCGATGGCGTCGAGGTAGGGTTGGTGGCTGGTGATGGGGGTTCCTTTGG
>ERZ773203.1143-NODE-1143-length-13828-cov-7.382124_pt1 | contig 13828 bp, 4 predicted proteins | sample MGYA00580529_ERZ773203 | MGnify/ENA primary metagenome ERZ773203 (study PRJEB29015, sample SAMEA2738176) | human oral metagenome | biome: human oral; feature: human-associated habitat; material: saliva | place: China | collected 2177 ... | reverse complement strand
GTAGCGCAAAGAACCAAAGAAAGTTTCTTCATATACATTCTATTTTAGGGGTTGTTATGTTACTTGTCCTGACGAGGGCTGAAGCTGTATGCTAAGGCTTCGTAAATAGCCCTCCATGAGCAAGATGGCATTAGATTCAGTGGGTCGTAGACTCAATGGATCCTCCCTCTAAAGGGAAGCCACCTCACCTGTTTAAACATTACAAAGATATAAAAATATTAACAACCAATAGTGAAGCCTCTCTATCTGGAGATAGACAGTGTATATTCATCTGAGGGTAGGACACAGCCCCTCAGCGAAGCCTATCTGGCACTGATCCCTGGAGGGAGATCCTTATTATAAGAGATACAGCGACGACCTAATGGAGATAGTGTCCCAACGATTGGTCCACCCTCCATTAGGTCGTTCACATTGGATAGCTTCCTTTACACTCAAGACTACTGGCTCAGACCATTCAGTACGCCGAGCACCTCTTCAAGTTTACTTACAATCCTCTGCTGCTCAGCAAGAGGAGGGAGAGGGAGAAGTAGTTCATTGATAATTTTTTGGTTGATGTTCTTTTGAGCACCTCCTGCAGACTGCTCTTGTAGGACCGTCTTATTAGCAAGTACAGCATAATAGATATACCTTGTACACAGTAGCTCATTAGGATACAGGCCACAAATCGCTTGATTCGTAGTCATCGGCTTTGATATTATACAGGACCTTCCAATAGCATCATTGCAATACATCGCTATTAGAATTGTCCCCTGAGGGAAGAGCTTTGCTGATGAACTATCTAAGCCTCTTGAAGATATCGTCTCCTCTGTAGTACTAATCTCAACGTCTGTCAGATCCCCCACTTTAACCCAAGGGATACCACCAGCATAGTACTCAGGATGCCCTCTGTCAGGAGTTCCACCCGAGGAAGTCTGATATAACGTCTTAATCCTTACCCATCTCCAAGACTCGGGGAGATCAAAGGGTATTTCCTCATCGATGCAGGTGATAGTCTTCCCCACCTGCTCATAGCACTTGCCATCCTCAGCGCGGAAGATCGTGCTGTGGGCAAGGTCTTTCTTCTTGAGCTTGCCTGCGGCATAGAGGCGTTGCTTCTCGGCTTGGATCTCGGCAAGTAGCTCCTCGGCAGAGGCATCTTCGGCTTGCTGGGGGACGAGCTTACCCTCGATAGCGTATTGCAAGACAGACTTCCTGAGCCGTCCTTGTATAGAGTTATTGAGCTGATCCAGCTCGCTCTGCGCCTTCCCGTACTGCTCTACCCAGGGCATCAGCTCCTCAATCTTTGCTACGATACGCTCCTGCTCCGCAAGAGGTGGAAGGGGGAGTAGCAAGTCATTAATTATTTTTTGATTGATATTTTTTTGAGCTCCTCCTGCTGACTGCTCCTGCAGCACATCATTGTTAGCAAGTATCGCATAGTAAATATATCCAGCAGACAACAGCTCATTAGCATATAATCCACATATAGCTTGGTTCGTCGCCATCGGCTTAGATATTATGCCCGCTCGTCCAATTGCGTCATTACAATACATCGCAACAAGGATTGTCCCCCGAGGAAAGACCTTTGCAGAAGAACATTCTAAGCCTCTCTTAGATATTGTTTCTTCCGTGACATCTATGTACATCGAAACCAAATCCCCTACTTTAACCCAGAGGATATCTCCGCCATAGTACTCCGGATGCCCTCTATCAGGAGTTCCTCCCGAAGAGGTTTGATACAGCATCTTTATCTTAGCCCACCTCCAAGAGTCAGGAATATCGAACGGGATCTCGTCATCAATACACCTGACCTCCCCCGTAGCGGTAAACTCCTCATAGTAGGAATTATCCTCCCCACGGAAGATCCTCGAGGGGTTCTTCTCTCGCTTGGCTTTCTTCACCTTTATCAGGCGAGCCTTCTCCTCTCGGATGCGCTCCAGGAGGACGGAGGCGGGTTCGTCCTTAGGATCTTGGGGTACCAGCTTGCCTTGCATCGCTTGCTGGAGTATGGATTTGCGTAACTGATCTGCGGTCATAGCGGATAGAGGATTCGACAGGCTACTCCTGTCCGACTCATATTATAATAGGTACGTCTCACACAGCGCTCACTGCTGGGCAGCATTGGCATCCAGCCCCAAGATGCGCTTAATCTCCGTGAGCGACCGATCGACCTCATGCTCCAGAGCAAGACGTCGCTTGTAGTAATCCTCGAGAAGCTCAGCGGGAGGCAATATCTCCTCTTCCTCTTTCGGGAACTTACACTGGTCGAGATTGCAATCCAGATCTAAGAGTTCTTGTGCCGTAAAGACGCGCGCCTTCTCATCCTTACCATCCTCGCTAATCAGCTCCTGGCGGTCGCTCCACCAGGCTCTCAGCGGGTCGCAATGCTCCAGGCGCATAGGCTTCGTCTTGGAGAAGTGCTTGTATCCAGCAGGCATATCCAAGCGACAGAACCACGTCTTATCCGTGCAGAAGCCCTCTGCGGCACCCTCCGCACGCACGTTGTCGAAGAAGAGGATATTGGTCGCGATGCTGGTATAGGGCGAGAAGATACTCCCCGGGAGGCGCACGATCGTGTGCAGGTTGAAGTCTCGGATGAGCTTCTCCTTAATCGCCAGCTTGGCATTATCTGCCCCGAACAGGAAGCCATCGGGGAGGATGACAGCCGCACGTCCTCCTGCTCTGAGGCGGTACATGATCAGCACCATGAAGAGGTCCGCCGTCTCACTGGAGGCGAGATCGGAGGGGAAGTGCTGCTTGATATCATTCTTCTCGCTCCCGCCGTAGGGGGGATTCATCAGGATGACGTCATACTTATCCGCCTCGGTGTAGTTGAGCACATCACGATGTAGCGAGTTGTCATGCCACACACGAGGGGCTTCGATATCGTGTAGGAGGAGGTTCGTCACGCAGAGCATGTAGGGGAACTGCTTCTTCTCGATCCCGTAGACCGACTCTGCCCAGGCCTTCTGCGCCTGAGCCGTCTGAGCGGCCTGCACCTTCTGATCCAGTGCCTTCAGCCAGCTGACGATGAAGCCCCCTGTACCGCAGGCGAAGTCAGCCATCTGCTCCCCAAGCTGGGGATCTATCATCTCAGCCATGAAATCTGTGAGCGCGCGCGGGGTGTAGAACTCCCCTGCAGAGCCAGCCGACTGCATCTCCTTGAGGATCGACTCATAGATCTCCCCGAAGGCATGGCTCTCCTCGTAGTCACTGAAGTCGAGGGCATCGATCGTATTGACCAGCTGACGAAGTAGGACCCCGTCCTTCATATATTGGTTCGCATCCTCGAAGGTCATCCGCACGATGGCACTCCGTATCGGGGTATCGGGTGTCACCTCCAGCGACTTGAGTGTCGGGAAGAGGGTATCATTCACGAAGGCGAGCAGGGCGTCTGCCGTCAGTGCCTGCCCATCTCCCAGGTCTTTCGCCCAAGAGCGCCAGCGACATGGGGCGGGGATGAACGACTGATAGCTGTCATCGCTGAACTCCCAGTCATTCTCCTTCTCGTCATATATCTTGAGGAAGAGCATCCAGGCGATCTGCTCGATGCGCTGGGCATCACCATTGATCCCTGCGTCATTGCGCATAATATTGCGGACGCTCTTGACAAAGTTATTGAGAGCCATAGCTTATGCGATACTGTATATAAAGTCTTCTAATTCTCTGACGGCAGCGTAGTATTGCTCACGCCCACCGAAGAGTCGTGCGATATGAGCTGGTGCCCCCATCTGTCGGAAGGGATCCAGCTTGAGGATATTGACGTCCTCCAGCTGGCTGATACCATCGATGGTATACTTCTCAAGGAGGGCCTCCAAGACTCTGCGTGCGTCGGCACCATACTTACTGAAGACGTCACGCTTCTTGACCTGCTCGGCACGCTCGCGGCGTGTCAGAGGCTTTTGCCCGTAGGCGATATGGCAGATGAAGTCAAAGTCATCGACATCAGCGAGACCCTGCTCCTCCTTCAGCGCAGCCAAGTCAATGCCACGCTCTCGTAGGAGATCGGTGATCTCGGCCTTCCGATCGGCAGCTCTCCAGCCTTGGATGAAGTCATCTAAGGTAGCATAGCTGTCGCTGATATTCTTCTTCGTGTAGTCGGTGATACTCTCCGTGCGGAGGAGTTTCCCCTCCGTATCATACACCGAGACGACGGACTGCAGCACCCGTACCTCGCACCCATCCCGATCGACTATGGGTCTCACAGACCTCTCCTTCGGTGGGCAAATACAGGGCGACTGCCCGCAGACAGGACAGGGGCAGACACAGGGGAGCTGCCCACAGGTGGTGCAGGGCTGTGGAGTCTCATCCGAGGGCTTCGGCGGATAGCTATCATCGACCTCTATCGGGCCATCCCAATCAGGGTCAGCGAAGAGGCGCGTCACATTGCGGAAGTCCATGATGACGAAGTGCGTCTTGCCCTCCTGCTCACGGATACGCGTGCCACGCCCCACGATCTGCTTGAAGTCCGTCATCGAGCTGATGCGCTGATCCAGGACGATGAGCTTGACCATCTTACAGTCCACCCCCGTGGAGAGGAGCTTGCTGGTCGTAGCGATCACAGGGTAGTCAGAGGTGACCGAGATGAAGTAATCGAGCTTGGAGCGCCCATAGGGATCACTCCCCGTGATACGCACCACGTAGTCTGGATTCTTCCGACACATATCTTCATTGGCATTCACCAGAGCTGTGCGCATACGCTCTGCATGATCCTCATCAGCGCAGAAGACGATGGTCTTCGCCATGCGATCCGTATGCTTGAGGTAACGTGTGATCTGCTCTGCGACCTCTCGGATGCGGTCCTCGATGACGATACTGTAGTCGTAGTCCGTATTGTTGTATATCCGATCCTCGATCTCTACGCCATGGATATCGGTCTGTCCCTTGATCGGGCGCCATTCATCCCCGATATTGGTCGTGATGTTCACGACTTTGAATGGAGCAAGGAAGCCATCATCGATTCCCTGCTTGAGACTATAGGTATAGATAGGCTCGCCGAAGTAGGATATCGATGACTGGTAGGCGGTCTCCTTAGGGGTCGCCGTCATCCCCAGCTGTATAGCCCCAGAGAAGTACTCTAAGATCTCTCTCCAATTGCTATCATCCTTGGCACTACCACGATGGCACTCATCTACGATGACCAGATCGAAGAAGTCGGGCTTGAAGAGCTCCTGATACTGCTTTTCTCCGCCCTGCCCTATCAGCTGCTGATAGAGGGAGAAGTAGACCTCGTAGGCAGTGATCCCGGTACCGCGATCCGGCCTGTAGTCGATCTTGTGGATGGTCTTCGTCAGTGGCTTGAAGTCCTGCTGGATCGACTGATCTACGAGTACATTGCGATCCGCCAGGTAGAGCACCTTCTTCACCAGCCCCGCCTTGAGCAAGCGATAGACGATCTGGAAGGCGGTATAGGTCTTCCCTGTACCTGTCGCCATGACGAGCAAGAGACGCTTCTGTCCCTGTGCGACGGCACTGAGTGTATGATTGATAGCATTACGCTGATAGTAGCGCGGGGGATAGATATCCTGCCCTGTGCAGAAGGGCTGATTGATCACCTTGAGCTCCGTCTCAGATAGCCCCGCCCCCTGATGACTCTCATGCAGGAAGCGATCATAGAGCTCCTCCTTCGTCGGGAAGTCCTCCATAGCCAGGGTTCGCTCCTGACCCGTCAGGAAATCATACTCTTGGAAGCCCAGTCCATTCGAGCTGTAGGCAAAGGGGACATCCATCATCTGAGCATATTCCTTAGCCTGCTGCAGTCCATAGCTCACACTATGCCCTGCATCCTTGGCCTCGACGATAGCGATCGGGGTAGCTCGATTGTAGTAAAGCACGTAGTCTGCGTACTTGGCTCTACCACGCACGACTATATTCCCCTGGAGGTTGATCTTACCATCGGTCAGCTTGACCTTCTTCTCCATCGAGATGTCATCAACGGACCAACCCTTTGACAATATCTGAGGGGTTATGAACTTGAGCTTGATGTCCTCCTCGGACATCTCCTGCAGATTATTCATAGACTTCCTATAAGAGTATCACGAGATGCTCGGATATTCAGCGTAGGCTTCCTCGCTGTAGCAGGCATTACCCTACCCTATCCCGATCCACACGATACTTGAGATGTGATCTGCTTATAGTGGATCAGAGCTTACTCTACAAAGATACGATAACTGAGGACGTTAGGGAGGGCAACCTGGCTTCTTCGTGCAAATGGAGAAAAAGCCTCGCTGAAGCAGGAGCTCACCGCAGGGAAATATGCCATCTTTATCCCCCTAACCACAGGCCACAGAACTACCACAAGCACAAGCCCTTGCAAGGACTATCGAAGTACTCCTACGGGAGGGGGGAAGACCAATAGTGGTTTGAAGCACCCCTCATAGGAGACTGTTGTGGGAGAGTCCTGTACTCTATTTATTCTGCTGAGACATCGCACGCCCAGCTTCCCGATATACCTCTCCGAAGCGATACGCAAGCCCTTCGCCTTATCACGAGTATTCCTCTTATCCAGCGGAGGGAGAAGCATCGTTCTCGTGAAGAAAAAAGCGCCTTCCTGTAGTGGCTTTTCCGCATCTATGCACGTAGATTTAAAGACCAGGCACGTAAATCCAAATATCTACGTACGTAGATTTATCGTCCACGCACGTAGTCCAAACTTATCTGCCACTCGTCCACAACTTTTATCCCTACGCAGAGCAACGGCCTACAATAGTCGTCTGAGCACAGACCTGTAGTCGTCTGCACAGCGACCTCCTGAGCCTTGCCTACACACCTCTACAATCATGAGGCCACATATCGCAAGGGCTGTATCGAGAAGATGGCACCTTGATATCCTCCTCGGGGCTGTTTGCAGAAGCCCGTCCCTTTGACTATCTCCACGATTCTTGGTAAGTTTGCTCCGTATAAAACCAAAGACCAAGACCAGACTTACCCAAGTCTATGCCTTGACACTTGATTAACTCACCTTACAACCAACGCTGATGAGACGTCTTTTACCGCTGTTCTTGTTGTGCGTCTTCTTCTCTCAGCTGGGGCTTAGTGCCCAGGTGCACATGCCTGCTATCTACGGGCGGCACGAGACGAAGCAAGTCGTGACGACAGAGACCTTCTATGACTCAGGCGGGCCAACTAAGAATGCCCACCCTCTGGGCATCGCCGCCGTCACCTTCACCCCCAAGTATGGGCAAGCTATCGAGGTCGACTTCTCTGAGCTTGACCTCAAGCAGGCCACCCTCTATGTCTACGAGGGGAAGCAAGAGCTCGTCAAGAGTGACGGGGGCGACGAAGATGATGAGATCACCTACACCAAGCCAAATGCCCCCGAGCTCTATGTACTCCGAGGCAGTGATCTCTCCCGTTATGTCTTCCACTCCACGACAGCTGATGGGGCGCTGACCTTCGTCTTCATCGGAGCCAACCCCGCAGGTAAGGGTTGGACAGCCGAAGTGAAGAGCGTAGCCAAGACCTCCGATGACACCCCCGTACCGGCCGAGCCCGAGGGCTCCGTCTATATGGTACCAGGGCCTCGTGAGGTCATAGTAGGAAGCACAGGACTTGACTTCTACGACGATGGTGGGCCCACGAAGAAGATCAGCCCCAACTTTGAGGGCTACGTGACCTTCGTCCCCAAGCAAGCGGGACAGCGCATACGGGTGACCTTCACCAGCCTTAAGCTCTTCCATACCTACAAGCCGAAGAACGACCTACTACGCATCTACAACGGGCGCAGCACCTCCTCAACCAAGCTTCTGCGCGAGCTCCTCAACGAGCAGACTCCCATCAGCCTCATCTCCAGCGAGGACGATGGCTCACTAACCGTCTCACTGAAGAGCGTCACGGGGACTCCGCAGGACGGCTTCGTCGCACGCGTCGAGGCCATCACACCCGAGCCGATGACCTTCGCCTCAGCCTCGGCGACCTCTCCCACAGAGAAGGTAAAGAGCGCGGCAGGTGAGCACGACAAGCCCCTTCTACTTCTCACCCTCCACACCGAAGGCGTGAGCCCCGCCCTCACCCTCTCAGAGCTGGAGCTCTCCACCCAAGGCACGAGCACAGGCGCCCTTGAGCGTCTTATCCTCTATCGTGGCGAGCAAGCCCTCACCACCAACCGCATAGGCGAGGCGACCGTCACGGGCGATCAGGTGCGCCTCCAGCTCTCCGCTCCCCTCGAGCTGAACTACGGAGACAACACCTTCCTCCTCACGGGCGACATCTCTGCCAAGGCTCACACGGGCGATCAGCTCAGCCTCACCGCACGCACCGCAGTCCTCTCAGGCGAGACGAAGCAGCTCAACCTCCCCACCCCCACCCCATATATCCTCGACAACGTCTGCCGCAGTCGCGAGGGTCAACCCCAGGTCATCACCGTATATTCGGACTGGACCTTCGCTCCGACGATGAGCGCTGGGCGCTATGCCCCAGGCAATACCGACCAAGTCACGACCTTCCTCCCAGCCAAGACAGGCGAGGTAGTCGAGCTGGACTTCCAGTCCTTCGATGTCCTCTATGAGAAGAATAAGTATGGGACGAAGGCGGTCTTTGAGATCTATGCTGGTCAGGGGCGTACGGGCAAGCTCCTATGGCGCCTCGACGAAGAGACGATGAATGGGGGCGGGCCTAAGCTCATCCATTCGACGAGCTCGGACGGTGCACTGACCGTCGTCTTCAATCCCAAGGAGAGCATCCCAGGCCGACAGAAGTCAGGCTGGCAGGCTACCGTACGCAGCCAGCAGCCCCAGCCTATGACACTCGTCTCGGCTACGGTCGCGCAGGCCTCCACCGCCGAAGCGCCCGTAGGCGCTACTGGTCTGGAGTTCCTCGATCTCACGCTTGAGACGAAGGGCAGCCTTCAGCCCAAGAAGCTTGAGGCCATCAAGCTCCAGCTCAAGGGCGCACCTCAAGCCTTCTCCAAGCTCTACCTCTACGCCCTCTCCAGCCCGAAGGCCTACAGCTCAGCCAAGCTTCTTGGCTCCGTCACGCCCACAGGTGAGACGACCCTCACCCTGCCTCTTACGGCAGCTCAGACACTCCCCGAGCGCAAGAGCTACTATTATATAGCTGCCGACATCGCCCAGGGCGTCGCAGCAGGTCTGACTCTTGACCTCGCGCTCCCCGAGATCACACTCTCAGGAGAGACCGTCTCCATTGAGAGCCCCGACCCCGAAGGAGGACGCATCACCCGCAATCTCCTCTCGATGGCAGCCGGTGAGACGACCATCGAAGTCACCAACCCACTCTCCTTCTATGATAATGGTGGACCCACGGGGAAGTACCCGCGCTCCTTCACCGGCACTGTACACTTCGTCCCTCGTGCGGGTGAAGTCATCCACTGCCGCATACGCCAGCTCCGCCTCGGTCGTGTAGACTACCTCAGCTTCTACCACGGGAAGGAGGCCAACGAAGACAAGCTCATCACCAAGCTCTCAGGCTACAAGCGCGACCTCCCCGAGCTCATCTCCACTGCACCCGACGGCTCGATGACGGTGACCTTCACCAGCAAGACCAGCGATGATGGCTGGGATATCGAGGTCAGCTCTGAGCGACCCATACCGCTGCACGTCACGGAGGTCAAGGCCGAAGCGATCCAAGATGCCCGCCTGATGAGGGGTGCTAAGGACGTCCCTCTGATGAAGCTCGCCGTCACCGTCACGGGAGACCAAGGCGAGCTGAGCATCGAGCACATTGACTTTGCCCCCTTCTTTGCTCAGGGAAGCAGTGCTTGGGCAAAGCTGAACCTCTACGCCACTGAGACCTCCGAAGCCTTCTCTACAGCGAAGCTCTACGCCACGGGCGGGGAGCGCTTCTCGGGTACGACAGACTACCACAAGCCTGGTACGTACTACTTCTTCCTCGCAGCTGATGTAGACGCCACCGCTCCAGCAGGCGCCCGCATCACCATCACGCCCCGCAGCATCACGGCAGGCGGTGAGGAGCGTGCGATCACGACGCCCCCGACAGCAGCCATCGACCTCCACGAAGGTATGCACGGAGACTTCACCATCGGCGAGCGCAGAGGCATGCACTATACTACCCTCACCGCCGCCATCAAGGATCTTGTCAGCCGTGGTGTCGATGGTCCCGTGCGCCTACTCCTCAGTGCAGGCACCTATGACGAGGCACTCTCCCTGCCCGATATCGCAGGGCTGTCCGAGACGAACACCCTCACCATCGAGCCTATCTCGGGGCGTCGTGGCGAAGTGACGCTCACCAACACCCACTACCGCAAGGTAGACTACGGCGACAATAAGCCCGGTTACTTCAACGTCGAAGGGGCAGACTACGTCACACTCCGCGCACTTACCTTCACGTCAGAGAAGAGTGACGCACCAGCACTCCTACTCGTCCGTAATGGTAGCCAGCATCTCACCATCGACGACTGTGAGCTCTCTGCGCCCCGCACCACACTGTACAACGAGGGTGACATGGCGCTCATCCGTACGGCACGCGGCAACCAGCCTTCGCCCAACAACGACTTCCTCACCCTAAGCAACTCGCACCTCATCGGTGGGTACAGCGCGATCTATGCCGACGGGCTTTCGAACATCGCACTCCCCACACAACGCGTCATCACCATCGAGGGCAACACGCTTGAGGGTCAGGGCTCGAAGAGTATCTACCTGCGCTGTATCCCCGACATGACCGTACGCGCCAACCGCATCCTCGCCTCGGGCAAGGCGGCACGCGACTATCAGGCGATGGACCTCACTCTCGGCGAAGGGGTGAGCGTCGTCGGGAACCGTATCCACCTCACGGACTTCTCCGAGACGACGACCGCCGTACAAGCCATCTACCTCAGACGCACTACGGAGCATGCGCAGATCGAGCACAAGTCCAGCCTCTTCGCCTCGAATGAGATCATCCTTGATGCACCGCAGAGCCTCCGTGAGGTCTACGCCTTCTACTTCACCGATGAGAACCTCACGGACATCAAGCTCCTGCACAACTCCGTCCTCATCTCAGGCACTCGCACCGACAAGTCCACGGCACCTGTCTACTTCCATTCGCGCAAGCAGGGTACCATCTCAAAGCTCGAGGTGAAGAACAACCTCTGGCAGAATCTCACTCCTGGCTCTATCTACAAGACCACGGCGAAGATCACGCTCGTCGATCCTACCTTCACGGACAACGTAAGCTACACGGCAGGCAGCGACTTCGCACTGCTCGGAGATAGCGCCCTTGACCTCGCCGAATGGACGAGCCGCATGAAGGACACCTCGAGCCGCATCGCACGAGTGGACTTCGCAGCTCCTCGTGAGAGCCTCCTCCCACAGGAGTTCAGTGCGCTCACCTTCGCGCGTGCTCTCCCCGAGGTACCTACCGATATCGTCGGCACGAAGCACCCCGCTACGGATGCCGCCGTCGGGGCCTACGAAGCGACGACGCACGGCTTCCCCGCACTGGCCACGGGCTATCCCAAGCCCCTCAACCTCACGGCGGATCATCCCGTGCTGGAGATCAAGGCGACCGACTTCGGGCAGTTCTTCTGCCTGGCGCTCAAGCAGTCGGATACGGCTCCTACGCTAGAGGCTCTCAAGGCCTCGACGCTGCAGGTCAATCTCTACCCTAATCAGGTCAGCCGCCTCACCCTTCCCGCACTCGATGGGCACTCGGCCTATCGCCTCTACCTCCTCCCCCGCAATCTGTCGGGGCAGTTCGCCTCAGCAGCCCTCACCTACGACTTCTCTACCGATGCCCTCCCCTCGGAGGTGGCAGACTTCGAGAGCGTAGCCATCGGCACGAGTGACTTCGTCAGCGGTACCTATCGCTTCGTAGGCGGGAAGGTCTACGAGCCTCAGAAGCCCTACACGACGGGGAGCCATCGCGCCCTCGAATGTAGTCGTACGGTGACCATCACCCCCACGCACACTACAGCACCCACCAAGCTCACGGGCTTCTACCTACAGAGTGATGCACCCGTACGCCTCACCGCTAAGGGTGGAGCCGATGGTGATCAGACGAAGACCCTTCCCTCGACGAGCGGCGTATGGCGCTACGTCAGTCTGCGTGACCTCGGCGAACTCACCGAGCTCACCATCCAGAGCGAAGGCAAGGCAGGTATCGATGACTTCACCGCCGAGCCACAGCCACTCCGCCTCACCCCGAAGACCTTCACCTCTCGCGCTGGTGAGACCATCGCTCTCCAGCATAATGCCGAGGGCGGTGTATGGCCCTACACCTATGTATGGCGTACCGCAGCAGGGGAGGTCGTAGGGAAGGAAGCGACCTACAGCATGAAGGCTGAGCGCACCCAGCACCTGACGCTCGAGGTGATCGATGCTTGGGAGCAGAAGGTGAAGAGCCAGCTCCTCCTCAAGGTCTCGGGTGGGAAGCCTGCTATCGCTACCTTCGACGATCTCGGCCTCGAGCCTGAGACGGCGTGGTACGGCGAGCAGGAAGCTGGGGGCTCCGACTTCATCTCCTCGACCTTCTATAGCGGGAGCTACTCCTTCGCCTGTAGCAATGCACCCGCACTGCGCACGTGGATGGGCTTCGCCTACTCCGACCAGACGAAGACGACCTTCACCTCACTCTTCCCCGACCAGTTCAATAGTGCTGTCGGGCATGGCGTGAATGGCTCGAAGAACTATGCCGTAGCCTATGCCTATCGCCAGCCAGCCGAGCTCCGCACCACCCACGCAGGGCCTGCGGTCATCCCGGGCACCTATATCACGAATACCGCTTGGGTCAAGCAAGTCACCCAGACAGGTACGAAGATGGGCAGTGAGCCAGATGCGCCCTTCCATCAGGGGGACTACCTGCTCCTCATCGCCAGCAATAGCACGGGTACAAAGAGCCTTGAGATCCCCCTCATCGACTACCGTAGCACCGACCCGAAGGAGCACTACACGATAGACACCTGGCAGTGGGTCGACCTCTCTGCTCTCGGAGAGACCGATGTCGTGCGCTTCACGATGAAGGGCTCACGCGTAGCCAATGGAGGGACGACCATCCCGGCTTACTTCTGTCTTGATGACTTCGGGAGCGAAGTACCTGCGAAGGACATCGCACCCCGCACCCTCGCTCCCCAGAGTACGGAGACCCTTGACCTGACGAAGATCTTCACCGACGCAGGTCTTGCGCCCAGCGCTTCCCCTCGCCCTGTCTATACCCTTATGGCAGCTGGGAGCGAAGAGACTGTGACGGCAACCCTCAGTGGGAGCAACCTCCGCCTCACAGCCAAGGCCACAGGCTCGACCTCGTTCATCATCAGCCAGCGTCAGGGAGGGAAGACCGTCTACCTCCGCCTACCTCTCACGGTAGCCGTGCCCCAACCCACACCCCAGCCTACTCCGGACCCCGCCCCACAGCCTACGCCTCAGCCCACGCCTACCCCCGAGGCCGATGGCGAACTGAAGGCATATCCCAGCCCCGCCACCACGGAGATCCATCTCACGGTGAGCGGACGCGTAGATATCTTCAGCCTCACGGGTCAGCTCATACTCACCATCGAGCACTACACGGCTGGGCAGGCCATCCCCATAGGCAACCTCCCCACAGGTATGTACCTCGCACGCACGCCCCAGGGTGTCGTCCGCTTCAGCAAGCGCTGAGTCTAAGTCCGCCCGACGATACGATACAGTTAGCGCGTGGCTCTCCCCCTCCGGGGCGGGTCACGCGCTAACTATTTGAGCCTGTTGCCGCAAGTCCTGCCCGCTATTTATTCAGCTAAGGCATCGCACGCCCAGCTCCCCGATATACCTCTCTGAAGTGATACGCTTTTCCCTCCGCCTTATCGCGAGTATTCCTCTTATCCAGCGGAGGGAAAAGTGCTATTCTCGTGAAGAAAAAAGCGCCCTTCCGTAGTGGTATTCTTCTATCTACGCACGTAGTCTTAAAGACCAGGCACGTAAAT
>ERZ773203.1140-NODE-1140-length-13839-cov-4.581326_pt1 | contig 13839 bp, 12 predicted proteins | sample MGYA00580529_ERZ773203 | MGnify/ENA primary metagenome ERZ773203 (study PRJEB29015, sample SAMEA2738176) | human oral metagenome | biome: human oral; feature: human-associated habitat; material: saliva | place: China | collected 2177 ... | reverse complement strand
GTCCACCAATAATACCATCTAACTCATTATTGCCTAATCTTTGGTCAATAAATTCAAAAATCGAAGGTATAGTATCTTTACTTATTTCCTTATTCAATATATCTTTATTTAGATTTCTTGGTATAATCAAGTACAAATCATCTCTCGAGATTTTCCCTTGAATATATTCAAAATATGGAGATAGGTTATTTTCTTTTTTTAAATAGTAATATATGTTTCTTAATTCTAAAGAAGAGCAAGCATCTTTGTCCATTTCTATATGACAAATAAAATTATAATAGTCTTTATACCTAAATCCTTCGGTTAATCCACCCGCCCCCGAAAACACATCTACTATATTTAGCATAACCACACCTCCTTTCGTATTTGATTAAATCAATTATCATACACTTCTTTAATTTCTTCGTATTTATTTATAAATTCTTGATTAAACTTTTTTGCATCTCTTAACAAGTCTGAATATGATCTAATAAATAAATCACCACTTTGTTCTAATGAGTTTGCAGTAGTTCTAACTGTAGGATCCATATCATATCTGTCAGACATCAAAAATGTTGTTACTTTATCCAACTTATAATGATTTTGAACAAAAATTTTATAATCTAATGCTTGATTTATTTCCTCTGTTTTAATTTTAATATTCGGTCTCTTCAATTCAATAATAATTAATTCACCATTTACTAAATTACAAAGAAAATCAATCCTACGATTACTGCCCTCTAGTGTTTCATCTGGAAACTTACTTTTTAAAATGCTACTATATGTTTTTTCTCTTTCAAATGTTGTAATTCTAGGATCTAAAATCCAAGGAAACTTTTCTAGAAATGGTTGAATTACTTTAGATTCACTCTCATTTCCATTAACATACTTTTCAAATTGTTCTATAGCTTTTATTCTACCAACTGCAACTTTTGCAAGCTCTTTAGCCTCTATATATTCCCAATCTGAAGTTATTTTTTCAACTTCATCAACCGTTAAATTCTCTTCTTTCAAGTTTTCTATATATGACTGAAAACTCTCAAATTTATATAAATTTTTTAAATTGTCCAAAACACGTTTAATTGATTCTATATCATCTGTTTCTGTGGAATTTGTTAATAATGTATCTTTAACTTTCTTTATACTACTTATCTCTGTTGGTGTTAATCCCTTAAAAAATGATTCATCTAAATTTAACATTTCTTAAAAAATACCCTCTTAATTAATTCCATTAAACGACTCCCGCTTGCAGAAACTGAAGACTTCTTGCTATCTTTTTGTTAAAATAAAAAATAATTTTATTTCCACTTTAATTTTAAATTTCTTTCACTAAACAACTTATTTTTTCTTAATTTTATATCCCATTTCATCTAAAAACTGTTTATTTTTTCTCCATTTTTTCTTAACTTTTACCCACAATTTCAAATTCACTTTCAAATCAATCAAAGCTTCAATTTCTCGTCTCGCTTCAATTCCAATTTTTTTCAACAAAGCACCATTTTTTCCAATGATAATCCCTTTTTGACTATCTCTTTCAACATAAATATTCACATCATATTTTCTAATATTCGGCTTCGTCTCAACATTTATAATTTCGACAGCAACACTATGAGGAATCTCATCTTTCGTATGATGCAATATTTTTTCCCTAATTGTCTCAACAACAATTTTATTAACAGGCAAATCTGTATAATAATCTTCTGGATAAAACCATATATCATTCGACAAATAAGGTTCTGCTGCTTCAAAAATTTTGTGAATACCTATCGCATATTCTGCAGTCAAAGTTATGATATTTTCGTAATCGCCCAATTTTTCTTTGATTTCCAACTTTTTAGCTTCAATCTCTTCATCTGATAATTTGTCAATTTTATTAATAATCACAATTACAGGCGTATTCGCTTCTTTAATATGCTCATTCACAAAAATATCTCCAGTTGAAATTTCCACACTTCCGTCAAGCATAAACATTATCAAATCCACATCATTTAACGTTTCCAACGCAACTTCTGTCATATGCTCACCTAACAAATGCTTCGGCTTATGAATTCCAGGCGTATCAACAAAAATATACTGATTATCTTGAATATTTACAATCCCTCTAATTTGGTCCCTTGTAGTCCCAGCTTTATCTGAAACTATCGCAACTTTCTCTTTTACCAATTTATTCATCAATGTTGATTTTCCCACATTTGGACGACCAACAATCGCTATAAATCCTGATTTCATCTTTCCTCCTTCCATTTTATTTTTCTTTTTTATTCTATTAATTTCAAAGATCCATTTCATAATTCAAAAATGATCTTTATCGTATTTTCCCTTACAGAAATAACTTTCACCTTAATTTATAATTTCTAAAACAATTTAAACAACAATTTGAACCAAAAGACTAATTTTTCTTAACAAATTCTGATTTTAATTTCATCGCTCCAAATCCATCAATTTTACATTCGATATTGTGAATTCCGTCATCTATCAATCTAATATTTTTTACTTTAGTACCTCTCTTCAAATCACTTGACGCACCTTTTACTTTTAAATCTTTAATTATTGTAACACTATCTCCATTTTGTAAAACATTTCCATTCGAATCTTTTACAACATTTTCCTCATTTTCACTATTACTTTCTTCTAATGTCCATTCATGAAAACATTCTGGGCAAATTAACATATTCCCATCCTCATACGTATATTCTGATCCACATTTTGGGCATTTTGGTAAACTCATTTATTACTTCCTTTCAATTTTTATATTTATTTTCAATATTTATTACAATTATAACATTTTTTATTTATTTTTTCTATTTAAAAAATGTTTTTTCATTGCAAAAAAATCGTATCTAGTATATAATATTATTATGTTATCTAAAAAGAAAGGAAAATTTTATTTATGATTAAAATTGAAATGGATATGATTCAAACTATTGGTTTGGCAGTCATTTTGTTACTTATTGGTATGAAATTAAGAAAACATGTTAAATTTTTTGAAAAATATTGTATCCCAGCTCCTGTTATTGGTGGATTTTTATTTTCAATAGTTTCACTTATCTTTAAGGAAACAAATGTACTTACTATTACATTTGATACAACTTTACAAACATTTTTTATGGTAATGTTTTTTACAAGCGTTGGATTTAATGCGAGTTTAAAAACATTGAAAAAAGGAGGAAAACAGGTTGGTATCTTCTTGCTTGTTGCTGGAGGGCTATGTTTTTCTCAAAATATTGTAGCTATTGTAGTTTCAAAAATTATTGGTTTCCCACCTTTATTGGGATTGATGACAGGATCTACTCCTATGACTGGAGGACACGGAACTTCAGCGTCAATTGCACCTATTATTGAAGCGATTGGACCTCAATATGCTGGAGCTAAAACTATAGCAATTTCAGCTGCAACTTTTGGGCTTATTGTTGGTTCTATGATGGGAGGCCCTATTGCAGATAGACTTATTAGTAAACATAAATTATTACCTGTAGATTGGAAGAAAAACGAAAAACATTTGGAAGATTCAGATATTGATGAAGAAGTTCTAAAAAAACAACGACCATTTTTAGACGGTGAAAGATTTTCAATGGCATTCTTCTATATCTTAGTTTCAATGGGAATTGGTTCGTATTTGTCAATTATAATAACAGCACTTTTACCAGCTTTAAAATTCCCAATATATATTGGACCTATGATAGTCGCTGCTATTCTTAGAAATATATCTGATCAATCGAAAAAACTAAATGCACCAATAAAAGAAATCAGTGTTTTAGAAGATGTTACTCTAAGTTTATTTTTAGCAATGGCACTTATGTCATTAAAATTATGGGAATTAATTAATTTAGCAGGACCATTATTAATTTTATTAATTGCACAAATTATTTTAATTTATTTCTATCTTAATTTCATTACCTTTAAAGCAATGGGATCAAATTACGATGCCGCTGTTATGGTTTCAGGACATTGTGGATTTGGTTTGGGAGCCACTCCAAATGGAATTTCAAATATGAAAGCCGTTACAGAAAAATATATTTTCTCTAAAATGGCATTCTTCGTAGTTCCAGTAGTAGGAGCTTTATTTATTGATTTTGTTAATACTTGTATTATCACTTCGTTTATTATGTTTTTTAAATAATAGTTTTTGATTTAGGCACCTTTTAAGGATATTATTCTTGAAAGGTGTTTTTTGGCTCTATAATATATATGGGGATGAAAAAAGAAATAAAAAAAATGAAACTTATCTATGACACCTATCATGTATATGGAATAAGAGTATGATACAAACCATATCCTGATAAATATTTTAAAGGACAGGAAATCATCAACCATAAGGAAATTTCTTCTCTGTCATAAAGACAGTATAAAAAAGGTTGGAATGTACATGTTCATGCAGTTCAGGAATACAGTATACTCCTGTCTTCCACATGCTGATATTGTAGCAGATAAATATCATGTCATAAGACGGCAAACTGGATGATAAGGGATGTGAGGATAAGATTATTCAATTCAGACATAAAATACAAGGAATATAAGAAATATTGGAAACTGATAGCAAAGAATCCAAATAGTACGTTCAGTCCTTTGGCTAAAGAAACTGAAGAACCTTTCAGAGATATTTTCAAGGGCTTATGATCTTAGGACAAAATTTTTCAGTATATTTGAAATAAAGGATGTCACTATATTCAGTTATGAACTGAATGACCTGATAGGAGAACTGAAGGAATCTGGAATAAAGGAATGTATTAAGTTAGGGGAAACATCATCAAACTGGGAAGAAGAAATAAATAATATACAAAAATATAATATAAATAATGGATTTGTTGAAGGGAAAAATAACAAAATAAAAGTAATAAAAAGGCTATCTTATGGGATAAAAAAATTCGACAACCTTAAAAACCTTATTCAGCTTAGAATCTTTTAAGGTTACCGAACTTTTTCCACCCCCACACTTGACAAAGAGCCAATTATTATACTAAAAAATGTGAATTTACTTCTCATAAATAATCTTCACAATCATAAATTCACATTTCAATTTTTATTCTCTTATCCGTGTTAGCACTTTATTTTTAGTTCATTCCTACAATATTTTCATTAGGAACACTGCTGTAAGGACCATTTTTTAAACTATTTGTTACATTTTTTGGATTTGTTAACAATGATTTATAGCTAAAAAAGATACTTCCTTTTACTTGTGCATAATTTCTGTTGAAATTAATTTGGTTTACTAATTCTTTTGCATTTTGCCATTCATTTACTTTGTACGCTGCTTGTCCAATATATAATTTGGTACCAGAATCTGCTGCATATTTACTCCACCATTTTACTAATGTGTTATATTCTGCTGCTTTAAATCCTTGATTCCAATAAATTTGTGGTGCTACATAATCTAACCACCCTTTATCCATCCATAACAATATATCTGCATACAAGTCATCATAATTTTGAACACCTGCTGTTGTACTAGACCCTTTTACTGGATCTGTTGAAGCATTTCTCCAAACACCAAATGGACTTATTCCAAATTCTACATTAGGATTAACTTTTTTTATAGATTTATGTAATTTTTCTATCAAATTATTTACATTATTTCTTCTCCAGTCACCTATACTAGCGAATTTAGAACCATATTTTTGATATTGTGCACTGTCTGGATATTCTTGACCTTTAACTTTGTATGGATAAAAATAGTCATCCATATGCACTCCGTCAATATCATAATTTTTAACAACTTCAACAATACTATCCACAACATAATTATTAACTTCTGGTATACCAGGATTCAAATAAACATGCCCTCCATAAATAACTGTCCAATCTGGTCTCTTTTTACCAATATTGTCACTTGAAAGTTTTTCTCTTCCACCTGTTGCTGTCAATCTATATGGATTAAACCAAGCATGAAATTGAATTCCTCTTTTATGTGCTTCCTCCACCATAAATTTCAAAGGATCATATCCAGGATCTTTCCCTTGAGTTCCTGTTAAATACTCAGACCAAGGCGAATATTTTGAAGGATAAAAAGCATCCCCAGCAGGTTTTACTTGAACGAAAACTGCATTCATATTCCATTTTTTTACATTATCCAAAATAGTAATAAAATCCCTTTTTTGTTGTTCTACACTAAGCCCCTTTTTTGAAGGCCAGTCAATGTTACTAACACTTGCTACCCAAACACCTCTTAACTCTTGTTGATTAGCAACATCTGAATTTCTGTTGCTTGTAGCATTACCTCCACCGATATTTCTAGCTCCTGTAATTATACTTTGAGCATTTAATGTCGTAGCAGCTGATATAACCAATAGAGATACTGCCAATTTTTTTAACAATGATTTCACTAAAATCTCCTTTCCAAAAAAACATTTTCTATCTTCATTTTAATATATTTTTTGCAATTTTTCAAATTTATTTTCAAATTTTTTTAAATCTTTTTCCTTTTACAAAAACAAGAAGAAATTAGTTACTCTTATTTATAGAAATTTTTTTCATTAAATAATATCAAAATCAATCAAAATTGGCAAATGATCCGATAACATTGTTTTTATAACCTTCACATCATTTATTTTTATATTCTCTGAATGGAGCACAAAATCCAATTCCTTTTTAGGCGACCAACTAGGAAAAGTCGGCTTTTTCTCTAAATTCGCACTTTTCAGTTTCCCAGCTTTCATAAACAATTCTATCTCTTCAGTCCCCCACAAAGTATTAAAATCTCCAGCAACAATCATTGGTTTTTCACATTTTTCAATTAAACTAAACAATTGCACAAATTGTTTCATTCGAGTTTTTCCACCCAACGCCAAATGAACTAAGAAAATTACAATTCCATTAGTTTCAATTTCAATTATTAATTTTTTCATTCCATTATCTAAATAATGAAATTTATGATTTACTATTTCTTTATTTGATAATAATGCATTTCCTTGTTTTCGCACCATTGGAAATTTCATATATCTCGAATTTTCTTCGTATTTATACTGATAAATAAAATTTTTGTCTGTCATTTCACTCAAAATCTCGGCTTGATTTTTTGATTTCATACGAAATGATCCTAAATCGACTTCCACCAAACCAACTATATCTGGCTTTTGTCTTTTAATAAATTTTCCTATTCGATCTATTTGTTTTTCAGAACGACCCAAATAACCTCTAATATGTTTAAATCTCTTTATTAAATACTTCCCCGTTCCATATCTTATGTTATACAAAAGAAATTTCATTTTAACTACTTCCTAACTAATCCTACTCCATCTCCAAATGGCAATAAGATAAAATTATATTCTTTATTCAATTTTTGAATAAATTCTCTCAATCTTCTAACAATCGTCCTAAATCTCTTCGGAACATTTTCATCACTTTCAGCAACTAACCCTCTAAACATCAAATTATCTATAAAGATTATTCCATTTTCATTCAATAATCCATAACTCATTTCAAAAAACTTCAAATATTGACCTTTTGAAGCATCAATAAAAATAAAATCATATTTTTTAGACTTATCTAATTTAGGAATTTCTTCCAACGCATCACCTAAAATCATCTTATTTTTATCTAACAATCCCAACTTCTCAAAATTCTCTTTTGCTATCTCATATCTCTTTTCATCTATCTCAATAGTCGTTAATTCTCCACCATTTTTATTCGCAATTCTAGCCAAAAATAATCCCGAATAACCAGTTGCAGTCCCTATTTCCAAAATATTTTTTGCATTAATATTATTCGCATTATAAATCATGAAATTCAAGACATCTCTTGTTATAATCGGAACCTTATCCTCCAAACTCTCACGCTCTATTTTTTCAACAATCTCATCATCAATCTCAAATAATTCCTGTGCATACTTCGATGATTCTAAAAAATTTTCTATCATTTTTCTCTCTTTTCTATTTTTTCTACCATTTTTTACAAAATCTCTAATTTTTATTTTTAATTACAATTTTTTAAATCATTTCTCCCATTTTAAACATCGGAAGCATAACCGCAAAAATCACAAAACCAATTATCAATCCAATAACTATTATCGACAATGGCTCAAATAATTTTAAAAATAATTTCACTTTTTCAGTCACTTTCTCATAATAAATCGTATTCAAATTTGAAAAAGCAGTTTCCACATTTCCAGTTTTTTCACCAATACTCAAAAAATTAATATATTCTCTATCAAAAAAATAAAGATTTTTAAAAGCCTGTTGAATCGAAATCCCTTTTTCCACCTTTTTTATTATTTTTTTTACCTCTGCATTCAACATCAAACTTTTTGAATTTGAAGTCAATTTTAAAGATTGTAACAAAGGAATATTAGCACTACTCAACATATACATATTTCTTGTAAAATTCAAAATGCAAATATCTTTATACAATTTATCCACAACTTTAATCTTTAAGAGCAATTTTTCAATATTATAATTATTCCTTTTATAAATAAAATTTGCCCCAAAGACAATCACTCCTGCTACAATTAATAAAAGTAGCCCATGTTTATTTACAATTTCACTCAGATTCACAACTAACTGTGTCAATCTAGGCAACTGCTGCCCTATATCCGAATAAATTAAAACAAATTTTGGAACTACTAATTTTAATAAAATTATTACAATAATAAAAGCTGTCCCCATTACTGCCAACGGATACACACTCAAATTCCTTATTTCTTTTTTTATCTTTTGATTAAATTCATATTTTTCAGACAAATTTTTGAATATTATTTCCAAATTCCCTGTTTCTTCTCCAATTTTAATCATTTCTAAAAATTCTCTATTGTCAGTAATTTTCCTAAACGCTACTTGCAAAGAAACTCCTTTTTCAATTTGAAATTTTGTTTTCAAAATCCTACTTTTAAAATTCCCTTTATAATTTCCTGAAATTATTTCCAATGCATTAACCAAACTTATTTTACCTTTTAAAAGATAATACATCCCCTTTGTAAAAGAAAAATAATCTTTTTCTTTTATTTTTTCCTCATTTTTAAAAACTCTCATAATCCCCCCAGATATAATTGTTTTATTTTTTATTATTTTTGTACCAACGCTATTTTTCCTAAAGCAATAGATCCAACAAATCCTGCTTCATCTCCAAGTCCAGGATAAACAATATAATTATCAATATCTTTTAGTATCGCATCTTTTTGAACATAACCATTTAAAAATTCTTGAACATATTTTCTTATGAATGGGAACATTTGTTTTTGTTTCATTACTCCACCACCCATAATTATTTTTTGTGGCGATAAAATCAAAATATAGTTAACCAATGCTTGAGCCAAATAATATGCTTCCATTTCCCAAACTTCTGTTCTATCTGCTAATTCAATTCCTTTTTTATTCCATCTAGCTTCAATCGCTGGTCCAGCTGCCATTCCTTCTAAACAATCTTTATGAAACGGACATCTTCCTTCAAATTTATCATCTTTATGTCTTTTAATAAAAATATGTCCCATTTCAGGATGAGTTAATCCTTGAACCATTCTTCCATTTACTACTGCTCCAGCACCAATTCCAGTTCCAACTGTAATATACATTACATTTTTTAAACCTTCTCCAGCTCCCCACCAAGCTTCTGCCAATGCTGCACCATTTACATCTGTATCAAATTCCATAGGCACATCAAAATGTTTTTTCAATTCACCTATCATATTGAAATCACTCCAATAAGGTTTTGGTGTTTTTGTAATATAACCATAAGTTTCTGAACCTTTTACTGGATCAATTGGTCCAAAGCTTCCAACACCCATTACATCAAATTCTTTATCACTAAAATATTCAATAACTTTTCTCATTGTTTCATCTGGAGTTGTTGTCGGAATACTTATTCTCTCAATAACTTCTCCATTTTCTTTTCCTAATCCACAAATAAATTTAGTTCCTCCAGCTTCAATTGCCGCAATTATTGCCATAAATTTCACTTCCTTCTTTATATTTTAATTCCTCAATCCCCCTTAATTGTTGAACTTAAAAATATTTATAATTTATTTTAATTCATTATGGTAAAATTCCAAAATTTCTTCTTTAGTTGCTGTTGCTGTACCAATCTTAGCTACAACTATTCCTGATGCCATATTTGCAATTACTCCAGCTTCATATAAAGTCGCACCTGCTGAAAGTGAAAGCAACAACGTCGAGATAAATGTATCTCCAGCCCCTGTCACATCAAAAACTTCCCTTGCCACAGTAGGAACCCTTTCATAATTCCCATCATACAATGAAAATCCTTCCTCACTTCTTGTTAAAACTACACAATCTAATTGCAAATCTTTTTTTAACTGTTTCATCGCATTAGCAACTTCTTCTTCGCTATTAAACTTATTCAGTCCAAAATAGTCCAATATTTCCTTTCTATTAGGCGTCATCGTCGTAACTCCAACATAATTTTTAAAATTATGTGGCTTAGGATCTACAACTATTTTTTTATTATGTTCTTTAGCTATTTTTATTATACTTTCAGAAACATATTTTGTTAAAACCCCTTTATTGTAATCTGACAATAAAATTGCATCAATTTCATCAATATCTCTTTCGACTTTTTTTATCAATGCTTCTTGAATTTCTTTAGAAATATTCGTATCTTTTTCCCAATCCAATCTTAATAATTGTTGCCCTTGAGATAAAACACGACTTTTTATAATTGTTGGTCTAGAATCATCCACAACAATTCCATCTGATTCTATTCCTTTCGCCTCTAATTCACTAGTAAATTTCTTCCCATTATCATCTTCGCCTATAACACCATAAACTCGCACTTGTCCTTCTAAACTTTTCAAGTTATTAGCAACGTTTGAAGCTCCCCCTAATACAAATCTCTCTTCCTCAATATTTACAACTGGCACTGGAGCTTCTGGTGATATTCGATTCACTTTTCCAATCAAATATTCATCCAACATCATATCTCCAATAACCGCTATTTTAATTTTATTAAACTTTTTTAGTATTTCTTCAAGCCTTTGAATTGATATCATATTTTTCCTCTCTCAAAATCATTTTTCTTTATTATTATACTATACAATTTCAATTATTTCATTAATTTTTTTATTTTCTTTACTAAAATTTTAAAGTAAAAAACTTAGTCTAAAAATAATATCACATCAATTATCATTTTATTTCTTGAATAATCGCTTCAATTTCAATATAAATATCTCTCATCTCCTTATTTTTCCTTTGATATTTAAATAATGGACCTATTATTGGAATACTCGACAATATCGGTATTTTTCTAACTGTCTCTTTTCCCACGTTTTGTTTCAACCCTCCAATAAATGTAGATCCCCCATTATTTAAAGTAATAGTCGTTCGAGTTTGATTTTTCTGTTTCGCCCCCGAAGATTCATTATAACTTGAAGTTAATTTAAAATTACTAATTTCCGTATCCATTTTCAAAATAATTTTCTTTTCTCCATTCACATTTTTTATCTCAGGCAAAATTTTAAAAACTATTCCTGCTTCAGAAAATATCGGCTCAACATAATCTTCATTATTTTTCGTAATTTTTTTCTCTCCGATAATTACTTCCTCAGTTACCCGCAATTCTCCTTCTTCCTTCTCCATTATCATCAACGTCGGCATCGCCTCAATTTTTATATCTCCATTTTCTTTCAACAAATTAAAATCAATCCCTAAAAAATTTCCTCCCATCGAAAAAATCGAACTAATCGAAACCTCTCCATTTAAAAATTTCCCAATCAAATTTTTTCTATTCGGATTAGCATTTTCAGGATTTATTGACCAGTCAATTCCAAGTCTCTCAAATAAATTAGAGCTTGTATCAATTATCGTTCCTTTAATAATAACCTGTTCTTTTGCCCTATCCAATGACTTAATAATCCTTTCCAGCTCCAAAAATTTCTTCTCGTCCCCATTCAAAATAATTTTATTATCAATTCCAATCATTTTAAAATCTTCAAACCCATCTAAAGCTTCTGAAATTTCCTTCGCATCTCCATAATCCAAATAAATTTCCTTTATTTTTTTTGTTACTACAGGTGTTACCACCTTTTCAATAACAGTTTTTTGCACAGAATTATTTTCAGCTTTCGATATTTCTCCATTTTTTTGATTTTTATTATTCTGATTGCTTTGATTATTCTGATTATTTTGACTATTTTTATTCTCTTTATTTTTCAAATTTTGCAATTCCGTCTGCAATTTTTTTAACTTTTCCTTTTCAATATCTTCTCGATAGATGAAAATTTTCCCCATCCTATCTTTATCTTTTTTATCCACATAATTATTAACACTACTCGAAAAAGCAACATTACAAACAAAAAAACACAAAATTATTAACAAATTCTTATATTTCCTTTTTTTCATTCCCTCTCCCTTTTTACTTCTCTCAACTCAATTCTCTAAAATTTATAATTTTTATCCATTCTCTATTTCGCTGTATTTTCAATATATCCCAATGAAATCTTATACGCTTCCTGTGTCAATTCAATATAACTCCGTGTCGTATCAATATATTTTTTACTCTTATTCACAAGATACAAAAATTTCCCAAAATCATTCAAACTCCCACTCAACGTAAAATGAATATATTTCAGACTATACCCTTTCCTATCCCATAATTTCTCTGATTTCGAAATTTCTTTCAGTTTCAAACCGCTTTCATTCGAAAAAATATACACCATTTTCTTAAATTGTGATTCATTTTTTATCGAAAGAATTCCAAATCTATCTATTAACATTTTTATTTTTTCATAATCATTTTCCATTTTCTCTTTATTTCTTGCCTTTTCAACAAAAATCTCATCTATTTTATCCTCTAAATTTTTCTTATTTTCAACTATCAATTTCCCATCTTTTAAAGTTTCCTTATACTTCGAATATTTATCATTCAGCCCAAAAGCGCTTAATAAAACCAAAACTAAAAACACCAAATTTTTTAAATTCCCCATAATTTCTCTCAATTCCTCACTAAATTCCACATCTTCTAATTATCATTTTTCTTATCTATCATCGTATATTCAAACACAATTTCCTCATCATTATCCTTCAAATACCCCAATTCTGTATTCGAATATTTCCTCTCCAAATTATTCTCAAATTTCTCAAAATTTTCAAATTTATTAACCGTTCCCTGAATAATCCATTTGTTATCGCTATAATTAATTTTCGTATAATCCACGCCATTCCTACTATTTTCAATCAAAAATTTTATAAAACTGTAGTACTCTTTTCTTGTAATATTAGAATCTACCTCTTCCAATAGTGACAATTCTTTTGAATAATCAGGCAATTTCTCATTTTTCTTATTCAAATATTCCTTCTCTAACTTTTTCGTCTCATTCTTCATTCGTTCATTCTTAACCTTTTCCCTTTCCAACGGTATCAAATTTTGCAAAAAAATATAACTCGCTCCTATCAGCAAAATTACAGCTACATCTTTAACTTCAAATTTCTTTAAGTTTTTATTCTCAAAAAACTTCTCCTTTTTCAGAAAATTAGGCTCCTCATACAATTCTGTCCCTAAAAATATCTCTTTTAAATTATCCTCACTCAAACCAACTGTTTTCATGTCACTAAAATCATACTCTTCCAAATTCTCTAAATCATCAATTTTTAAATCAATCTCTTCAAGCTCACTAATTTTCGAGTCTTCAACCTCAAATCTTAAACTTTTTCTCTCTCCAATCGTTAAAATCTCAATATCTTCATTTTTATTATAATTATAAATTGAAGCTACATCCACTTTTATATCCAGTAATTTCTTTTTTTCCTGCTTAAATACATTTTTAAATTCCTCGATTTTCTTCTTCTCAATACCAAAAGTTACATACTTGTCCTCAATGTGATTCAGAAAAAATTTTTTCTTCAAATATTTCATTTCTAGAATTTTTTCCTTTAAAATTTCCCATCTAAAATTTTCCTTAAAACTAATTTTCGCCAATTT
>ERZ773203.1132-NODE-1132-length-13931-cov-4.834967_pt1 | contig 13931 bp, 14 predicted proteins | sample MGYA00580529_ERZ773203 | MGnify/ENA primary metagenome ERZ773203 (study PRJEB29015, sample SAMEA2738176) | human oral metagenome | biome: human oral; feature: human-associated habitat; material: saliva | place: China | collected 2177 ... | reverse complement strand
GGGGCGCGATGGCGGCCAACGCACCGGATATCGCGTCGGAGGGCGCGGTGCTCTATAACGCAACCAGCGGGAAGTTCTTGTATGAGAAGAATGCAAACCACCAATATTATCCCGCTTCCATCACCAAGTTCATGACGGCACTTCTGGTATTGGAGAATGCGTCACAGGATGACACTGTGGTGTTCTCGAGCGCAGCGACGGAAAATTTGGAGTCGGGTGCGGTCAACTTGGAACTCACGAAGGGAGACCGCGTCAAAGTGCGCGACTGTCTCTACGGGCTCATGTTGAAATCCGCGAACGAAGTCGCAAACGGGCTCGCCGAGCACGTCTCGGGTTCCGTTCCTTCGTTTGCGAAGAAGATGAATCGACGCGCACAGGAGCTTGGCTGCACCAACACGAATTTCGTGAATCCGAGCGGGCTCAACAGCGCAAAGCATCTCTCGACACCCCATGACATGGCATTGATTGCGAAGGCTTGCTTTGATCGCGCGGATTTTCGCGCCATCGACAAAACGGTGAACTACCATTTCCCGGCGACGCAGAAACGCCCGAACGGCACGGATATCGTCATGGGACATCGCATGATTTCGAGTGGGAATGCGGACTACTACCCGGGCATTCTGGGCGGGAAGACCGGTTATACGAGCGCGGCCGGCAATACACTCGTGACCTGCGCAGAGCGAAACGGCGTGCGCCTCATCGTTGTGGTCATGAAGAGTCACAAGACCCAGTACTCGGATACGCGAGCTCTCCTTGACTACGGTTTTCAGCTCGCGGAGGAAAACGGCGGAAAAAAACCGGAAGCCGTGGGCGGGGAAACGGCACAGGAGACAAGCGGCAGAGTACAGGCGCTCACGGCAAACAGTCAGGCTCAAAGTCAGCAGGAAAATCCGGCGGAAAATCAGCAGGAAGCAAATCCGGCGGCAAGTCAAAGTCTGGCGGTAAGCAGGCAAACGGTAAGGCCGGCGGAAAGTCAGGGAAATCCTGCAAGCAGACAGGAAGCAAATCCGGCGGTAAATCAAAATCAGGCGGTAAGCGGACCGGGGGCAAAGCTTCCAAGTCAGGCGGGGTGGCTCCAAAGAAACGGCGTGTGGGCGTACAGAGAGGCAAACGGTGAGCTTGTGAAGAATGCCCGCCGGGAGATTAACGGTGCGCAGTACTGGTTTGACGCGGACGGCAATATGAAGGAGGGCTGGCAGCAGGACAACACGGGCGCCTGGTACTACCTGACACCGGGGCAGGGCGCACTGCAGCAAAACTGCTGGCTACAGTATCGGAATCAGTGGTATTATCTTGGAAGTGACGGCAAAATGTTGACAGACAGCCGCACACCGGATGGATACCGAGTCAACAGGGAAGGGGTTTGGATTGGATAAGAAGAAACGTTTCTTCTCGTTCGGTTTGGCGGCGGTCGGCATTGCGGCGGCCGCCCTTTTTGAATCCGAGCGGGAGCGTCGGAGCCTCATTGTGCGCCGCTATGAACTGCGGAGCCCGAAAATCGAAAGACCGCGCCGCATTGTATACCTCTCGGACTTTCACGAGCGCCGTCTCGGCGACATTGCGGCGCGGCTCCTGAAAGAAACGGCGCGACTTCGGCCGGACTACATCTTCCTCGGCGGAGATATGGTGACGGCAAAGCACGGCGCTTCGATTCAGGCGACTCTCGCGCTGACAGAGCGGCTCGCGGAAATCGCGCCGGTTTACTACGGCGAGGGAAACCACGAGGCGCGGTTGGACCGCGACCGCGGGCGCTATTTGCAGCTGTTCGATGACTTGCAGGCAGGGCTCGGTCGGCAGGGCGTACACTATCTCTCGGATGAGACCGTGCTGCTCGGCGATGACCTCGCGCTCTCGGGGCTTCATATCACCGAGAATTTTTACCGGAGAGCGCCGCACGATGAGATGCGCGAAGACTATGTGCAGTCTCATCTCGGCGCGGCAAACGCGACGCGCTTTCAGCTTCTCTTTGCGCATAGCCCGGCTTTTTTTGACGCCTATGCGCACTGGGGCGCGGATCTCACGTTCGCGGGGCACTGGCACGGCGGCACGGTGCGGCTCCCGGGGAACATAGGCCTCATGACGCCGCAGTTTGAATTTTTCCGCCGCCCGGCGAGCGGGCTTTTCTACCGGGGAGGACATGCGATGCTCCTAAGCCCGGGCATCGGCACGCACAGCATCAACCTTCGCTTTATGAATTTGCCGGAGCTCATGGTGCTGGAGCTTCGAAAGGGGAGAGGACATGGCAGATGAGGCGCTCTCGCTGCGGCTCGAAAAGTATGAGGGGCCGCTCGATCTTCTCTTAAAGCTGATCGAGAAGAATAAAATCAATATCTACGACATTCCGATTGCCGAGATTACGGAGCAGTATATGGCGTATCTCTCCGGCATGGAGAGAGAGGATCTCGATCAGCTCTCGGAATTCCTTCTGATGGCGGCGACTCTGCTCGACATCAAGGCGCGCATGCTCCTGCCGCGCGAGGTGGATCAGGAGACCGGCGAAGAGATGGACCCGAGAGCGGAACTTGTGAACCGTCTTCTGGAGCACAAAAAGTACAAGCTCATGGCGGAGGAACTCGCCGATCGCGAATTCGACGCCTACAAGGTCTTTTTCCGCGAACCCGCGCTGCCGAAAGAGGTCGCGGAGTGGACGCAACCTGTGGATCTCGACGAGCTCTTTCAGGATGTGACGCTCACGCGTCTTCAGTTTGTGTTTCAGGAAGTCATGCGTCAGCGCGAAGACCGGATCGATCCGGAGCGGAGTCGCTTCGGAACCATCAAGCGCGAGCCCATCAGTCTGAAGATGCAGATTGAAGCGGTCATGAGCTATGCACGCGCGCACGAGAGTTTTTCATTCCGGGACTTACTCGAAAAGCGGCGCAGCAAGCTGCTCCTTGTGGTCACGTTTCTCGCGGTGCTTGAGCTCATGAAGGCGGGAATTCTGACCGCTTCGCAGGAGAGCCCGGCGCTCGACATTTACCTCGAGGTCTCGGCGGAAGAATTGGAAAACAGACACGACTTTTCGGAGCTTTTTGACGGCTGAGCTTGCGCGCGGCTTCCGGAGCGTGGTATGCTCTCTTTGTATCGATAAATGTACAAGGCCTCGGAGAGGCCGGAGGTGGATATGGAATTTCGGCATGTATTGGTGGCGGGCGGCGGCGTGCTCGGCGCGCAGATTGCGTTTCAGACGGCGTTTAAGGGCTTCCCGGTGACGATATGGCTTCGGAGCGAGGGCTCGATCGGCAGAACGGAGCCGAAGCTTGCGCGTCTTTACAATGTGTACCGCGCGGAACTTGCGCGGGTCGGCGAGGCGATGCTCGCGGGTAAACCGCTTGATTTGCCGCGCGGTTTCGGCGACGCGGCGGCGGTTAAGAGCGCGGAGGATCTCGATAGGCTCGAGAAGGCCGTCGAGGCAGCGAAACAGAATATTCGGCTCTCGCTGGATCTTGAAGAGAGTGTCCGCGAGGCGGACTTTATCATCGAGAGCATGGCGGAGGACAGAGAGGCGAAGCGGGAGTTTTATGCGAAGCTCGCGCCCTTCCTCGACGAGAAGACGATTGTCGCGACGAATTCCTCGACGATGATTCCGAGCATGTTCTCGGATTTGCTGCCCTATCCGGAAAATTATCTCGCGCTTCACTTTGCGAACAATATCTGGCGCAGCAACACGGCGGAGATCATGGGGCACAGCGGGACTTCGGAGGCGGTCTTTGGTCGCGTCGTGGAATTTGCCAAGGAAATCGGCATGATTCCGCTGGAACTCAAAAAGGAGCAGCCGGGCTATATTCTGAACTCGATGCTCGTGCCCTTCTTAAGTGCCGCGGAGGCGCTCTGGGCCAATGAGGTCGCCGACCCGGAGACCATCGATAAGACCTGGACGCTCGGCACGGGTTCGCCCTACGGCCCCTTCCGGATTCTCGACATTGTGGGGCTTCAGACGGCGTACAATATTGTCTCGATGAATCCGGAGGCGAAAAATCCGGAGAGCACGGCCGGCAAGATTGCGGCGGGTCTCAAGGCGAAAATCGACGCGGGCAAGACCGGCGTCAACGCGGGCGAGGGCTTTTACCGCTACGAAAAATAAGAGGCAGGACAAACGATTCCGTGCTATACTGGTACGGACAAGAGTTCTTTAACAGATTTCAGAAGTGGAGGAACCAATATGTTGACACATCTTTCTATTGAGAAGGTAATCGGAAGAGAGATCATTGACTCCCGCGGCAATCCGACGGTTGAGGCAGAGGTCACGCTTTCAGACGGTTCGGTCGGCAGAGGCACCGCACCGAGCGGCGCTTCGACCGGTGAGTTCGAGGCGATTGAGCTTCGTGACGGCGACAAGTCCCGCTTCGGCGGCAAGGGCGTGAGAAAGGCTGTCGAGAACATCAACACCGTGATCAATGACGTGCTGCACGGTCTGGATCCGCAGAATGTCTACGCGGTCGATGCCGCTATGCTTGCGGCGGACGGCACCGAGAACAAGTCGAAGCTCGGCGCAAACGCGATTCTCGCGGTTTCGATTGCTTCGGCAAAGGCAGCGGCCGAGTCGCTCGGCATTCCGCTGTACCGCTTCCTCGGCGGCGCAAACGGCAATAACCTGCCGGTGCCGATGATGAACATCTTAAACGGCGGCGTACACGCGACGAACTCCGTGGACACCCAGGAGTTCATGATTATGCCGGTCGGCGCACCGAGCTTCTCCGAGGGACTCCGCTGGTGCACCGAGGTGTTCCACAGCCTCCAGAAGATTCTGAAGAGCGAGGGCAATACGACGGCTGTCGGCGACGAGGGCGGTTTTGCGCCGAACTTAAAGGACGACGAGGACACGATTGAGCACATTCTCGCGGCAGTCCGCGACGCAGGCTACGAGCCGGGCAAGGACTTTGTGCTCGCGATGGATGCGGCTTCCTCCGAGTGGAAGAGCGACAAGGGCATCGGCTTCTATCATCAGCCGAAGTCCGGCAAGGACTTCACCTCGAAGGAGCTCATTGCGCACTGGAAGAGCCTCATTGAGAAGTATCCGATCTGGTCCATCGAGGACGGCCTCGATGAAGAGGACTGGGAGGGCTGGAAAGAGATGACGAAGGAGCTCGGCGACAAGGTTCAGCTGGTCGGCGACGATCTCTTTGTCACGAACACGAAGCGCCTCAAGAAGGGCATTGAGCTTGGCTGCGGCAACTCGATTCTGATTAAGCTCAATCAGATCGGTTCGGTCTCCGAGACCCTCGAGGCAATCAAGATGGCGCACAAGGCGGGCTACACGGCGATTACCTCCCACCGTTCCGGTGAGACCGAGGATACGACGATTGCCGATCTCGCGGTCGCGCTGAACACGCGTCAGATTAAGACCGGTGCGCCGAGCCGTTCCGAGCGTGTCGCGAAGTACAACCAGCTGCTCCGCATCGAGTCGGATCTCGGTGTCGCGGCGGAGTATCCGGGCAAGAACGCGTTCAACCGTTAATCACACGAAAAAAAATAAAGGCAGGGTGCCGGAGAGAGATCTCCGGATAATCGGGAAGCAGCAGAATCTGCGCGAACTCGTCACCGTATGCGGGGAGTCCGTCTGTCACTGCGAGAGCGGGAAGGCAGACAAGGGGCTGTGAGCCGCGAGCCGGGAGACCGGCCCTGTCTTTTAAGTACCTTCCTGAGCACGAGTGCCTGTCCGGGAACGCAAAGAAGAGGCGAGCTGCCTCTTCTTTGTGTGACAAAGAGAGGCTCTCTGCAAAGATGAGTCTCTCTTTGCACTTTATTTGGAATTTTTGCGCGGATATGTTACAATGAAGCGGCATCATTTCATGCAAAGGGAGGAAATTGAAATGAAGAAAGTTAAAGTTGGAGCAGTTTTAGTGGCAGCAGCGCTCGCGGCAGTTCTGGCGACCGGCTGCAGCAGCAAGAAGGACGAGAGCAAGGCAGCTTCCGAGTCGGTTTCCGGCGCTATGGAGTCCGCTTCCAGCATGGTGGAGAGCGCAAATGCGGCAGCTTCCAGCGGTATGGAAGAGGCGAACAAGGCAGCTTCCGGCGCGATGGAAGAGGCAAACAAGGCAGCTTCCGACGCGGCAAAGGTAGGCTCCGATGCAGCTTCCGCAGCGGTGGAGGGCGCAGACAAGGCGGCTTCCGATGCGGCAAAGGTAGGCTCCGATGCGGCGAAGGCCGGCGAGAAGGCTGCGGGCGCAGCGGCGGAGAAGGCCGGTGAGGCAGCCGACAAGGCGGGCAAAGCGGCAGAGAAGGCAGGCGAGGCAGCAGATAAAGCTGCTGCGGGTGCTGACAAGGCCGGCGAGACCACGGTTTCCGAGTCCAGATAAGATACTGTTTGCTGAAATGCCAGAGGCTCTCCGCGAGGATGAGCCTCTTTTTATGCGGACAGAGACGATTTTGAGGAATCAATAGACAGAGGGGTAAGGCAATGAAGAAGAAATACGGAGTAGCGGTGGCAATGGCGGCGCTTGCAGCCGTTCTCGCAGCGGGTTGCGGCGCAAAGAAGGCGGAGAGCACGGCGGCAGCGATGTCTTCGGCAGGCGAGAGCGCGGCATCGGAGGTTACATCGAAGGGCGAGAGTGCGGCGTCCGAGGCGGCGTCGAAGGGTGAGAGCGCGGCGAGCGAAGGCGAAAAGAAACTCGCGGACTTCAAGGCAGAGGATTTCAAGGCGGGCGACGATATCACGGCACAGGCCGAGGCAGCGGCGCAGATGCTCGCGGAGAAGCACGAGAAGCTGACGGTTGCCGACGGAACCTATCAGGTCAACGTGATGCTTTCCGGCGGCAGCGGCAGAGCAAAGATTGCGAGCCCGACCGAGCTCACGGTGAAGGACGGCAGAGCGACAGCAAAGATTGTCTGGAGCAGCGACAAGTACGACTACATGGAAGTCGAGGGCATTCGCTTTACGCCGGAGATTCAGAACGGCCACTCGGTCTTTATGGTTCCGGTCACGGAGCTCGATAAGCCGCTTGCGATGGTCGGCGACACGACGGCGATGAGCACGCCGCATGCAATCGACTATCAGCTCACATTTGAACTGCAGAAGTAAGGACTTCGGGTAAACAGCGCATTCGTAAAGGAGCGGAGAGATGAGAAAGACAAAGCTTGCATTGTTGGCATTGACGGCGGCCCTGGCGGTCACAGCCTGCGGCGGCAAAAAGGAAGAAAAGAAGCCGGAGACTGTGAGCGCGGCGGAGACACAGGCAACGGAAGCGACAGAGGCAACGACGCTTGCCCCCGCGACCGATGAAGAGAAGGCTAAGGCGGCAGAGGTCGGCAAGAAGATTGATGCAATCTATGTCCAGAATTGGAGCGAGGACACGGAGAAGCTCTGCAAAGAGGCAAAGGAGGCTTGGGACGCTTTGAGTGACAGCGCAAAGGCAGAGGTGAAGGGCGAGCACGCGTCACCGGAGTATTTCGGTCTGGACACCGGCGATGTGACAAAGGACAATCCCTTAAACCAGGATGAGATCGGTGAGAAGGAGATTCTGGTGGTGAGCTTCGGCACGTCCTATAACGACAGCCGCGCGAAGGATATCGGCGGCATCGAGTCCTATCTCGCAAAGCAGTTCCCGGACTACAGCGTGCGCCGTGCCTTTACGTCTCAGATCATCATGAATCACATCCTCGCGCGGGACGGCGAGAAGATTGACAATGTGGAGCAGGCGCTGGAGCGCGCCAAGAAGAACGGCGTCAAAGAGCTCATTGTCCAGCCGACTCACCTCATGCAGGGCAAGGAGTACGATGAGTTAAAGGAGACGCTCGACAAACACAAGGCGGATTTCGCAAAAGTCGCGCTCGCAGAGCCGTTGCTCGGCGAAGTGGGCAAGGACGCGGAGGAGATCAATGCCGACAAGGAGCAGGTCGCGACCTTGCTTGTCCAGGCGGCTGTGACCGACGGCGGTTTTGATTCTGTCCAGAAGGCGGGACAGGAAGGCGCGGCCTTTGTCTTCCTGGGACACGGCACCTCCCACACCGCGGCAATCACCTATTCCGAGATGCAGACTGCAATGCGGAAGCTCGGCTACAACAATGTGTTCATCGGCACCGTTGAGGGCGAGCCGGAGGAGACCGCGGTTGACGCTGTGATTGAGGCGGTCAAGAAGGCCGGCTTTAAGAAGGTCACGCTTCGCCCGATGATGGTTGTCGCAGGCGATCACGCGCACAACGATATGGCAGGCGCAGAGGATGATTCCTGGCTGCAGAAGTTTGTCGCGTCGAAGAACTTTGACCGTGTTGAGACCCAGATTCTCGGCTTGGGCGGCATCGCCGACATTGAGAAAATTTATGCGGCGCACACGCAGGCGGCCATCGATCAGGCCGAGGGAAAGATGGCGGAGAGCGGCGCAGCCGAGACGACGGCTGCCGAGAGCAAGGCGAACTAAAGACTGACAGGGAGAGAAGATGAAGAGAAACAGCAGGATGCGTGGCATCGGCGGATTGCTTGCGCTGGCACTCGGGCTCAGCTTGCTCATGAGCGGCTGTAGGGCACAGTCCTCCGAGAGCGGCGCCGCGGGTAGCGAGGCGGCAAAGGAGGAGACGACAGCGGTAGCGGCGGCGAGCGACGGAGAAAACGCTGTGCTGCCGGACGGCGTCTATACGGCACGCTTTGAGACCGACAGCTCGATGTTTCATGTGAGTGAGGCGATGCATGACCGCGGGACGCTGACTGTGAAGGACGGGAAGATGACCCTCCATGTGTCGCTCCAGTCAAAGCGCATCCTCAATCTTTTCCCCGGTCGCGCAGAGGATGCAAAAAAGGACGGTGCTGTGCTCTTACAGCCAACAACCGACACGGTCAAGTTTGAGGACGGGAGCACACAGGAAGTCTACGGGTTCGATATCCCCGTCCCGGCGCTCGACACGGAATTCCCGCTCGCCCTTGTCGGCACCAAGGGTGTCTGGTACGATCATCAGGTCAAAGTCACAGAAGTCAAAGCAGAAGAGGTAAGTCAGGCGGCAGCTCCGGAGATTCCGGGGCTGCGCTTTGTTAAACAGATGGACCTCCGCTACGCAAAGACCTTTGATATTTACTTCTATGAGAAGAATTTTGCGCTGATCGATGTGCACGACGCGGCGCGCTATCTGGTGATTCCGGCGGGAGAGGCAGCGCCGAAAGAGCTGCCGGGCGATGTGGTGCGCTTACAGCAGCCGCTGGATCACATCTACCTTGCGGCGACGGCGGCAATGAGTCTCTTTGAGGTAAACGGTGCGCTCGGTGATGTCCGTTTTACCGGCACGAGAGCGGAGGGCTGGCACATTGATGCGCCGAAGCGGGCGCTTTCGAGCGGTACCATGCGCTTTGCGGGGAAGTACAGCGCGCCGGACTACGAGCTCCTCACATCGGAGGGCTGCAATCTTGCCATCGAGTCGCTGATGATACTGCACGCGCCCGAGGTGAAGGAGATGTTCGAGCGGCTCGGAATTCCGGTCTTTGTCGACTACTCGAGCAATGAGAGCCATCCGCTCGGGCGCACCGAGTGGGTGCGGCTCTATGGCGTGCTGACGAATCATCAGACAGAGGCAGAACGGTTTTTTGACGCGCAGTGCGAAAAAATGGACTCGTTGCAGAATGTCGCGGACAGCGGCAAACAGGTCGTCTTCTTTGCGATGAACCGCGACGGGAGTTTTGTCGTCCGGCGGCGCACGGACTATGTGCCGAAGATGATACAGCTTGCGGGCGGACACTATGTCGGGGTCGGCGCGGATGAGGCAGGCAGGAGCTCGGTGCAGCGCGTGTCGCGCGAGGCGTTTTTCAAGGCGGCGCGCGATGCCGATGTATTGATTTACAATGCAACCGTGGAGGCACCGCTCAAAGATCTTGCGGAGCTCAAGGCAAAGGATGAGCTCTTCGCCGACTTCAAGGCCGTACAGGCGGGAGAGGTCTATCAGCTCGGCGGCGACATGTACCAGTCGGCGGATGCGGTCGCCGGACTGACGCTCGACTTTTACCGTGTGCTGCATGGCGAGACCGATGTCCCGCTACAGTATCTGAGGAAACTCTCATGAGTGCGGGAAGAGGGCGGAGCGCGCTGGTATTTCTGTTTCTCAGCCTTGCGCTGCTTCTGTTGTTTTACTGGAATCTCGCCGCGGGGACGGTGCTCTTTTCACCGGGAAAACTGTGGGCGCTTCTCACTTCACCGGGCGGTACAGATCCGGCGGCGAGCATTTTATTCAAGATACGCCTGCCGCGCGCGCTGATGGCCTTGCTGCTCGGTGGAGCGCTCGCGGTCTCGGGCTTTCTCCTGCAGACCTATTTTGCGAATCCAATTGCGGGCCCCTTTGTGCTCGGCGTTTCCTCCGGCGCGCGGCTTGCGGTGGCGCTCTGCATGATGCTCTTTTTCGCGCGAAACCGCGCGACGAGTTCGCTTGCGCTGGTGCTCGCCGCTTTTCTCGGCTCGCTTGTCTCGCTCGGCTTTTTGCTTGCGGTCTCAAGCCGGGTACGCCATATGGCGGCTCTCCTGGTGGCCGGCATCATGATAGGGTATATCTGTTCGGCCGCGACCGATTTTTTGCTGAGTTTTGCGGCGGACTCGGAGATTGTGTCCCTGCACAGCTGGTCGCAGGGCAGCTTTTCCGGCATGAGCCTCGCAGAGGTCAGGACAGCGTCACTGCTCATTGCGGGCTGCGCGGTAGCGCTCCTCTTTCTCGCGAAGCCGCTCGGCGCCGTGCAGCTCGGCGAGAGCTATGCCGAGAGCCTCGGCGTCAATGTCGTGCGGCTTCGCACGCTTTTAATTCTTCTCGCAAGCCTGCTCGCCGCGACCGTGACCGCCTTTGCGGGGCCGGTCTCGTTTGTGGGTGTGGCCGCGCCGTTTTTAATCCAGCGCCTGCTCTGCACCAACAAGCCGCAGCTCGTGCTCCCGGCCTCGTTTCTCGGCGGCGCGGTCTTCTGCATGGCCTCGGACTTCATTGCGCGGACAGCCTTTCAGCCGACCGAACTCGCGCTCAGCACGGTGACTTCCTTCTTCGGCGCGCCGATTGTTCTCTGGCTATTGGTGAAGCGGCGGGGAAAATGAGACGCTGCGATCCAATCAGAGATTCCGGTAATACGATGTTGCTCATGAAAGAACGCTATATGGAGGGATATGTCGGTCACAAGTTTTTTACATCTAAGCGAAACAGGCGGCGAATTTGACATCCGAACGTTCGGTGAGGAGATTGTAAAAAAGTATCCGGGAACGGATACGGAGCAGAGTCAAAGCAAGTCTTTGGCCTATGATATTGCTTGGAGTAGGTATACGGATTGTTTACAGTTTGAAGTAAGGCTCGATCGAACACGCCGCACGCTTGCGGTGGAATATTTTAATTCGGAAAACAGAATTCGGGATTATGCAAATTTCATTCTATGGATCAGACGGTACTTTCCGAAGGAACAGGCAGTGGTCTTGGTGGATGAAACCAATGCGGAGACCATGCCGCTTTCCCCGGAGGCAGCGACAGAGGAAATCGAAGTGTGGATCTTACGCACCGGTGTATAACAGCAGATACAGCAAACGCCGTAATTGTTTTTCGCATTCAAATGCATAATAGACGTGATATTGCGGCAGCGCTTTGTCATCGCGCAGCGGTTAAAAAAGAAAAAGAACGGTGATGTCAGGCAGAGGGCGTATCGAGAGGAGGAGGGGCTATGCGGAAGGAGCAGCGGGCAAAACTCGCGGCAGAGGGGGTCAAAACGGGCTACGGCGCGCGCGTGGTGCTCTCGGAGGTCGCATTTGAACTTCACCCGGGTGAGGTCATGGCCCTGCTCGGGCCGAACGGTGCGGGCAAGTCGACCCTCTTAAAGAGTGCGGCGGGACAGCTCGCTCTGCAGGGCGGCAGCATCTACCTGGAAGGCAAAGATTTGCAGGCCTATTCCGGGAGAGAGCGCGCGGCGTGCATGGCGCTTTTATTTACCGAGCGCAGAGAGCCGGAGTTTGCAACGGCGCGCGAGGTGGTCGAGGCAGGGCGCTATCCCTATACCGGGCGCTTCGGAACCTTGCGGGAGCAGGATCACGCGGCAGTGGCGCGCGCCATGGCCTATGTGCGCACCGAGGAACTTAAGGAGCGCCCCTTTGCGGAGCTGAGTGACGGCCAGCGCCAGCGCGTGCTGCTCGCCAGGGCGCTCGCGCAGGAGCCGCGGCTCATTCTGCTCGACGAGCCGACGGCGTTTCTCGACCTTCGCCACAAGATAGAACTTCTCGGTTTGCTGCGGGATCTCGCGACTCGGGAGGGACTCGCGGTTCTGGTTTCGCTCCACGAGCCGGACCTCGCGCTGAAATGTGCCGACCGCGTGCTGCTTGTCGCGGACGGCAAGGTGTTGCCGCCCGCTTCGCCGGAAGAGGCGCTCTCCGAAGAAAATATGCGCCGCATTTACGGACTGAGCACTGCCTACGACGCCCTCTCCGGCAGTGCGGAATTGCCGCGGCACACGGAATACACGCCGCCGGACACGCTGGTACTCGCGGGCGGCGGAAGCGGCATACCGGTTTACAGGCGGCTTCGGCGCGAGGGCGTTTCTTTTGCGGCCGGGATTTTCAGCCCTGCGGATCTCGATTATCCGGTGGCAATCCGCCTTGCCGCAAAGGTCATTGAGACCGCGCCCTACGAGCCTGTCTCGGAGGTGTGTCTGCAAGCGGCAAAGGATTGCCTCTCAAAGGTCGGGCGGGTCATCTGGGCGGAGCCGCCGCTCGGGAGCGGCAATATGGCCTTGCTTGCCTTGCGGGAGCTTGCGGAAACGAAGGGGATTTTAGAGCAAAAATAAAGAGGGCATCTTTTCGGCCGGACCGCGGAGAGTCCGGGGCGTGCTCACGCGGGCGAGTCTGCGTGCAGGGGCAACACGCGCTTCCTGCGGGCGTGCGGAAGGACTGCCGAAAGCCAAAGCATCGATGCGGGGAAAGACCGTAAGTGCGTGAGGGAAGAAGAGAGAAAAGAACTGCCGCGATTGCGCCTGCAGGGACGATAGCGAGTGCTTATCCGCGGAACTGACAGATCATCGGACGGAGAGCGGGATAGGAGGAAAGGTGGAATATGAACATTCAGATTTTCGGCGGCGGCAAGAATTTTGATGTGAAAAAGGCAGAGCGCTATTTTAAGGAGCGCCGCATCCCGGTGCAGCGCGTGGATCTCTTTGAGAAGGGACTCAGCAAGGGGGAACTCCGCGCGGTGTGCCGGGCGCTCGGCAGCGCGGAAGCTCTGGTCGACACCGCCGCGAAGGCGAAGGAGACTGTGATCTGGTTTCAGCACACGGCGGAAGAGGACAGGGAAGCCTTTTTGCTGGAACACCCGGAAATTTTAAGACAGCCCATCGTGCGAAACGGCGCGCAGGCGACGGTCGGCTATCAACCCGAGGTCTGGAAGAACTGGGCGTGAGGCGGTTTCGGATTTAACCGAGCCAGCTCCAGTTCTCTTCGCGGGGCAGGGTGAGGGTCAGCATCACAACTTCGCCCGCATTGTCTCGGCAGAGATCCTTCGGGAGAGAGCGGAGCGGGAGCGGATTGCCCTCCTCGAGTTCCTGGAGAATACAGCGGACGCCCTCCGCGCGCGCGTCATCGATCGCGTCGGCGCGGTCCGCGCCTTCGCCGTAGCAGCCCGGAAAATCCGGGAAAGCGGCCCGAAAGCGGCCGTCACGTTCGGTGAGAATAATCGGGTAATCAAATGCCATGGAGGTATCCTTTCCGGAGACTGAAAACTGTTTCGCCTCATTATAGCATGAATGACAGATTGCATGAATGACAGGAAAACAGCGGCACCCCCTGCCCCGCGATTCGCTGGGGTAGGCTTTCAAATTGTCCTATTGCGGTATACTCGTTCCGGGCTATGGCGAACCTCCCGGTGTGTTGGTGTGTGGTAGCTGCATCATACCACGAGTTCGTCATCAGCTCTTTTTAATTGTCCTAGTTCATCTTACAATCATCCCCCGCAAAAAAAAGCTAGATTGCAAGATCAGGTAGGACAGTCTGAAATAATTCCTCCGGCGAACGGTA
>ERZ773203.1129-NODE-1129-length-13937-cov-4.939346_pt1 | contig 13937 bp, 3 predicted proteins | sample MGYA00580529_ERZ773203 | MGnify/ENA primary metagenome ERZ773203 (study PRJEB29015, sample SAMEA2738176) | human oral metagenome | biome: human oral; feature: human-associated habitat; material: saliva | place: China | collected 2177 ... | reverse complement strand
CACTCCTTTCCCATCGGAAAGGCGATAAAAATCATAAATCCTAATCCCCATGCACCACGGATGAATTGGTGAAGGAAGGCTTGATCAAACCAACCTGTAAACATTTCTACCAACCATACCACTAGTGATAGTCCAATAAAAAGATAGAGAAACGCTTTTTTCATTTTTCAAACTCCTTTTTCACATCTGAGACTAATTTCAAACCTTCTCGGATAAGCCAGGACATCATTCCAAATCCTGCAAATAGCTCCCAAGGAAAATGATAGAATCCTTCGTCCAATCCTGAGAACATTAGATAAGTCATGACTCCTGCTGCTACTAAACTCATTGCGACAATTACTTTATCTTTCATTTTTTCTTCCTCCATTTGATACATCTAGTATATATCTTTGAGACTATTGTCACTAGAAGCTTCTGTCATAAGGAGATATGACAAATGTCATAAAAAGATTCTATTTGAAAGAATCAAGAAACATTACACTACACAACACAACAAAACACGGATACAAAAGAATTTATAATCACTTCCGTCAAAGTGATATCAAATTAGACTATAACGTAAACTAATACTCGATTAAAAGAGCAAAAATTATTATCAAACAAGCACATATATTATGTATTAAACAAAAAAACTCCTCTATTACTTTCTTAAATATTTATAAGAGTTATAAAATCTGTTAAATTTCAATGGGGGTAATTAATTACAGTATTTATTAAACAAGGTAGGAAACAAAAAAGTATACGATGATTTTAATTGAAAATCATTATATAAAATGAATTACTAAAATTCTTCAACCCACTGCAGTTGACACAATTAGCCTGAAATTCAAAAAAGAGAGAATCAAAATGATTCTCTCTTAATTTTAAAAATAAAGGCTCTATAATATTTGTAGTGGGTAAATCCCCTATGGATATTATGGAGCCAAAAAAGAAAGGACAAATTTCGTCCTTTCTCGATCATAGCTTTTCTTCAACCCACTACAGTTGACAAAGAGCCAAAATAAAAATATAGAGCCAGACTGATTCTGAACTCTATATTATTTTACTTACTCAGCTTTTATATTATTTAAATAACGGATTAAAGAAACCGTCTGTGTTCTTAAGAAGAGCTTTGAATACCTTGGATTTAAGAGTAACAGTTTTATCTGTTCCACCTAGTTTAAGATCTTCTTCAACTGCTTTATCAAACAGGGATTTTAGCTCATCATAATTAGTAATTCGACGACCATCAATTTCAATAGCAGTAAATCCTTTTTCTGCCTTTGATTTAACCTCTTTGAACCATTCTTTTTTCCACTCTTCAAGATTATTGAATTTATCCTTAGACACTTTCTTGATAATGAAATCATCACCCAATAATTTTTTATTGGTTTTGTCAGCTTCGCCTTGATATTTGCTAGATGCATAACTAATGAATCCATTTTCATAACCAAAATAGCCCCACATACGGAAAGTATTATGCTTGAATGATGCAGCTCCAGGTGCTCCTTGGCTAGTATTACCACCATAGATACCAGTCATCATATTAATATTTACGTAAGCACTATCAAAATCTTCTGGATTATATGTTCTGTCACTAGGAGCGCCATGTTTTGTCATCAAATTATTGTTGACTAAATCATCAATGTTGTTGATAACAATTTTCTTCTTCTCATCTTCAGTTAATTCACGAACTTTATCAAATTGATGTAGCTCTCCATTTTTGCGATATTGTCTATCCATTTTCTTGAACCATCGACTAATATTACCATGTAATTTAGGGATAACAGCATCAGCTTCTAGATGATCTAGCATCATCAGAGCTTCATTATAGTTTTTCATATATCGATCGATGTCTTCACGAGTTTGAAGCTTATCAGGGTTATAATTGTACCATTGGTCACCGTCATTTTCACGATGATAGGCCATGTTAAGACCAAGAGCACCATATTCACCGTTACCAGATTTATCAGGTGTCTGCAACATACCTTGAGCATAGGCTTCAACGTCTGTACCTTGACGATGCTTATGACCACCGAAGTAAAGCATTCTATCGTTTACGTGTGTTGTTTCGTGAGTGAAAGCTGAAATACCAAATGGACTAATCATATCCCTTCCCATGAAATAGACTTGGTCGTTATTATTTGGATTAGGGAATATTGACGCCATAGCTCCCATATTCCAGTTAGTATCATGGAATTTCCAAGTTGGTCCATATAATTCACGAATAGGTGCAATTGGTTTATTGTTCTTATCATAACCCATACGATTTACACCTTCAACGTTATGATAGTTTTGGTTATCCCAAACAGGTGTCGGAACCCTATTTTGACTCTTGAGTAATTGGTCACGTACACTTGGCAATGCTAAACGTGACCAGAAGTCTAAGTATGTTTGTTGTGCATGTGCAACCTTATCAATTTCTTTTTTGAATTCATTTCTAGCTTCTTCTGTATACTTACCATATTTCTCAAAAGAGCTATAAGCCATTGTATTGTAAGTTGAAATCAAAAACATATGTGCATTCTTAAGAGTTAATAGAGGTAGAATCATACGATTATGAACACCATTGTTCAAACCATCAAATACACGATGACGTTTGTTAGCAAAATCAGGATTCGTTGTTTGAGGTTCTGATACATATACATTCTTAGCCGCATGGATAAACCAATCATTTAAATCAGTATCGTTAGTAAAGAGACGCATGTTGTAATCTAAGAAGCCATGTAATTCAGCTTTACCAATAGTTCCACCAATCATATCACGATAAGCATCCAAAGTTCTGTCGCCCTTGATATTTCGCTCACTTGATCCAATTCGAATCAAGAAATCAAGAAGGTCAACTGACTTACCATAGAAATCAGGTTTAAACATCATCAAGTTTTTGATAGTCATATCCCCATACTTGATATCATAATAACGATTAAGGTAAGTAAGAGCCATCACGATTTTAGCTTTATTTTCATCCACCTTCTTAACAAGTGCTTTCATAGCCGCTTCGTCACTATTTAATTGATGGTCAGCATTTTCAATCAAAGATTTGACCAATTTATCAAGATTAGCTTTCGTTTCAGCAAAACTTTCTTCGAGATAAAGATCTCGGATATAACCGTTTTTACGTTCCTCTGTATTTTCTTCAGCTCTATCCCGATTACCCATCAAGGCACGTACTTCAGGAGAAATTAATTCAACAGTCGCTAACCTATCTTTAATGTCTTTAATCAATTGATCACGATTTTTATCAACCATGTTTGGTGTATAAACAATGTCACCCAATCCATCGATACTATACTCACGAACTTGCGCTACTTTAGACTCTTTGTGATGAACAGCTTTGATTTCTTTAGTCTTATCTGCATAGTGAATCATCACATGATCAATATCTGATAAATCAGTTACGAATTGACCATTCTTCATACCCGTAACAGAAAGAACTTCTTTCTTAGCTAAGTTTGAATCTTCTGCAAGTTTGTTACCTTGGTTAACAATCCATTCTTTATTGTAGAATGGTTGGAGTTTTGCAATATTTCGATAAGCTAAATCACGTTCTGTTTTGTAGTCTTGAGTTGTCTTATACTCATCTTCTTTTCTTGTTAAACGATTTAAGCGGTTGACTATAGGTTCGTTGATTTCGTATTTATCTGCGGATATGCCTGTAGCTTCAATTTTAGATTTTGCCTCTTCTTCAGAAATAGGTTTAATACGATTTTTATCTTTTGAACGCTGGTAGCTAGAATTCCCATCACTGACACCTACTACAACGTAATTTCGCTTCACATTATTTCCTGTCCAATAGCCACCATCATAATCAATATCACTAGAACCATAGAAAATTTCACCATTAGATACTTTCATCATGGAAACTGAATCTTCAACGGAACCGTGATGCTTCATGCTTCCTACAACACCACCATTTTCAATTGGTTTAGCTACATTAATGGTTCCTTTTGCAACTGATTTCTTAATCGCACCATCACGACTTACAGCACCGTTATCCCCACCGTTTTGTGAACTATAAGCAATTCCCGCAGCTTTTGCCTTATCACCGACAAGATTAGCATCCACATATGCTTTTTCTACTAAACCTTTCCAGTTTTCACCAACAATACCGGTCAAGTATTGTCCACCATCACCGACAGCAGTTACGTTACCGATAAAGGCCACATTTCTGAGTGTACCTTGGTTATCAATCTTATCAATAAATCCAGATACCCAGTTTCTACCTAATACGTTACCAGTCACTTTGACATCTTCGATTTTAGCGCCACCTTTAATAGTGTCGGCAATCGGTGCAATGCGGTCTGCCCAAGGCATATTGATATTTACATTCCCAATATTTACTTTGGTTACTGTACCACCAATAATGTTCCTGAATAGAGGACGCTCCGTGTTGTGGATAGTATAATGTTTTCCCTCTACACTCTTCAATGTACCTCTAAAATCACCGTCAACATACCATTTCTTAGGTGTTGGAACACCAGTGGCATTCAAATCTGCACCAATTTTAAATGTACCGTTTTTATCAGCATTCATGGCATCTACTAACTCTTTAAAGTTATAATAAACGTCATCAACTTTTGGAACTGGTTTTTCAATATAATGCACATACTTCTTACGAACCTTCGTTGGGTCTGTATGTTGAATCAAATCTTGCGCTTCAGCAGTGATTTTATAAAGTTTTTTACCTTCTTCAGTCACTTCTTCAATAGAGTCTACAGCTAAACGAGTTACTTTATTATCACGACTAGTAATTTTTAAGTACATTTTCTTCACATCTTCATCTGAAGGTTTTTCAGTCATGAAATCACTAGGTGTTTCAGTACCATCGTCATTTACCTTCACTAAATTAGTAGATGCGATATTTTTAATTTCAACTTTTTTCAACTCTAAACGTAAAGGTTTTTCATCCAATTTAGAGGTTTCATCACCTTCACCACGGTTGTAAGTCATTGTTGTTGAAATCTTATAATCTTTGAATAAATCCAAACCTTGAACAGCATCTGTCAATTTTTCTTTAGATAAATCAACTCGCTTAACAACAGTATTCCCATCCTTAATCTCAGCTATAATGCTCTTGATTTCAGCATTACCTGTATTTTCAAGAGTGTAATCCAATTTAGCTGAACGATCCATCGCATCTTCTGTAACTTTATCCAAAGTCAAAGTTGGTGCAACTTTTGTAGTATATTCAGGTAACTCAGCTTGTACTTCAGGTTCACCCTTTTCTGTGACTACAGCTTCTGGCAACTCAGCTTGAACTTCAGGTTCTCCTTTTTCAGTTACAACAGCTTCTGGTAATGTCGGTTGAACTTCAGGTTCTCCTTTTTCAGTTACAACAGCTTCTGGTAAGGCTGGTTGAATCTCAGGCTCACCTTTGTCGGTTACAACAGCTTCTGGTAAGGCTGGTTGAACTTCAGGTTCTCCTTTTTCAGTCACAACGGCTTCTGGTAAGACTGGTTGAACTTCAGGTTCTACCAGATTACCACCAACTGGTGCTGTATATTCTAGCTTCTCAGCCTTAGGAGCCTCATCTGGGACTGTGCCCACAGGTTCAGTGTACTCTGGTTTCTCTGCTTTAGGCGCTTCGTTAGGGACTGTGCCCACTGGTTTAGTGTATTCTGGTTTGTCCGCTGTAGGTGCTTCGTCAGGAACTGTACCCACTGGATTAGTGTATTCTGACTTCTCGGACTTGGGTGCTTCGTCAGGAACTGTGCCTACTGGTTCAGTGTATGCTGGTTTTTCATGAACTTCCGGATCACCTTTATCAGTAACAACAGCTTCTGGTAACACTGGTTGAACTTCAGGCTCCCCTTTATCAGTAACAACAGCTTCGGGTAAGGCTGGTTGAACCTCAGGTTCTACCAGATTACCACCAACTGGTGCTGTATATTCTAGCTTCTCAGCTTTAGGTGCTTCATCTGGAGCCATACCTACAGGTTGAGTGTACTCTGACTTCTCAGCTTTAGGCGCTTCGTCTGGCACTGTGCCCACTGGTTTAGTATATTCTGGTTTCTCAGCCTTAGGCGCTTCGTCTGGCACTGTACCCACTGGTTTAGTGTATTCTGGTTTTTCAGACTTAGGTGCTTCATCAGGTACTGTGCCTATCGGTTCAGTATATTCTGGTGTTTCATGAACTTCAGGCTCAACCAGATTACCACCAACTGGTGCTGTATATTCTAGCTTCTCTGCCTTAGGAGCCTCATCAGGTACTGTGCCTACGGGTTCAGTGTACTCAGGTTTGTCTGCTTTAGGCGCTTCGTCTGGAGTCATACCTACAGGTTGAGTGTATTCTGGTTTTTCAGACTTAGGAGCTTCATCTGGTACTGTACCTACAGGTTGAGTGTACTCAGGTTTCTCAGCTTTAGGTGCTTCATCAGGAGCCATACCTACAGGTTGAGTGTACTCAGATTTCTCAGCTTTAGGTGCTTCATCAGGTACTGTGCCCACTGGTTGAGTGTATTCTGGTTTCTCAGCTTTAGGTGCTTCATCAGGAGCCATGCCTACAGGTTGAGTGTATTCTGGTTTTTCAGACTTAGGAGCCTCGTCAGGTACTGTACCTACAGGTTGAGTGTACTCAGGTTTCTCAGCTTTAGGTGTTTCGTCAGGTACTGTGCCTACAGGTTGAGTGTATTCTGGTTTCTCAGCTTTATGTTGAATTTCTAAGATTGCATCATCATCAAGAGGTAAGTATCCAATATAACGATATCCAGCAATTTGAACTACTCCTTCATTACTTGGAGCTTTCAAAGGATTGCTTATATCGAGAGCTTGCATACTAGAAAGACTAATCAGTCCGACAGTAGTAACTAAGAACAAACTCCTAACTTTTTTCTTTTTATGAACCAAAAGAACGAAACTACCAATAGCTAATAGACCTAAAGCTGTAAGCACAGAAGTCGATGAACCTGTCGCAGGAAGAGCTTCCTGCTGATAAATAAGAGCATAAGTTGCTTCATTATCAGTAGGAATTCCTGCTTGAATCTTAGTTTGTTCTTCTTGTGTAAGAGCGCTTTTTTCAACATAATGATAGGTAGAAGCATGAATGATTGACGGTGCAACCAAGATACTTCCGAGTAAAACTGAACCAACAATCCCACAGATTTTTCGGATTGAAAACCGTTCTTTTTTAAATAATGACAATCGTAATCACCTTCTTTAATTTTATTTCCTAATAGTAAACACTATTTTTTATTATTAAAAATTGAACTTCTAAAATCATCAGTTTGATTTAGATAGGCCTTAAACACTGCTCTCTTTAACTTATGAACTGCACTATCATATTCTGGATTATAGTTGTCCCAAGAATAACGATTCTCATCTGCATCCTTACGGACAGCTTCGTCCATTAATCGCTGCAGTTCTTCTACACTATGAATCGTCTTTCTTGCAAAACTTGCCCAAGATTTAGTTGGATCGTTGAAGGTAACCTTTTTCAAGTTTCTAAACTGATCCACCCGTTCTTGGTACATAGCTTTCTTGAAATCTGCCCAAGTTTTATATTGACCGTTAAATACTTTTTGAAGGACAAGTTCATCTGTAACTAAACCTACTTCTTTACCATAAGAATTAATCTTACTTCCCGCCGCTTTTGCATCTTTTTCATATTGATTTGAGATATATGGTACCATTCCATCCTTAAAGCCTTTGGCAGCCAAAAGTTCATAAGCTATCCTACGTCCCATCAAATCACCCGGAGTTCCCTTGCTGCTCAGAGCCGAATAGATTGGGGCAAAGAGTTTAATCGTATAGTAACCGTTTCTTTCATATTCCCCAGGTTTATATTCACGAGCTGACAAGATATTATTTTTAATTAAACTATCAAAGGTAGTCAATTTTTTGGCATCTTCTTCTGTCAGATTTTGTACAACGTTAGTAGCGTAAACCTCGTTTCCATCTGCAGGATCTTTCACGTATTTATTCTCGATTTTTCTCAGGGCCGTCATTTTCTGATAAGCATCTAACTGTTTCACGATAGATTGCCCTTCGAGATATTCCAACATGTAAACGACATCAAACATATTGTGGACGTAGTTCTGAAGATCTGCTGCGTTATTAAATCTTGTAGTTGGATCAAGTACTTGTAATCGCTGGCCTTCTGTACTATCTGATGTTTTATGTTTCAAGATAGAGTTGATGGTAATGGTTGCATCACTTGGTTGGTCAGGGGCTTGCAATAAGCCTTTTGCGAAGAACTCAGGTCCCAAGCCACTTCTTCGACCATAGCCACCAAGGTAAATATCCTGATCTGAATCATGGGTCATCTCATGGGTATAAGTAATGGCTCCATCCTTATCTAACATACGATAGGACATATAGTAAACGCCATCTCCAGTTGCATAAGCACCATGATGATTGTGAACTACTTTATTACCCACTGGACCAAAGAAATTCTTCATCGCCGGATTGGTACTATCAAACTTAGCCTCAACTGTAGCTTTTCCAGAGGTTCTATCATCTCCAAACTTATAGGCATCATAAAGTAGAATTGTACGATAGAGTTTTTCTCGTCCTTCTTTATCTAAAATGCGATACCAATAATCGTAGTGATCTCGTTGACGCTTGGCTGTTTCACGCACATTATCTTCAACGAAATTATCGAGATCCTCGCCCGCTTTATGCTCACTATTGCGGTAGCGATCATAAGCTCCAAATCCTAGACTAGACATGGTCGAGATGACAAATACAGATTTTTCAGGAAGGGTAAGTAGAGGTAGTACCATATTGCGGTATTTCCATGTGGCACTAGTGATACGGTCGTATACACCGATAGAATACTTGGTACCAGCCTGTCCTTGCTTTGTTTTAACCTCTTCGATATTAGATTTTTCTTCGACGATGTAAGCCTTGGTCTGTGATTTAAACCAGTCATTATTGGTTTTGTCTGGTAGAAAGACTTTTCGGTAATTTTCTAACGTGCTAAACAAATCTGTCGTTCCATGATGGCTGGCTAGACTGATAGCATAAGTATCAACATTGTTTTTAGCAAGAAGATTGTTAAAGCCTGATTTACCTAACTCAATCAGCGTGTCTAGTGGGGAAGTATTTCCTTTACCAAAGAAGTCCGGATGATACATAACTAGATCTTTGACATTCACTTGACCATAGCTAAAGTTATACCAACGTTCTAAATAAGTTAAACCGAGTAGCAAGGCTTCCTTATTGTTCTTGATTTTATCTACAAGATAGCCTCTGGTGACTGAGTTATCGCTAGCTAGACCGGCATCTGCTGACAAGAGTTTTTTCAAGCTGTTTCCCAGATTTTGTTTTGTTTTGGCGAACTGGTCTTCTAAATAGAGCTCGGTTAACTTAACTTCTGGAGAAATACCAAGTGTCTTTCTGATAGCATCTGACTTATAGTTAACCTTTTGTAAGTCAGGTAAGACCTGCTTAATGATAGAGTCTTGGTCATACAAGAATTGATTTGGAGTGTAGAGGAGTCCTGTATCCCCTAAACTATATTCTGCTAGCTTGGCAAAATCATTCTGATACTTGAGATCAAATTTTTCAGATGAATGGTCCTGATAGTGAAGTAAGAGTTTGTTTGCAGTCTGTTTGTTGGAAACAATATCTGTGATTACTTGGTCATCCTTCATCATAACTGCGGACAAGAGTTCTTTTTGATATAAGAGACTGTTCTCCTTGACCAGATTTCCGTATTTCACGATGGTCGACTTGTTATAGAAAGGTAACAATTTTTCAATGTTCTTATAAACCAAAGCACGCTTAGCTTGATAATGCTTCACCTTAGAAAAATCACTTTCTTTACTACCACTTGTTGAAAGGGGCTCCACTGTTGGAGGAGTGAGAGGATTGATTTCTGCTTTTTTATTCGTCACTTCAGAAGCATCTAGCATTGTTCCTCTTTCTTCAAAGGATTCTTTGCTGACGACTTCATCCCTAACCAAGGTGACATTGTATACTCTGTTCGCCTTGCTGCTGAATGTATCCTTCACCTTCATTCCATTGTAGTGGTAACCGGTAATGGCATTCCCGTTGGTTACATTGACATCACTTAGTACATTGGTCAATCTTCCTGCATGCTGTTCCTCATTCGTCTTTCGATCCCACAAATATCCAGCCACACCCGCAACTCTACCAAAGTGCTTGACATTGTTGATATCACCTTCAGCATAGCTATCCTGTATATGCGCATCTTGGTCTACTAGACCTGCTAGCCCACCAACAGTCTGATCTGAACTATTGGTGTTGGATGAAATGGCTACTGTCGCTTTTGATTTAGTCAGTGAAGCTTTGTTTCCTGTCAAATGACCGACCAGACCACCGATATTATAGGCAGCAGTTGTTTCATAGGTATTGATAATTCTTCCCTTGAAACTGCTCTCTGTGATGCTTGATTGGTCTGCTTTAGCCAACAAACCACCGATACCACGTTCTCCAGCCAGAACACCATCGACATGAACTTGTTTGATCTTTGTGCCATTCTGAGCTTCATTTGCCAGTGAAGCAATATCATTTTTACCTGAAATAGTAACATTTTTTAGACTCAGTTTTTCTACTGTAGCACCACTCAAGTTTTCAAACAGAGGTTTTTTCAAATTATAGATAGCATAATTCTTGCCATCTTTTTCTCCAATCAACTGACCAGTAAAGGTTCCCTTGATATAGGATTTATCATCAGGACTAAGCTCCACTTCGTTAGCATTCAGACTAGCTGCTAAATGATAGGTTCCAGAGAGATTTTGGTTTATAGCTTTGACCAGATTACTAAAGGAAGTAAAGTTTGTCTTTTCCTCTTTAGACTTCTTATCGAGGTAGAAGGTGAAATGGTCGACATATTTATTGTTCTGCTCTTGCTTGAGTTTCTCAGCCTTAGCTGTAATTTTATAAACTGGCTGACCATTTCTTTCCTCTTCAGTTATTGAAGCTACTGGTAGATAGACATCTTTAAATGCTGAAGATTTCACCTTGACAAAGTAATTATCCATATTCTTTGGAATTCCATCCAATGAAATATGTTGTTTATAAGTCCCATTCGTATGGCTGTACAACTCAATATCCGAAACATTTCTTAATTCGAGTGTTTTTTCTGGATCCTGCTCTTTCGTTTTTTCAGTCGGAATATCCGGCTTTACTTGATCAATATCACCAGTGTATTCTGGAAGGGGGGCTACTTGTGCTGGCTCGCCTTTGTCACTTACTACAGCCTCTGGTAAGGCTGGTTGGACTGCAGATTCCCCTTTATCGGTTACAACTGCTTCTGGTAACGCAGGTTGAACTGCAGGCTCGCCTTTGTCACTTACCACAGCTTCTGGCAATGCTGGTTGGACTGCAGGTTCACCTTTGTCAGTAACAACTGCTTCTGGTAAGGCTGGTTGGACTGCAGGTTCGCCTTTGTCAGTAACAACAGCTTCTGGCAACTCTGGTTGGATTGCAGGTTCACCTTTATCGGCTACGACTGCCTCTGGTAACTCTGGCTGAATTGCAGGTTCCCCTTTATCGGCTACGACTGCCTCTGGTAACTCTGGCTGAATTGCAGGTTCACCTTTATCGGCTACGACTGCCTCTGGCAACTCTGGTTGGATTGCAGGTTCACCTTTATCGGTCACAACAGCTTCTGGCAATTCAGGTTGAACTGCAGGCTCGCCTTTGTCACTTACTACAGCCTCTGGCAACGCAGGTTGGACAGCAGGTTCCCCTTTGTCAGTTACGACTGCCTCTGGTAACTCTGGTTGGACTGCAGGCTCGCCTTTGTCACTTACCACAGCCTCTGGCAACGCAGGTTGGATTGTAGGTTCCCCTTTATCGGTCACAACAGCTTCTGGCAATTCAGGTTGAACTGCAGGTTCCCCTTTGTCACTTACAACAGCTTCTGGTAAGGCAGATTGGGTTGCAGGTTCGCCTTTTGCGCTTACAACGGCAGAATTTGAAGATTGTTTCTCTTCTTTTCTTGGATTGGTTAATTCTGTAGAGAGAGGTTTTTCAACTACTTGAACTTCTGTCGGCTTAGTTGAAGAAACAGATGTTTGTTCCTGCATAGCTTGTACTGTTGATGGATTCTCGACAAAATTAGGTGTAACATTATAATCTACCTTTTGTTGATTTTTAGGAGTAGCTAGTGATTTCTCTTGATTGCTTACTTTAGATTCAGAAGTTATGTTTCCCTCTTTGATATATCCAACATATCTATAACCTGAAATATCTTTAGGAAGAGGTAATTTTTCTCCAAAGGTCAGTTCATAGTCCGTATTGTAATTTAGCAAAAGATTATTTTCTAAAGCATGAGCTGAAACTAAGACACCGTTTCCGATTCCTGCAACCAATACTAAATGTAATACTGTTTTATTCTTAACTTTTTTCTTAGAAACGGCAAAAATTAAAATCCCCAGAGCCGCTAAGCTAGCACCAGCAACTAGGGTTTGCATATCATTCTTACTTCCAGTATTTGGTAAGTCTCCCAGTTGATTTTGGGAATTTAATTTATAAACAAGATAATAAGTCTCATCATCATTCTCCATGTATGTCGGAATATCATAGACAAGCTGCTTCTTTTCTTCTGATGATAACTCTGACTCTGTCACATATTTATAGTGAACACCTTTAGTCTCTTGAGCCTCTACAGCTGAACTACCTAATACAGACACAAAAAATAAACTTGAAATCGTTGCAGATACAAGTCCTACTGATAATTTTCTAAATGAAAAACGCTGCTGTTTTTCACTAAAATACTTTTCCATTATTCCTCCTTGAAATAAAATTTAAAAATGTGTAAGGCAAACTTTATTATATTAGCTTGTTATCTTATAAAAAGGTAACATACTTTAATTATACTCTTAATTTACAAAAAAGTCTTAAAATTGAGTTACGCTTTCATACTTTGTTTTATATATAAAATACGAAGGAGCAGGGTTTGCCATTTCCTATTTTCTCTTTTTGGATAAAATGTAACCTACCATGGAATTTCCACGGTAGGTGTTACTCATATCAATAATCGTTCTAAAAATGGTTTGAGGCAGTTGAGGAGAATTCCTTCGATCCAGCTTTCTTGTGCTGAGGAGAGATGATCTGTCTGGAGACTTTCTTTTAGAAAATCTCGGACTTGTTCTGGTGCGATTTCAAACTCAAAGGCTTTCATTTTATAGAAAAAGTCGAGCAGATGATCTGACAGATATTCAGTTGAAAATGGCACTTCTCCACTTTTTCGATATTCTAATAAGAGTCGAGCAAATCGGGATTTTTCTTCAGGAAGCTCACGAAAATAGGAATTGAGGAGCCAGGTCTGCTTCTGCTTTCTTTCAATTGGATCCTGACTAGCAATTCGTTGGTCTTTTTCCAACTCTTTTTGGTATTGTCTGGCCTTGATAGCCCTTTCTGTTCGATTTTTACCAAAAAGAATTTTCTCCCACTTGCGTTCTTCTTGGGTTAGGGTTTCTGTAAAGCCAAAGTAATCTTGGTAGGCACGCTCTGCTGGTCCCATGGCTAGAACCAGATTGTCTGCATATTGCTTAGCGATTTTATCCCTCTTCTTGCGCTCTTTCTCTGCCTGGATACGGAGTTCTTGTTCGTAGTCAATTTTCTCCTTGCCTAGCTTGACAAGATAGAGTTGGTCATCTGGTTTTCCAAGTAAAAAGGGTTTGATACACTTTTCAAGGACTTCTTCCATACGAGCCTTTTTCTTTGGCTCCGCCTTGGTCCAACTTCCTCCTTGAAAGACTTCTAGGAAGAGCTGGTAGTCTTTCTCAGGTGAGAACTGATTGCCACGATTGGGTTTAAAAACACCTTTTTCCCAGAGCCACTTTAGAAGACGTTCGTCAAAGTCACTTTTATTGATCTTGATTTTTTCCTTTTTCTTAGCTTTTCTGGTTAGATTTTCAACCTTTCTGAGCAGTTTTTCTTCCTCTTCCAATTGCTGGTCAAGGGACAATCGATGAAAATGTCGAACACAATCACTACCAATCGGAAAGAGGCGTTGACCTGTGACACCGTTAAAGAGTTCGTAA
>ERZ773203.1128-NODE-1128-length-13945-cov-11.021310_pt1 | contig 13945 bp, 8 predicted proteins | sample MGYA00580529_ERZ773203 | MGnify/ENA primary metagenome ERZ773203 (study PRJEB29015, sample SAMEA2738176) | human oral metagenome | biome: human oral; feature: human-associated habitat; material: saliva | place: China | collected 2177 ... | reverse complement strand
TTCCAGGCCCAGGTCATCCAGGCGCGTGAACGCGCTCAGGTCGGGGCGATCAAAGGTAGTATTGGGCATGTCGAGGTCTTTCGGATGGACGGTGTAGGAATCTCCATCATTGAAAGACCTCGACCCCTACCCGGCCACGATACGCCGAACCCCGCACGCCACCCCACACCCGCATTTATGAAGAGCCGGATTCAGACCCTAACGACACTTCAATTATCAAGCGCCGGTGTACATGTAGAAGGTCATCGGTTCGAGCCCGGTAGGCCCACAAAACGTTGGGGCTGGAAGCGAAAGCTTCCGGCCCCAACGCGTATCTTTCGGCGGTGCGCGCTACTCGGTTGCCGAGTCCTCCTCCTGTTCCAGCTTCCGTATAGCTGCTTCGAGATTGTTGGATACATCAACAGTGAGCGAGTAACTAGGCCCCAGACAGCGCTGGCAGTCCGATAAGATCGCCTGCCATTGTGTGATGGCCTCAGGGAAATCGCCCGATAATGCGTATGAAAATGCGAGGTTGTTGCGTGAGCGAAGAGTATCTACGTCTTCTGGGCCTACTAGCTTAGAGTGTTCAGATGTGAGGTGTGCAAACAGTGGAATAGCGCTTGATGGTTCACCTGCTGATATGAAGGTATCTGCCAACAACTCTAGGAGATGGTGGGTGACATTAGCGCGAGGCCCGAAAGAGTTTATGCAGTGTACAATGGATTGCATGAGTAGTGTGATTGCCTCAGGAAAGCGGCGAGCTGACCGATAGACGCTCGCCAAGTTGTCTCTTATGGTACAGGTGATGGGGTTGTCTTTTCCAAGTGATTGCTCGCTGTTGGCAAGTGTAGTAGTGAGTAGGTTGATAGCCTCATCGAGGCGGCCACTTGATTGATAAGCGCATGCGAGATTACTGGCAGTAGTAAGTGTATCGACATGTCGCTCACCTAAAATATCTGTGCGGGCGGCCAGGACCATCTGATGTAGGCAAATTGCATCGTCTAAACGTCCATCCAATTCATATGCGCCTGCGAGATTGTCGCACAAGGAAAGCGCGTCAAGATCACCCTCACCAAAGGTGTTCACGCATCGTACGAGTGTCTTTTCGAAAATGGAAATTGCTTCATCAAGTCGTCCTGCTGTCAGGTATGCTCTGGCGAGATTATTGTGTAATGTAAAGGATGTGCGATAATCGGGAGTGGGACTGCTTATCGTTTGTTCAATTAGTGTTTCGTAAATCGATATTGCCTCGTCATTGCGACCGACTTCTTGATATGCGTTTGCAAGATTATTGCTCAAGCCGAGCGTGAAAGCGCTCCCCTGTTCGGAATTGTACCTACTAGTTTCTAAGAGCTCCTCTAACATGCTGATTGCTTTTTCGATGTGCCCTGAACGTTGGTATGAGTGTGCGAGAACGCTGCGTGCAATTAGGATTACTGCATGATTAGACCCTATTGATTCTTTGAGTACCTCCAGCGCATTTTTGAGTGTCATCAGCTCGAGACTCATTCCGAGGTCGTCAGCGGTAAACATTGTTTCAAGAAGAATGGAGCAGACTTCGTCGTACTCGAATAGCGAGTGGGAATAAGCTTGTTCGCCGATTGCGCGGAGCTGTTCGATTAAATCGAGCGCTTCTCGGCGAGGCGAATCCGTGTCGTTACGTGGGAAACTATCGACGTCCACTTCACCCAGAACAATTGCCGCTGATTCAGATGCATTTTCAGTTTCGGTCGCATCCCAAGACTCACGGAAAGCCTGTGCCTGGAGGCGGTGTAGTGTCGTCGTTGTTTTGTCTGCAGACTGCTGGACGATGGACCTGTGTGTGAGCACCGTGAGCGCATCATGCGCATCCTCAGCTTCTACTTGGTCATCGTATTGAAGTTCTTGGTCATCTCGCTGTTTAACCATGGGATCGAGCCATCGTGTGGGGACTCCGGACTCCGCAAGCAGAGCAAGCGCACCCAACTGGCGCAGGGCCGCTTGCTTCGTTCCATCCTCCAGGTTCTTGAGTGTGTCCTCGATCGCCATACATAGAGCGGTGGCCACGTCGACCGTGTAGTAGTCCCCCGGGACTGGGCGAATGACGCGTTCGCTGCGGTAGCGATCCAAACGGTCTAGATAACGTGCCAGCGACAGATTGCCGTTGCGAGCGGTCGCAGCGGCTTGTGCGAGAGCAAGGGGTAGGTCACCGAGGCGGTGCGCCAACGTGTCTGCGGCGTCGCGATCAGTTGATTCGGTGGCCGTGAGGAGGTATTTTATCGACTCGTCTCGATCAAATACCTCGACCTTGATGGTATCCCATCCCTGATGTTCCCAGCCTGTGTCGTTCGTTGTCGTCGCGACCACACGCAAGCCGTCGCCGTTCGGCATAAGTCCTCGAAGATGATTGATGTCCTCGACGTTGTCGAAGACGATGAGCCTGTCGGCGGGGCCAGCGTTCTTTAGGTGTTCGAGGCAACGACGGACGATTTTGTCCCGATCGTCTAGGTCGTTCGTGTCAATCTGAAGTTGCTTGGTGAGTTCGACCAGGTCGCTCTTGATGGATTCGGGTGATGACGCGTTTATCCATGCGACGAGGTTCCAGTTTGCGTCTTCGCACTGTTTGGCGAGAGATGCAGCAGCCTGAGTCTTCCCGCAGCCGCGCATGCCCACCAGGACCGTGCGTTGTTTTGTTGGGTCGGTGATCAGCGCATTCAAATGCTCTTGCTCGCTACGCTTGACAAACCGGTTCTCCGCCACCACGTCCGGTCGGCTACCGAAAAAGACGCGCTCGGTGTGGGATGGCTTGCTTAGAGCTTCAATTGCTTCTGTTAGGCTCTGAAGTATTTGGAGGATCTGGCTGAACAGTTGACGGTTCTCGATTTGACTAGCATTTAAATATTCTTTGATGTCATTGCATTCGCCGAGCAGTGATTTCAGTGCGACAACGACGAAGCTGTCAGACCACGGCGCGATTTCAACATAGGTGGCGGCAACTGCTTGTACCAATGCATCAAAATATGGTTCGGCCTGTTCCTCGATTTGCTGGCGGTATTTGGCTGCGCGTGTCCTTAAATAATTCTCAAAGCCGGCTGGATCGCGCACAGCAGATAGTACGACGAGGTCTTGTTCAGCATCAGTTGAAATGAGTGCAGCGACTGCTGTTTCGGCCTGTGTCAGGAGTGAGACATCAACTCCGAGGTCAAGACGTTGCTGACGCGCTGCCTTGACCTTATTTGTTAGGACATCCGTGATGTGCTTGCCGAGGTCACTGTGATCCCTGGCAAGCTCTGGTGACGAAGAACCGGCATCCTTCACCGCCTGCCGGGCTTTGGACACGAGTGTTGCGACGCCGCGGAACGATGGCGAGGCGGCGAAACAAAAGATCTCTAAGACCAAATCCGCGAGAGAAGGGCCGATCATAGCCAGTTTGTCAGAACGCGTCACCATGGATGTAGTGTATATCTCTTAGTCCTTGCGTTCTAAACACTTGTCGGCTATGTGAGATGTGGGGCCGGAAGCCTTCGCTTCCGGCCCCACACCGTGTCTGTCTGCCTGTTTGTCAGCACGGCTTCATGCTGTGCCCGAACGCGCACCTGAAGAGACCGTCAGAGCGTGGCCCGCTCAGGCCTCGTGAATGCGCTCCTCGACGACGTCCTCGCCCGCGACGAGCTTGCCGGAGGCGCCCGCGCCCAGCTGCTCCATGGCCAGGCGAGCCACCATCTGCTGGTTCGTCGTCGTGCGCTGCGACCGTGCACCCGACAGGAAGCTGAAGAACCAGTTCACCAGCGTGCCCACCTGTGACTTGAATCCGACGATGTAGAGCAGGTGCAGGAAGCACCAGGCCACCCACGCGGTGAAGCCCGTCATCTTCGTGTTACCCATCTTCACGACTGCCTTGAAACGCGCGATCGTCGCCATCGAACCCTTATCGAAGTAGGAGAACTCCGTGGCCTTCGGCTTACGTCCCGCCAGGCGCGCGGCGATGGTATCGGCGGCGAAGCGCGCGGACTGGATCGCGCCCTGCGCGACGCCGGGCACGCCCGGGAACGCCATCATGTCACCCAGCACGAAGATCTCGGGGTGCCCGGGCAGAGTCAGGTCCTTGTTGACGGTGACGCGGCCTGCGCGGTCGACCTCGGCACCTGTGGCCTCGCCCAGCGCCCGACCCAGCGGGCTCGCGGACACGCCCGCAGCCCACACCTTGCACACGGACTCGATCCGCTCTTCCTCGCCGGACTTGTACTTCAGGGTCACGCCCTCGGCGTCCACGTCCGTCACGAAGGCGTTCATCTTCATCTCGACGCCGAGCTTGGCCAGCGCCTCCTCTGTCTTGTGTCCGAGCTTCTCGCCGAACGGGGGGAGTGGGTGCTCGGCACCGTCCACCAGGATGACGCGAGCCTTCGTCGGATCGATGTTGCGGAACTCGCCCTTGAGAGTGTGAGAGGCAAGCTCGCGGATCTGCCCGGCCATCTCCACGCCCGTCGGGCCCGCGCCCACGACGACGAAGGTGAGGAGCTTGCCCACCAGGGCAGGATCAGTTTCGATTTCGGCCAACTCAAACGCGCCGAAAATACGTGCGCGCAGCTCGAGCGCATCGTCGATGGTCTTCATGCCCGGTGCAAAGACTGCGAAGTGATCGTTGCCGAAGTAGGACTGACCTGCGCCTGCTGCGACAAGCAGGGTGTCATAGGGAGTCTCGGCGTATTCGTTGTGGTTACGCCACTTGACAATTTTATTTTCGACGTCAATATCTTCGACGAGTGCCTGGAAGACCTCGACGTTCTTCTGCTTGCGTAAGATTTCGCGCGTAGTTGGCGCGATATCACCCTCAGAGAGAATTCCAGTCGCAACCTGGTAGAGGAGGGGCTGGAAAAGATGGTGTGATGTACGGGCAAGAATGGTGATGTCGGCGTTTGCATGCTTGAGGCGACATGCGGCAGTCAATCCTGCAAAGCCGGAACCAATGATGACAATACGATGACGAGGCATATACCTTCCTTAATTAGATAAGGGAAAGCTTACTAAAATCCCTATTGTCATCAAAGGCAGGCGTATGTGTTTTCACTCATCTCCAATTAGAGGATGAGTAGCTTATTGGGTTGACGCAGTTGAAGATCGAGCGATAAGCGTGGGTTCTTGATCGGAAACTGTGCGTGGGCTTTCGCCTTGTAGTTGCTCCAGAAGGAGTTGTGCCCCCGCAAACCCAAGCGTTGCGGGATTTCGAGATATAGCAGTTACAGCGGGAGAGAACATTCCTAACATGGGGGAGTCTTCGCAGGAGCAGACCTTAATATCCTTACCGGTTTTCAGTCCCGCGTGAGTGATTGCCTGCAGGCCGCCTAAGGTCAGGATTTCGTTAGCAAAGATGATCCCGTCAGGAAGGTTGGTTGTAGCTAATAGTGCTCGTGTCGCGTGAAGGGCCGAGGCCTCGGAAAACTCGCTATCTGCCGCGATTGTGATTGAGATTCCGTGCTCCTGGCCAAAATTATGCAGGGTCGCAATGCGTTGCTGGATGTGTGTGAAGGATGAAGAGCCGCAGACGAATGCGATGTGTCGGCACCCTTGCTCGGCCAAGTGAAGTGCAAGAAGGCGCACCATCTGTTCATCGTCACCAATAACTGCGCCGCATTCATCAAACTTTTGCCCAATAACGACGGTCGGAAGCCCATATTCGTTGAGTTTTGCTGGACGGGGATCGTCATCACGAGGGTCAACCACAATCGTTCCGTCGACTCGTCCTTGGGCCCACCAGTTTTCGTATGCCTTGAGTTCTTCTTCCATTGAGTGGGAAAGGTGAAGGAGAAGATCAATGCCGCTGTTGTCTAAAGCGTCTTGGACGCCGGTAATGAATTCGAAGAAGAAGCGTTCTGAAGAATTATTGACACGTGGGCGTTGTAAGACCAAGCCAATTGCGTTGGAACGTGAGGAGGAAAGTGCACGTGCTGTCGCATTTGGGCGCCATCCCATCTTGGCCGCGATATCGATTATTCTTGCCCGTGTGGTAGGCGAAACGCCGGGACGATCGTTGAGGGCGAATGATACTGCTGCGCGGGAGACGCCTGCTTCTCGCGCAATATCACGGATTGTTGGACGCGCCATCGCGACACCTTCTCTGGTCGTAATCGGATTGTTACAAGTTTACCTCGTACTAAACCGGATTAGTTGTTATTCTGAACGCAGTGCCTCGAAGTAGAAGCACTGCAGAAGACGGAGACGTGATGCACGATAATAAAGAAATCCTCATGCAGCGTGTGACACGCACATTGAAGGAACGAATCCTTCCGCGTGAGTACACGAAGATTTCTTCACTGCATGTCACTCAGTGGCGCCAGCCCTTAGAAGATGGTGTCATCTCGGAGCCAGTTCGTTTTGCGCAGGCCATGAATGCTGACTTCACTCCTTTTGAATTGGGGCAGACATGGGGCGGAGCATGGCAGACAACGTGGTTCAAGCTCCACGGGCAAGTCCCCAGCGACTTGGAACTTTCACAAGGTCAGCGTCTTGAGCTTCGAATCGATCTGGGATTCGAAGAACACTCTGTAGGTTTTCACGCCGAGGCGCTGGTAAGGGATCTGTCGGGGAAGACTGTCAAAGCCCTGAACCCTCGAAGCCGGTGGCTTCCTGTCGCGCAAAAGGCCGGAAGTGACATCGACTATGTCATTGAGGCAGCGGCTAATCCCTTGCTCTTGGGTATTCCTCCCTTCCAGCCCACTCACGATGGTGACAAGCTCACGGCCTCGCACCAAGAGCTGTACCATTTCCGCCAAGCAGACCTTGTCGTCGTGAATGAAGATGTCTACGGACTGGCACTTGATATTCAAGTTCTGCACGAGATGATCGAGGCGGCGCCTCACTTTGGCGATCATGAATGGGATGTCCTGCTGGGACTCAATCGTGCGCTCGATTGCCTTGATCTTGACGATGTGGTTGCAACTGCCGGCGCAGCGCGTGAAGTTCTTAAGCCTTTTATGGAGGCTGCTGCTTACCCCGGAGCACACCGAATCAGCGCTGTTGGCCATGCACACATTGACTCTGCATGGCTGTGGCCGCTGCGCGAAACACGTCGCAAGGTCAACAGGACTCTTGCCAACGTCGTTCGTCTTATCGAGGACGGTTCTTCCTTGATCTTCGCCCTTCCCGCTGCTCAGCATGCGGCCTGGCTTAAGGAAGATGACCCTGAACTTTTCGAACGTGTTCGCGAGCTTGTTGCAAAGGGGCGGATCGTTCCCGTAGGCGGAATGTGGGTCGAACCGGATGCTGTTCTTCCCGGTGGCGAGGCAATGTGCCGCCAGCTGGTTGAGGGCCTGGACTTCTTTGAAAACGAACTTGGCGCCTCGTGCCAAGAAATCTGGCTTCCTGACTCCTTCGGCTATTCTGCCGCACTTCCTCAAATTGCCCGAGAAGCTGGAATCGAACGCTTCCTGACGCAGAAGATTTCATGGAACCAGGTCAATACTTTCCCGCACCACACCCTGTTGTGGGAAGGCATTGATGGATCGCGAATCTTCACGCACTTCCCGCCGATGGACACCTACGGTGCGGAAGTTACCGGCCAAAACCTCACTCACGCCGTCGAAAACTTCAAGGACAAGGGACATGCAAGTGTTTCCCTCATGCCCTTCGGCTACGGTGACGGCGGTGGCGGCCCCACCCGTGAAATGCTTGAACGCATTGACCGCTTCCGCTCCCTCCGCGGCGCGCCTGAAGTTGTCATGGAAACTCCCAAGCAGTTCTTTGATCGGGCGCTGGAAGACGCTGACCAGATCCCGGTGTGGGTCGGTGAACTCTACCTTGAGCTGCACCGCGGTACCTTCACCTCGCAGATTGATGCGAAGCAAGGGAACCGCCGAGGCGAATCAATCCTGCGCGAGACCGAACTGTGGTGTTCCTACGCGGCGATTCAAGGCTTGATGGATTACCCCTACGAGGAGCTTCGTTCCTACTGGCGTACCCTCTTGCTCTGCCAGTTCCACGACATCCTTCCCGGAACATCTATCGCTTGGGTCTACCGCGAAGTCCGTGAGCTTCATAAGCAGATTCGTGAAGGCTGTGAAGCGCTCATTCAGAAGGCGCTCACGCTTCTTACTGCGTCAAGCAAGGACGGTCAGACCGGGGAACTGCTTGCCAATGCCTCCTCCTTCTCGCTTCATGGAACTGCACCCCTGTCGGTTGCTGCTCCTGTGGAAGAAAAGGACTCCCAGGGTGTTCACCTGCTCCAGGTTGACGATGGCTACGAAATTACGAACGCCTTCTTCAAGGCGCGTGTTTCTGCAAGCGGCGAACTGACCTCGCTGCGAGAAATTGAATCTGATCGTGAGTGGATTCCCGCCGGTCAAAAGGCAGGAGAATTCCATATTCATCAGGACTTCCCGAATATGTGGGACGCTTGGGATTTGGATCCTTTCTACCGCAACTCCCTGCGTGTTGTCACTGACCGTTCAGTGTCTAATGTCGTCGTTGAACACGATCGAGTAGAGATCCATTCCACCGCACGGATTGATTCTTCCAGTATGGAGCTGGTTTGGATTTTCACCTCGGGAAGCAAAGCAATTGACCTCCATGTTGAGGCCGATTGGCACGAGCACGAAAAGCTTCTCAAGCTTTCGATCCCGGTTGAACTCCACACCGATCATGCCCAGTACGAAACGCAAATGGGCTACATTACCCGTCCGACCCATGAGAATACCTCGTGGGATGCCTACCGCTTTGAGGTTTCTGCTCACCGCTGGGTCCGCTTGGAAAATGCCTCGCGTTCGTGGGCGATCGCAAACGATGCCACCTATGGATGGGACGTCACGCGTCACCAAAATGACAGGCGTGGTACCTGGTCGCAGGTGCGTGCCACCTTGGTCAAGTCGGCCCGATTCCCCGATCCCGATCAGGATCAGGGACACCACCAGTGGAATTTCAGGATCGTTCCCGATGCCTCGGTTCTCGAGGCAGTCGCTGCCGGTCAGCAGATTAACCTGGGTGAGCGAGAGATCAGCGGCGCCCCCGTCGATGCTCCTTTCAGTGTCGATGGTGCGGTCGTTGAATCTGTTGCCTTGGCTCCTGACCGCAGTGGTGACCTTGTGATCCGCCTGTACGAGGCCGAAGGTGGGCCCTCTCGCGTCACCTTCCGTGCCCCCAAGGCTGGCTCTGTTACCGCTTGCGATCTGCGTTACCGTCCGAGCGAAAGTGAACCCGAGCTCCGCGGTGGCCAGGGGGAGTGGAGCTTCGATCTGTCTGCCTTCCAGATCACTACGCTGCGGGTTTCCTTCGCGAAGTGAATAGGTGAGTCGTCATGAAGTTCGGTGTGAACTACACCCCGCGGCAGGGATGGTTCCATTCGTGGTTGGATTTTGATTCCGAGGCCGTGCGGGATGATTTCCACGCGATCCGTGCTATCGGTGCTGACCACGTGAGGATCTTCCCGCTGTGGCCGCTACTTCAACCCAATCGCAGTCTCATTCGCCCAAAGGCAATTGAAGATGTTGCAACCGTGGTTGAAATTGCGGGGGAGTGCGGTCTTCAGGTGACTGTGGATGTCCTTCAAGGACACCTCTCATCTTTTGACTTCTTACCTTCGTGGGTCACCTCTTGGCATCGACGCAATCTCTTTACTGACCCGGATGTCGTTCAAGCGGAACGCAATCTGGTCAGCGAGATGGCTCGGGCTCTGCGTGGTATCCCCGCCGCCAGTGGCTTGTCGATTGGCAATGAGTTCTTCCAATTTGCCGCATCGCGTCATCCTTTCCCTCACAAAGTAAGTGAGGAAGAGGCAGGACGCTGGTTGGAGCAAATGCTCGGTACTGCCCGTGAAGAATGGCCCGAAGGTGTTCACACCCACAGCCATGATGACGATCTATGGTTTGAAAACGACCAGCCTTTTTCTCCCCAAATGGCCACGTCATTGGGAGATCTCACCACTGTCCATTCATGGATTTTTGGTCGGGTTGGTCCGCGTCTTGGTGCTCGTGCCCCGCAGCTCGTGTGGTTTGCCCGTTACCTGTGCGAACTCGCAGCTGCGTGGGCCGAGGACCCCTCGCGTGGAGTATGGCTTCAAGAAATCGGTGCACCTGAGAACTACGTGGATCCAGAAGAGGCTCCGCAGTTCCTCACCGATACCGTAGAAATTCTCATGGGGCAGCGAGGCGGCGGAGTATCGCCAGGCCTCGAAGGAGTCACCTGGTGGTGCTCCCACGATGTCTCCCGTGAGCTTTCGGATTTCCCGGCACTCGAGCATTCCTTGGGACTGCTGGGACAGGATGGCAATCCAAAACCCATTGGAGAGGCCTTCCATCGTGCTGCTCAGCGTTGGGCGGATGTGCGAGCTCATGGTGAGCAACGTTCGTCCCTCCCCCTGACTGCACAGGAGTGGACGCGCGTCGACACCGACGCTCGGCACGAATATTTCGATCGCTGGATGGAACTCGCATTAGCGGGCGATGTCCGGCGTATCGAATTGAATCGTTCTTGTTATCGCTCTTTGGGCGAAAGTAAGAACGAGGAGAAGAATATTTTCCTCTCAACGTGGGATTCCTAATTCCACAGCGTTCATCGAAAAAACCTTCGAAGGAGAAGACCATGCGTAAGACGCGCACTATCGTGACTGGTGTCGCACTTGCTGCGGCGTTCAGCCTCGCCGCTTGCACCGGCGGATCCGGCGCAAGCTCCACCTCTAGTGCTTCTAGCTCAGCAGGCGGCACTACTGAGATTTCCTTCCAGACTTGGTCACTGAAGAACGATCGTTTCACCCCCTACTTCGAGCAGTTGGTGAAGGACTTCGAGGCTGAGAACCCCGACATCAAGGTCAAGTGGATTGATCAGCCCGGTGACGGCTACGAGGACAAGATCCTCCAGCAAGCTAACTCCGGTGAGCTCCCTGACGTCCTGAACCTGCCCCCGGGATTTGCATACAAGCTTGCGGACACCGGACTTCTTGTCGACCTTGACAAGGTTGAAGGTGCGAAGGTCTCTGAGTATGTCGAAAGTGCTGCGAAGTCCTACCAGTTCCCGGGCATCGAGGGTCACTATGGATACCCCTGGTACCTGGGTACCGATCTGAACTGGTACAACGTCGGCAAGATGAAGGAAGTGGGCATCGACACCTCTAAGCTTCCGACCACCCTCGACGAACTCTTCTCGATGGCCTCAGATGTTGCTAAGGCCAGCAACGGCGAGGTTAAGATGATCTCCTCCGTTCCAGATATTGGTACCTTCTCTGCTGCTGGTATTGATATCTACAAGGACGGAAAGTTCGTCTTCAACACCGATGAAGCTGCCAAGATCATCGATCAGTTCCAGAAGGCCTACAAGGACGGTGCAATGCCCGCCGAGGCGCTGAACGCTGACTACCAGGGCAATGCAGCACTCTACAAGCAGGGCAAGAGCACCTGGACCACCGGTTCAGCTGGCTTCGCATCCGCGCTTAAGGCAGATGCTCCTTCTCTGATCGACCAGACCGAGGTTACCCCGCGCATCGGCCACGCACCGGTGTTCATCCAGGGTATCTCTGTTGCAAAGAACTCTAAGAACCAGGCCGCTGCCGTCAAGTTCGCGCAGTACGTGACCAACACGAAGAACCAGGTCGAGTTCGTCAAGATCGCTCAGGGCTTCTTCCCCGGAACCAAGGCCGGTAACGAGAAGCCCGAGGCTTTCACCTCTGTTGTCTCGCTTGACCTGCAGAAGAAGGCTACTGAGCTGGCCGCAAAGGAACTGCCCAACACCGTTGAACAGTCTCCGCTGCAGTTCACCGACGAGATGGGTACCTACGTCAAGCAGCAGCTTGCTCTTGCTGTGAAGGGTGAAATCTCCTCGAAGGACGCCCTTGAAAAGGCAGTCAAGTACTGCAACGACAACCTGGCAAAGTGATTCTCTGATCACTTGGTGGTGTTGGGAGCTAGCTTCTCCCAACACCACCGTCCCCGCCGCTCTTGTTATCAGTGGCGGCACTGTGTACCGACTTCCTTTGGGATAAGGAGGAACAACACATGAAATCCCATTCGAGGCTAACTCCCTATCTTCTGCTTGCGCCGGCAGTCATTTGGGTCTTGGTATTTTCCATCTGGCCCTTCTTGAACACCGTTGTTCTTGCATTTACTGATGCGCGCCCGCTCAAGCCTGCCAAATTTATTGGGCTGACGAATTTTGTCACTCTCTTCAGTGATGAGCGCTTTGGCTACGCTCTGACAACCTCACTGGTTTACGTTCTGGTCTGTGTCCCCCTACTGACTTTCTTGCCCCTTCTTCTTGCGCTACTAGTGGAGAAGAAGGTCCCCGGAATTTCTATTTTCCGGACGAGCTATTACTTCCCGGTCATCGCCTCGGTCGTGGTGGTCGGTATCATCTGGTCCTGGCTGTTTGACTCGAAGGGTCTTATTAACCAATCGCTGCAATTCGTCGGAATGACGGACCACTCGATTAACTTCCTCGTTGATCGCTGGCTCATTCTTCTGTCGTCAACGTCGCTGACAGTGTGGAAGGGCCTCGGCTACTACATGGTCGTGTATCTTGCGGCTCTTGCCGGCGTGAATAAGGAACTACACGAGGCCGCCGCACTGGATGGTGCGGGCGCATGGCGTCGTTTCTGGACTGTCACCGTTCCTGCCGTCAAACCAGCAATGTTGCTGATCTCTGCGCTCATTACGGTATCGGCAATGCGAATCTTCTCTGAGATTTACGTGCTGACCAATGGATCTGGCGGTCCAGGCGGTCAAGCTCAGTCAATTGTGATGTTGATTCAAGCAACCGGAAAGGGACTCCGCGGAAATCTTGGCTATGCTTCCGCACTGTCGGTAGCTCTCTTCTTCCTGACTATTGGTCCGCTCTTGCTGGTTGCGTGGATTAATCAGGGACCTGAAATCCGTGCCGCTCTTCGCCTACGGAAGAAGTCCAAGGCAGCACAGAAGGCTCATGAATTAAGGCTTAAGGAGCAGTCCTCTCTGAAGGAGAAGGATGTTCACCTTGAGCGCGAGGAACTTGCCGAAGTAGGCGTATCAAACACGGAAGGGATCAGGGAATGAGTACCGCAACCGTGAATACACGAAGTGAAACCCCCAGACGCGAGCTTCCGTGGAGGCGACGTGGGGAAGCAGGTTTTGACAAGCCAACGCTTCCCGGTTTTATCGGACGTTATCTGCTGTTACTTTTCTGTTTCGTTATCACTGTTGGCCCCTTCCTTTGGGAACTTTCAACCTCTCTCAAAGGGCCTGGGGATGATATTTATGCGTTCCCTCCCAGCCTGATCCCGAGTAACCCAACACTGGATAATTACTCAGAAGTTTTACGAACTGTCCCTGTCATCAGCTACGCATGGCACTCGCTGCTTGTCGGTATTGGAACAGTGCTGACAAATGTTCTCTTCTCGACCTTTGCTGGTTATGCCTTCGCTCAAATGAAGTTCAGGGGCAAGGGGCTGTTTATGGCAATAATGCTGTCAACCCTGCTGCTCCCTGGCGAAGTGACGCTGACTTCTCAGTACTTAACCATCAAGTCTTTGGGTGCGGCGAACAGCCTCGTTGGGGTCTTCCTTCCGGGTGCAATTTCGGCGATGAATGTGCTGTTGATGTATACCGCAGCACGTGCCATCCCAAATTCGATTCTGGATGCAGCCGCAATTGACGGCGCAACCACATACCAGCGTCTACGCCACATCGTGTGGCCAAACGTCAAGGGTATGGCATCGGTTGTTGCGCTCATGTCCTTTATCGGCGCATGGGATGACTTCCTATGGCCATTGGTTGTTTTGAACGAGCCCGAGAAGTACACCTTGACGGTTGGTATGCAGTATCTCCAATCATCATTCGGTACAGACCAACGCGTCGTTGCCGCTGGAACGATGATTGCTTTGATCCCCTTGATCATTCTCTTTGCCTTTGCACAGAAGTACTTCTTCAAGGGCGTTGAGGCAGGTGGCGTCAAGGGCTAAGTATCGGCCAGTGATCGCTTTATGGGCTATTCAGAGTTGAGTGTGGGTGCCAAACAAGAAGGGAACGCAGCTACC
>ERZ773203.1125-NODE-1125-length-13956-cov-40.948565_pt1 | contig 13956 bp, 10 predicted proteins | sample MGYA00580529_ERZ773203 | MGnify/ENA primary metagenome ERZ773203 (study PRJEB29015, sample SAMEA2738176) | human oral metagenome | biome: human oral; feature: human-associated habitat; material: saliva | place: China | collected 2177 ... | reverse complement strand
CGGATCTCCACCTTGGCCACGATCGGGTGGATCGAGGAGGTGGAGTTGTTGATGTAAGAAATAGAGCCAGTGGGCGGCACCGCCTGCAAGTTACGGTTGTACAGGCCGTACTCACGCACCTGCTGGGCCAGCTGAGCCCAATCTTCACGGCTGGGCACGTGCACACTAGAGGCGGCAAACAGTTCCTTTACGCGCTCAGTGGTGGGCACGAAATCCTGGTTCAGGTACTTCTCAAAGAACTCGCCGGTGGCGTACTTGGATTCTTCGAAACCGACAAAGCGCTCATTGCGCTCGCGGGCCAGCTCGCAGGAGGCCTTGAGGGCCTCAAAGAGCACGCTGGCGAAGTAAACATTGGTGAAGTCCAGGGCTTCTTCGCTGCCGTAATGGATGCATTCGCGCGCCAGGAAACCGTGCAGGTTCATCTGGCCTAGGCCGATGGCGTGCGATTCGCGGTTACCGCGCTGAATGGAAGGCACAGACTCAATGTCAGTCTGGTCTGAGACGGCGGTTAGCGCCCGCACAGCAGTGCGGATGGTGCGGCTAAAATCAGGTGAATCCATGGTTTTAGCAATGTTTAGCGAACCCAGGTTGCAGGAAATATCCTTACCCACATGCGCGTAGGTTAGGTCTGCGTTTAGCTCGCTAGCTTCAGAAACCTGCAAGATTTCCGAGCACAGGTTAGACATGACCACCTTGCCCTTAATGGGGTTGGTCTTGTTAACCGTGTCCTCAAACATCACGTAGGGGTAGCCAGATTCAAACTGGAGCTCAGCGATGGTCTGGAAGAACTGGCGGGCGTTGATCTTAGACTTACGGATGCGGCCGTCGTCGACCATTTCGTGATACTTCTCAGTAACCGAAATTTCACTGAAAGGCACCCCGTAGACGCGCTCGACGTCGTAGGGGGAGAACAGGTACATGTCCTCGTTCTTCTTGGCCAGTTCGAAGGTGATGTCGGGGATCACCACGCCCAGGGACAGGGTCTTGATACGGATCTTTTCGTCAGCGTTTTCGCGCTTGGTGTCCAAGAAACGCATGATGTCGGGGTGGTGGGCGTGCAGGTACACGGCCCCGGCGCCCTGACGCGCACCCAGCTGGTTGGCGTAGGAGAAGGAGTCTTCCAGCAGCTTCATTACGGGAATGACGCCGGAGGACTGGTTTTCGATGCGCTTAATGGGGGCGCCCATCTCGCGTAGGTTGGTTAGCAGCAGGGCGACGCCGCCGCCACGCTTAGATAGCTGCAAAGCTGAGTTGATCCCGCGTGCGATCGACTCCATGTTGTCCTCGATGCGCACCAGGAAGCACGATACGGGCTCGCCGCGCTGGACTTTACCCTCGTTTAGGAAGGTGGGGGTGGCCGGCTGGAAGCGGCCAGACATGATTTCCTCAATCAGGTCTAGGGCTAGCTGCTCGTCGCCGTCGGCCAGGGCCATGGCTACCGTGGCCACGCGGTCCTCAAAACGTTCCAGGTAGCGCTTACCGTCAAAGGTTTTGAGGGTGTAGGAGGTGTAGTACTTGAAGGCCCCCAGGAAAGTTTCGAAACGGAACTTGTGGGCGTAGGCGGCCTTGAAAGCCTCCTTGGGGAAGCCTTCACGGTACTTGGCTAGCACGGTGGGGTCGTAGTAGCCCTCTTCAACCAGGTATTCGAGTTTTTCCTCAATGTCGTGGAAAAACACCGTGTTCTGGTTTACGTGCTGCAGGAAGTACTGACGTGCAGCCTGGCGATCGGCGTCAAACTGGATCTTGCCGTCAGCGCCGTAAAGGTTCAGCTTGGCGTTTAGAGCGTGGTAGTCCAGTTCAGGGGAACGTACCGACTCGCTGCCGGTATCAGTCAGAGTGTCTGCCAAAACTTTTCCAATCCTTGCTTTACGGTCTCTACGTCCTTGGGGGTTCCCAACAGCTCGTAGCAGTAGAGATATGGGACTTTTAGCTTATTAGAGATTATGTCACCGGCTAGGCCGTAGGCGGCACCAAAATTGGTATTGCCAGAAGCGATAACGCCACGGCATAGCTCACGGTTGTGGGGATTGTTGAGGAATTTAATGACCTGCTTGGGGACTGCGCCTTTGATGCTGCCACCACCGTAGGTTGGGACTAACAGCACATATTCCTCGTCTACTTCCAGAGGCGGCTGGCTTGGTAGCAAAGGGATGCGTTTAGCAGGCATACCCAGTTTGCTTACGAAGCGATGTGTGTTTTCAGAGGTGGAGGAAAAATACACTAAAAGCGCCATTGGTCACGACCTGTGTTGCAAGTTAATCCCGCCGGCTAGCGAACCGGCAATTATGCGTCAGTTGACGCAGTTGAGCGACGCCTACCTGGTGGTGGGCGTCGCTCTTAGAGCCACTCAGACGGCAACTGCGGTGGCGTTAGCTACAGCTAGAGCCTTGATCTTGTCGGGGCGGAAACCGGACCAGTGGTCATCGCCAGCGATAACTACCGGAGCCTGTACGTAGCCCAGAGCCTTAACCTGCTCTAGCGCCTGAGCGTCTACCGAGATGTCGACGGTGGAGTAGGAAAGGCCAGCCTTGTCCATGGCGCGGTAGGTGGCGTTGCACTGCACGCAGTTGGGCTTGGAGTAGACGGTGATCGCCATTTTTATTTGTGCCTTTCAATCCTGATGGGTCTATCTGGTGGGGAGACCAGAGCTAGAAACAACACGCTTGTAACACGCGGCCGGCATATTCCGACCGGCAATAGAAAACACTACCCCTAGGGGTGCGAAAGCGCTAGCACCCCAAGATGATGTGTCTGCCACCGAATCTGTGCATAAACCTCCCGGAATTTGTGGACAACTTGCGCCGCCGCTGTGGATACTTCCGCCGCACCGCGCGCTTCCTTTTAGTGTGCCCGGGCTACACCACGCGTTAAGTGGCCATTTTTGCGCCGGTTTAGCTGCTTTTTTTTCCGACGTCGCCCCACGCCTGCCCCTCGGCTCCAGCTCAGGGCGGTTTATCCCCACTTCCCCCAGGCCGCCCACGCAGTTTTTCCCACATGCTGTGTTTAGAGAAGAAAAAATTGCTTAGCTATTCATCTCACATGCGAAAACACTTGCACTCTTCGCGCCGGTCGGCGCGTGGCGGCAAAGGCCGCCTGTGCATCAGGAGCAGCAGTGGCCACCGGCGGCGGCCACCAGCAGGCTAGGCGGCACAAACCTGTACCGCGCCACCGCGCGTGGCGCGCCGGCCAGATGGAAACTAGCGCTAGCTGGCCACAGGCAGACTGAGCACAAAGCAGGCGCCCTGGGCGGCGTCGTCGAGATACGCAGCAGGATCAGCCAACTGCACGCTACCGCCGTGAGCCTGGGCAATAGCTGCGCAAATAGCCAGCCCCAAGCCCGTAGAGCCGCCCTGGCGATTACGTGAGGCGTCAGCGCGAGTAAAGCGCTCAAACAGTTTGCCGCGCAGCTGCGGGGAAATACCCGGGCCGTTATCAGCCACCACGATCCGGTACCGGCCATCTTCTTGCAGCAGCTTGACCCACACATGCGTGCCGGCAGGAGTGTGCAGGCGGGCATTAGCCAGCAAATTAGCTAGAACCTGACGCAGCCGCTGCTCGTCGCCGCGCACCAGCGGCAGCTGCTCATCAAGATCCTCATCTGCCCCAAACACGGCGCTCAAATCCAGCTCAAAAGTGTGATCGGGGCCGGCTATCTGTGCGTCTGCCACCGACTCAATCAGCACCGGAGCCAAATCCACCAGCTCATCTTCCAGCTCCCGGCCCGCATCCAGGCGCGCCAGCAGCAGTAAGTCATTAACCAGCTCACTCATGCGCAGCGATTCACTGGCAATACGGTCCATGGCCTGCTGGGAAATCTCGCTGAGCTGATCACCCTCACGCCCGCTACGCACCAGCTCGGTGTAACCACGGATAGCGGCCAGGGGCGTGCGCAGCTCATGGGAAGCGTCAGCCACAAACTGGCGCACCTGGGTTTCGGAGCGTTGACGCACCTCCAGGGCATCATTGACGTGGTCAAGCAGGGTGTTAAGGGCCGTGCCCACCTCCCCCACTTCCGTGGAAGAACACAGGTCATCAAGGCTTACGCGGCGCTCAATTTGTACCTCACCGCTATCCATAGGCTGCGTAGCTACCTGACGGGCGGTAGCTGCCACGCGCCGCAGAGGCTGCAAAAACCTAGACACCAAGCCAAAGCAGACCACCGCCGCCAGAACTACACCGCTGCCCACCAGCAGCACCTCAATAATCATTTGGCGGCCGATCAGGGCTTCATCATCAGCTAAAGACACCCCGGTAAGTACGGCGTCGGAACTAACCGAGTCGCGCGTAACCAGTACCCGGTAGGTGCCCAGCCCCTCCACATACACCGTGAAAGGCTTGGTTTTACCTGAGTTAAGCGCTGCCATCAGGGTGTTTATCTGGTCGCGAGTCAGGTAGGTGTATTTGCCTTCATTGTTGATGTAAGCGCTGGCCACCACCCCTTGGCGGTTACGCAGCAGGGCCAGGGTGCCGGCAGCCTGCCCGGGGGCGTCTAGGCCGGCGGGCGGGTTATAGTCGCTGCTGTCACTGCCGTAGGTTTGCAGTAGCTGCTGGGCAACGTTTTTTTCAGTGGATTCGCTGTGACGGCGAGTGTTACCGCGCTGGGAGGCGGCCTGCACGCGAATATCGGCACGGTCCATCAGCGAAGCTTCCAGCGCCCAGGTACTAAGGCAGCCAATTGCCCCAGTTAGCACAAACACCACGGCCACCACGGTCAGCACAATCATGCGCCGCAGGCTCAGTTTTTTGTGGGCCCACAGCCGACGGCGCCACCTGGCCTCTGCCTGGGCGGCCTGGGCTCCCTGGGGGTGCTGGGCAGCTTGGGCTCCCTGGGGGTGCTGGCCTCCCTGGGCGGCTTGGGAACTCTGGGGCTGCTGGGTAGCCTGGGCTCCGTGGGGCTGCTGGCCTCCCTGGGCGGCCTGGGCGCACTGGGCGGCACTTGGTTGCCCGCTGCGCTCCCCGCCGTGCGCCCAGCCGCTCACCGAACCGCGCGCCGAGGCCAGAAACTGCTTTATAAGCGTAAACAATTAGTTTTCCTCAGCGGCCTTGAGCATGTAGCCCACCCCGCGCACAGTGTGAATCATGGGCGCGCGCCCCTTATCAATCTTGCGACGCAGGTAGGAGACGTAAAGCTCCACCACGTTGGCTTGGCCACCAAAGTCGTAATCCCACACGCGGTCCAGGATTTGCGGCTTAGACAGCACCCGGCGCGGGTTTTCCATGAAGAAACGCAGCAGCTCAAATTCGGTGGCGGTGAGTTTAATCGGATCCCCGCCGCGCCACACCTCGTGGGAGTCTTCATCCATACGCAAATCGCCCACCACCAGCTCGTTGCTGGGTGGGGCAATCACTGAGCCAGAGCGACGCAGCAGAGCGTGCAGGCGGGCCACTACTTCTTCCAAGCTGAAGGGCTTGGTCACGTAGTCGTCCCCGCCGGCACTTAGGCCCTCTACCCGGTCAGCGATAGAGTCTTTGGCGGTCAAGAACAGCACCGAGATATCCGGGTCATTGCGGCGAATCTTGCTCAGCACCTCAAGGCCGTCAAAGTCTGGCAGCATAATGTCTAGAACCACCAGGTCAGGCGAGATTTCGCGGGCCAGGCGCACGGCGTCGGCACCGGTGTTAGCGGTGGTAACCTCCCAGCCTTCATAGCGCAGGGCGCTGGCCAGAAGATCGGCTAGGACAATTTCGTCGTCGACCACTAGTACCTTGACCTGGCTGGCCCCGGAAGTAGTGGCATTTGTGGCTGTCATAGCTCTATCACACTGCATTTAGCGGCCGCGCGCTACTAATACGCTTAGGGAAGACTCCCCCTGTCTTAAGTTTCCAGCCATTCTCGACGCCGCCCGGGGCGCCCTGGGGACAGTCTGCGCACCCGGAAGGCCGCACTGAGGCGCCACAGGGACCGGGCGGCGCGGCCAGCCTCAGCACTCGACGACGTTTACAGCCAGGCCACCCAGGGAGGTTTCCTTGTACTTGGAGAGCATGTCTTCACCGGTTTGGCGCATGGTTTCAATAACCGTATCCAAGCTGACCTGGTGACGCCCCTCGCCCCACAGGGCCATACGCGAGGCGTTAATAGCCTTCACACTGGCCACCGCGTTGCGCTCAATGCAAGGAATTTGCACCAGGCCACCAACCGGGTCGCAGGTGAGCCCCAAGTTGTGTTCCATAGCGATTTCAGCAGCGTTTTCCACCTGCTCAGGGGTGCCACCCAGGGCCTCAGTCAAGCCCGCCGCAGCCATAGAGGAAGCTGAACCCACCTCGCCCTGGCAGCCCACCTCAGCGCCAGCAATCGAAGCGTTGGTCTTGATTAGGGCCCCCACGGCGGTAGCTGCCAGCATGAAGCGACGTACGCCGTCGTCGTTAGCACCCGGGCAGAAGTGACGGTAGTAAGCCAAAACCGCCGGCATAATCCCCGCTGAACCGTTAGTGGGGGCAGTAACCACGCGGTGACCTGCGGCGTTTTCCTCATTGACCGCGAGCGCGTAGAGGTTCACCCAGTCCATGCCACGCAGCGGGTCACGGCGGCAGTAGGCGTCGGCGGGGGTTTTCTCCTCCGCCAGTAGGCGCTGGTAGAGGGCGTTGGCGCGGCGGTGGACACCGAGCACGCCGGGCAGTACCCCCTGGGCCTTACAGCCGGCCTCGATGCACTGCATCATGGTGGTTTCGAGCAGGCGGATGTAGTCGATTACTTCCTGTTCGGTGCGGGCGGAGACCTCGTTGGCTAGCACCACGTCGCTGATGCGTAGCCCGGTGCGCCGGCAGATGGCTAGCAGCTCGTTGGCGCTGGAGAAGGGGTAGGGGGCTACCGTGGCGCTGACTTCTTTGGTTTCGGCTGTGGCCAGGGCGCGGATTTCCGGGTGACCGTCGCTGCCCACATCCTCCATCACAAAGCCGCCGCCCACAGAGAAGTAGGTGCGGCGTAGGATTTCCGCCCCGGCGGCGTCGTAGGCGGTTAGGGTCATGCCGTTGACGTGGTAGGAAAGCACGCGCCCGGGCAGGAACATGATGTCTTTGCTGGTGGAGAAGGGGACCTGGCCTAGTCCCGGCATTTGCACGTAGCCCTGGGCTTCCACCTGGTCCCAGAAGTTGGCGCACACTTCCTGGGGGACGGTTTTGGGGTTGTAGCCGCCCAGGCCCATGACGACGGCGCGGTCAGTGGCGTGTCCGCGCCCGGTGGCCCCCAGCGAGCCGTATAGCTCTACGGTCAGGCGGGTTACTTGAGGTAGCGCAGCGGCTTGGGTTTCTTGGATGGCTTGGCGACGGCGCTCAAGGTTGCGCACGAGAGCAGCGCCAAATGCAGCCCCGGCACGCATGGGGCCCACAGTATGGGAGGAGGAGGGGCCGATTCCGACTCGCATCAGGTCAAATACGCTTAAGGGGCGCGAGGCCAGCTCGGGGTCAACTGCGCCAGCCATCAGTGCGGCGGGGGTAATTAGTTCTCCATCAACTTCGGGGACAACCGGCAGGGCCGTTAGCGCATTGGTGTTGAGTGCGGTCATACTCTAATAATGCCGCATTTAGCTTTGTCTGGGCTGTGCCCGGGTAGGTATGCGCTTAGCTTAAGGGGACGGCACGCTTGGGGCGGGCAGGCCGACAGGCCAACGCGCCCGCTAGGCGCGGGACGGTGCCAGCGACGCCTACGGCGTCGGGGGCTGCTGAGAGCAACAGAGATGCAGACGAGACTATCGGGGCAAACCGGAGCCGGCGTCGTCGTGAATTACTGCTCGACAGACGCAAGCATCAGAGCAAACCCGGGCGGCGTCGTCGTTAATCAATTTGCGGGAGCAAGCAGACGATACTCAAGACATAACTGAGTTAGTAATAACTAACTACACGCTCTCTACCCTAGCCAAGGGCGCTATTAAGGGGGCAAACTATCCGTATGGCTACTCCCATTGCACTTGCAATTGCTGGCTCTGAGGCTTCCGGCGGCGCCGGCGCTCAGACTGACCTAAAGACCTTCCACGAACTGGGCGTATTTGGCTGCACTGCACTTACCTGCATTGTTTCCTTCGACCCCAACAACAACTGGGGCCACCGTTTCGTCCCGGTTGACCCGCAGGTGATTGCCGACCAGATTGAGGCGGCCGCCAGCGTTCACAGCCACATTGATGCTGTAAAGATCGGCATGCTGGGCACCCCGGCCACCATCGAGGTGGTCTCCCAGGCACTAGACACCTACAAGTTCCCCCAGGTGGTGCTGGACCCGGTACTGATCTGCAAGGGTCAGGAGCCCGGCGCGGCCCTGGATGTGGACAATGCTCTGCGCGCCCAGGTGCTGCCCAAGGCCAGCATTGTTACCCCGAACCTGTTCGAGACCCAGGTGCTTTCTGGTCGCGGCGAGATCACCAGTGTGGAGCAGCTTAAGGACGCCGCTAAGGCCATCTACGACCAGGGTGTGCCCGTGGTGGTAGCTAAGGCTGGCACCCTGCTAGGCACCGGCACTGCCCTGGATGTTTACTACGACGGCGAGCAGCTAGAGGTGCTGGAGGTTCCGGCGGTGGGCTCCGAGCGAGTTTCTGGTGCTGGCTGCACTCTGGCCGCTGCCATTACCGCGCAGGTAGCCAAGGGTGTGGCGCCGCTGCAGGCGGTGCGCGACGCCAAGCAGGTGGTGCTCAGTGCTATTGAGAACCGTATGCATGGCAATGCCCCCTTCAGCTACGTCTACCAGGGCGGCGCCTCCGCTACCCTCTGAGGCCTTCAGAGGCACAGTCAGACTGACAGGCACAGACAAATACAGGTAAAATCGTCCCTTCCCTATAATTTTTCCATGGGGTTTTATAGGGAACGGACGATATCTGCGTATCTGTAGAGATCCAGCCACGGCGCCGACCACAGCGCCGACCACCAAGGCCACAAGGTTGAAAGGCCGAAAGGCTGAACCGAGCCGGTTTTCCCATGATCTGTGGGGGTCCCAGGTATTAAGGGGTTACCTGGGGCCCCTGCTTTTTAACCATTTGGCCGGCTTGTCCAACCTATCTGGCGCCGCCGACAAATACAGGCCACACAAACAGGCAGACACAAGCAGACACAGACAGGCACAGTCAAACAGTCAAATACAGGCATAAATACAGGCATAAATACAGGCAAAATCATCCCTTCCCTATGATTTTTACATGGGGTTTTATAGGCAACGGACGAAATCTGCGTATCTGTAAATGAGTGCCCGGACATCCGGGCATAAAGTGCTGTCCCGGCGCCGAGATACTGCCCGGACGCGAAAACTACCCAGGGGTGAAGGTCTAGCGGTCTAGCAAGGAACCCCACCAGGGTCACATTTGGGACAGCCGTTAGGTGCACCATCCGAGCATCTGTTTAGGGAACTTCTGCGATCACCAGCCTAGTGACGCACAGCGCGGACATCCAGACCTCTGTAAGAAAACAGTTTTTGGCACGCTGCTCCCGGTTCCCCTTCTCTGGATCCTTCTTCTCCGGACCCTTCTTCTCCGAACCCTTCTTCTTTAGGCCCTCTTCTCCAGCCTCTCTTCACAAATACTGACATTTCATCCCTTCCCTATAAAACCCCATGAATTTTTTATAGGGAAGGGATGATTTTGCCTGTATTTATGCCTGTATTTGTTGCCTGTGCCTGCCTGTTTCCACCTACAGTTACTTTTTCCAGGCGTCGGTGTGGATCCGCCAGCCGGTAGTCAGCGCCCGCATCCCCATGAAAATGAATGCAAACGCCCCCCACAGCAGCATCAGCGCCGCATTGTCGCTCAGGCCCTCATGGGCGTTGACCAGCAGCAAGATAGCCGGCAGGTAAGGCACCAGGTTGATTACGCCGGCCACCGCCAGATAGCGCCCATCGCCAGCCCCCATCAAAATGCCGTCATACAGGAAAGCCACCGCCACCAGCGGCAACGACGCCGCCATGGCCAGTAGCGGCCAGAAAGCCAGTTCGCGCACGGGTGCGTCAGAGGTGAAGAACCAGGGCAGCCACTTGGCACCCCCGGCCACAACCAGCCCCACGGCCACGCCCACACCCAGGGTCCAACCCATGCAGCGGCGCAAAATCCGGCTAATTGCCTCATCTTCCTGCGCCAAAGCCGCCTCGTCGCCACGCCGGCGCGCCTCGGCAGCCCGCCCTAGTGCCTGACCAATCAGTGCCTGCGCCGCAATCGCCAAGGCATCAAGCCCAAACGAGCACACCCCCCACAGTGCGTTAACCACCTGGTAGGAAGCCAGCGCCGTCGCCCCTAAAGCGGTAGCCGCCCACACGGTAGACAAAATGGCTACGCGCAAAGAAATATTGCGCACAAACAGCCCCAGTCCCTCACCCATGGAGGCACGCAGCCCGGCCAGGCGCGGACGCAAACTGACCTGCTCAGCGTGGGCCGCGCGGGCAATCGGGGCCACCAGCGCCGCCCCCATCGACAGCTCCGCCAGGGCCGTGCCCAGCCCCGAGCCGGCCACCCCCAGCCCCACCACATACAGGAAAAAGGCGTTGAGCAGCGTGTTTAGCGCCGCCCCCGCCAGGGCCACAATGAACGGCGTGCGCGTGTCCAGCAGCCCGCGCAGCGTGCCCGTGGCCGCCAGCACCACCAGCATCCCCGGCAGCCCCGGCAACACCATGCGCAGGTACGCCACCGCGTTAGTCGCCACCGACGCCTTAGCTCCCATCGCCGCCACAATCTGGGGCGCAAACACCATCGCTACGCCGGCCACCGCCACACCGATTAGGGCCGCCAGCCAGATTCCGTCCAGCCCCGCTTTTAGCCCTTCTCGACGGCGCCCGGCCCCGAAATGCCGTGCGGTTGTGGCCGTGGTGGCGTAGGTGAGGAACACGAACAGGCCCACTGCCGTGGTCAAAATGGAGGAGGCCAGCGACAGCGCCGCCAGGGGGTCGGCGCCCAGGTGGCCAACCATGGAGGAGTCGATCATGACAAAGATCGGCGAGGCCACCAGCCCGCCCAGGGCTGGCAGGGCCAGGGCCAGGATTTGGCGGTCAAGTTCGCGCCCGCGCAGCTTGTCAGCCGGACTGGTAAAGGGCGCGTCGGCGCCTTGACCGGCGCTCGCGGCCCTGGCAGTACCGGCGCTCGCGGCCCCGGCAGTACCGGCGCCAGCGCCAGTAGCATCGGCGCCGGCCGTGGAAGAGCCTTCAAGAGGAGAACCTTCTGGGGAAGAGACTTCAGGGGAGGGGGAAACTGCTGTACTCATACTGTTGGTGAGCCTAACCCTCGCTGGCCGCGCTAACTAGTTGTGTCCAGCTTTTGAAAGCAATTTGAAGAAGTTTGAAGCAGTTTTGTACCACTGCGTCAAGCCCCCGCACACCAGTTCTCCCCAGGTCTGACGAGTTTTCCACAGATTTGGGAGCAATTTTTTATCCACTTTCCCCACAGACACTTTTCGTTGCAATAACAGCATTTCTCAGAATGTGATCTGCGCTAGCCACATCCTTTTCCACAGTTTTCCCCAGGTTTTTCCACATATACACAGGCATTGCCCACAGGCTTTTTTGCATTACCCACAGCGAAGCGATTTTTCGATTTGCCAACTGCCCCTCGCACCCTCTACAGTGGCCCAGCCGGTAGCTTAACCTCTGGTCGCCTAAGTGGTTTTGTGCCAGTCTGAGAGGGGTGTTTTTGTCGACGACGTCGGTCGGCTTAGCCTCGCTAAGGCTTAGTTTCGCTAGGGCTTAGCCTCGCTAAGGCTCAGTCTGGCTAAGACTTAAACCCCCCACCAAAACAGCAGCCCAGAAAGGTCAGCCATGGAGCCGCGCGACACCGCAGATATTTTCGACCGCATCCCACCTCAGGATGAATCTGCGGAAATGAGCACCTTGGGGGGCATGCTGCTGAGCAAGGACGCCATCGCTGACGCCTTGCAGGAAATTAAAGGCTCTGACTTTTACCGCCACGCCCACGAGCAGATTTTTGACGCCATCATTAGTGTCTATTCGCGTGGGGAGCCGGCTGACCCCATCGTGGTGGCTGATGAGCTCCAGCGCCAGGGCAACCTGGAAAAAGTGGGTGGGGCCCCTTACTTAGCGTCCCTGATTGCTACTGTGCCGACGGCGGCCAACACCGCCTACTATGCGCGTATTGTGCGTGAACGCGCCACTATGCGCCGCCTGGTGGAGGCTGGTACGCGCGTGACGCAACTTGGCTACGCCACTGACGGCGGCGACGTCGACGAGCTAGTAAACCTAGCCCAAGCCGAAATTTACGCGGTTTCTGAGCGCAACAGCTCCGAGGATTACGTGCGCGTGGGTGACATCCTTGACGACGCCAATTTAGAGATTGAAGCCGCCCAAAACCGCGACAATAAGGGGATGCGGGGCGTGCCCACGGGGTTCATTGAGCTAGATGAGCTCACCGGCGGTTTGCAGGCGGGGCAGATGATAATTATTGCGGGGCGCCCGGCCATGGGTAAGTCCACGCTGGCCCTGGATATTTGCCGGTCGGCGGCAATTCACCACAAGATTGCAGCCTGCTATTTCTCGCTGGAAATGGGGCGCATGGAAATCATGATGCGCATGTTGTCGGCGGAGTCTAATGTGCTGCTAAATAAGCTGCGCGGCAGCGGCAAAATGGATGACCGTGACTGGGAGCGCCTGGCTAAGCATTACGGCCCGGTTTCTGAGGCGCCACTGTATGTGGACGACTCCCCCAACCTGACCATGCCGGAGATCCGCGCCAAGGCCCGGCGCCTAAAGCAGCAGTTCAACCTGGGTTTGATTGTTATTGACTATCTGCAGTTGATGACTAGTGGACGCCGCGTGGAGTCGCGTCAGCAGGAAGTTTCGGAGTTTTCGCGCGCCTTGAAGCTGCTGGCTAAGGAGCTGGAGATTCCGGTGATTGCCGCCGCCCAGCTTAACCGTGGCCCAGAAAACCGCACCGACCGCAAGCCCCAGATGAGTGACCTGCGTGAGTCTGGCTCGCTGGAGCAGGATGCGGACCTGATTATGCTGCTGCACCGCCCTGAATACTATGAGGAGGAAAACCGCCCCGGTGAGGCCGACATTATTGTGGCTAAGCACCGCAATGGCGAGACCCGCACTATCCCGGTTTCCTTCCGTGGGCACGTCTCCTGCTTCGCCAATATGGCCCGCGAAGCGGTGGGTGCGGACCCTTACAGTGAGTAATTAGCGACGACGGCGCCGCCCGGCCCCCAGCCCAGGAGCTGCCGGCCCTGGGCGCGCAAACGCGAGCCAAAGACGCAAATGGCCGCCCACCAAACCGGTGAGCGGCCATTTAGCTGCGTTAATTAGCGCAACTAGCTTCAGCGAGCCACGATAACGTTGATCTCCAGGGGAGCAGTCACGTCCTGGTGCAGGCGCACGCTAGCGGAGTGACGGCCCAGAGCCTTAACCGGGCGGGCCAGCTGGATCTTGCGACGGTCAATCGCGGGACCACCGGCAGCCTTAACGGCCTCAGCTAGGTCAGAGGTGCTTACAGCACCGAACAGGCGGCCGTTAGCGCCGGCAACGGCGGCAACGGTAACCACGTTGGAGGCTAGCCAGGCGCGAGCGGTCTGGGCGGCTTCCAGGGACTCAATGGCGTTGCGGCGGCGTGCCTCGGCCATCTGGTCGATCTGACGCTGAGCGCCCTTGGTCCACGGGGTGGCCAGCTTGCGGGGCACTAGGTAGTTACGGGCGTAGCCGTCCTTAACGGTAACTACGTCACCGGCGACACCGAGGTTGGTGACGTCGTGGGTGAGGATGAGCTTGGTTGACATTGCTAGTCCTCCCTATCAGCGAGCGTTGGAAGAGTAGGGCAGCAGGGCCATCTCGCGGGCGTTCTTAACAGCCTTGGCGATCTTGCGCTGTTCCTGTACGGAAACGCCAGTCACGCGACGAGCGCGGATCTTGCCGCGGTCGGAGATGAACTTGCGTAGGGTGGCGGTGTCCTTGTAGTCAATGACGCCGACCTTGATGGCCTTGACCGGGCCAACCTTCTTCTTCGGCTTGCGAAGTTGGGGCTTCGCCATAGTGGTACTCCTTGGTCTGAG
>ERZ773203.1124-NODE-1124-length-13960-cov-41.091550_pt1 | contig 13960 bp, 6 predicted proteins | sample MGYA00580529_ERZ773203 | MGnify/ENA primary metagenome ERZ773203 (study PRJEB29015, sample SAMEA2738176) | human oral metagenome | biome: human oral; feature: human-associated habitat; material: saliva | place: China | collected 2177 ... | reverse complement strand
CCCACAGCAGTGAGATCCCGAAGAGGAGGTGGAGGGCGAGCGCGCCGCCGATGACCTCGGCCAGGTCGGTCGCGGCTGCAACGATCTCCGCTTGGATCCAAAAGGCGATGCGTCCGGGCTTGGACATGCGATCACCCAGGAGGGCGGGCAGGGATCGGCCGGTGACGAGGCCGAGCTTGGCGGACAGATATTGGACGACCATCGCGAAGATGTTGGAGGCGAGGAGGACCCACACGAGCAGGTAGCCGTAGCGCGCGCCGGCCGTGATGTTGGCCGCGACGTTGCCGGGGTCGACATAGGCGACGGCCGCGACGAAAGCGGGGCCGAGGAGGGGGATGAGCTTGTGGCGATGCTCGCTGTCCGTGGCGCTCATGGGGATCCTCACTACAGGTAGAAAAATATTCGGCTACCCGAAATATTACTCGCCTCGCGTCCCTCACGGCGGGACGAAAGGCGCCCAGGCGGGCCTCGTGTGGCCAGGTTTTCACGCGCGCACCGCGCATGGGTGAGCGGTGACGAGCGAAAACCCCGTAGGCTAAAGGGGTGACTCCTGAAGAACTTGCCTCCCTTATTCGCTCGACGCTGCTGGACGCTGCCGCCGCCGGGCGCATCTCCATCGACCCTGCCCTCGTGCCCGACTCGGTGACGGTCGAGCGTCCGCGCGTGCGCGAGCACGGTGACTGGTCCACCAACGTCGCCATGCAGCTCGGCAAGAAGGCCGGTATGGCCCCGCGCGAGTTCGCGCAGATCCTCGCCGACGACCTCGCCGCCGCTGACGGCATTGATTCCGTCGAGGTCGCGGGCCCGGGCTTCATCAATATTCGCCTGGGCGCGGGAGCGGCCGGCGAGCTGGCCCGCACCATCGTCGAGGCCGGGGCTGCGTTTGGCCGCAACGAGACCCTCGCGGGTCGCTCCATCAACCTCGAGTACGTGTCGGCCAACCCGACCGGTCCCGTGCACCTGGGTGGTGCCCGCTGGGCAGCAGTCGGCGACTCGATGGCGCGCCTCATGGCTGCCTCCGGCGCCGCCGTGACCCGCGAGTACTACTTCAACGACCACGGCTCGCAGATCGACCGCTTCTCCCACTCCCTCTACGCCCGCGCGACGGGCCGCGAGGTGCCCGAGGACGGCTACGGCGGCCAGTACATCGCCGATATCGCCGACCAGGTCCGCGCCGACGCGTGCGCCGCCGGCGAGCCCGACCCGATCAGCCTGCCCGAGGACGAGGCCATCGAGGTCTTCCGCGCTCGCGGCGTCGAGCTCATGTTCGGCGAGATTAAGGAGCGCCTGCACTCTTTCCGTGCCGACTTCGACGTCTTCTTCCACGAGGACTCCCTGCACAACTCTGGTGCGGTCGCCGAGGCGATCGAGCGCCTGCGTGAGCGCGGCGAGATCTTCGACGAGGGTGGCGCGGTGTGGCTGCGCACGACCACCTACGGCGACGACAAGGACCGTGTCCTCATTAAGTCGGACGGCCAGGCCGCGTACTTCGCGGGCGACGTCGCCTACTACCTGAACAAGCGTGAACGCGGCGCGGATGCGGCCATCTACCTGCTGGGCGCTGACCACCACGGCTACATCGGCCGCATGATGGCCATGTGCGCCGCCTTCGGTGACAAGCCGGGCGAGAACCTGCAGATCCTCATCGGTCAGCTTGTCAACCTGGTCAAGGATGGCGAACCCGTGCGCATGTCCAAGCGCGCCGGCACCATCGTCACCCTCGACGACCTCGTCGACGCCGTGGGCGTGGACGCCGCGCGCTACGCCCTCGTGCGCGTGTCCATGGATACGCAGGTCGACATCGACCTGGACCTGCTCTCGCAGCACTCCAACGACAACCCGGTCTACTACGTGCAGTACGCCCACGTGCGCACCTGCAATGTTGCCCGCAACGCGGCCGCGCACGGCGTCACTCGCGACGCCGGCTTCGATCCGGCCGCCCTCGACTCCGAGGCCGACGAGGCCCTGCTGGCCGCCCTCGCCCAGTTCCCCGCGCAGGTCGCACAGGCCACGGAGCTGCGCGAGCCGCACCGCATCGCCCGCTACCTGGAGTCCCTGGCTGCCACCTACCACGCCTGGTACGGCCAGTGCCGCGTGACGCCTCGCGGCGACGACCCGGTCGAACCCGGCCATGTCGCCCGCCTCTGGCTCAACGACGCGGTCACCCAGGTGCTGCGCACCGGCCTCGGCCTGCTCGGCGTGAGCGCCCCCGAAAGGATGTGACCTGGTGAGCGAGGCGGTTACCCTGACGTGCCCGACCCCCGATGAGCGCCCGGACCTGTGGCCGTGGAGCGCGACCCGGGTGGATGGCGTGCTGCGCGTGGGAGGCGTCGACCTGACCAGCGTCGCCGCCGACTTCGGCACGCCGACCTTCGTGCTTGACGTCGAGGCCATGCGGGGGCGCGCCCGCGTGTGGGCATCGGCGATGGCCGAGGAGTTCTGGGACGGCTACGGAATGAACGGTGGCGACGCCTTCTACGCCGGCAAGGCCTTCCTGAGCGCCGACGTCGCGCGCCTGGTCGCGGCCGAGGGCCTGGGGATCGACACCGCGTCGCTCGGCGAGCTGACCCTCGCCCTGCGCGCAGGCGTGGATCCCTCGCGCATCGGCCTGCACGGCAACAACAAGTCGGATGCGGAGATTCGCCTCGCTCTTGAGGCCGGCATCCACCGCATTTTCATCGACTCGATGGACGAGGTCCGCCAGATCGAGCGTATCGCCGCTGATCTCGGCGTCGTCGCGCCCGTCATGGTGCGCCTGAAGTCCGGCATCCACGCGGGTGGTAACGAGTACATCGCGACCGCCCACGAGGACCAGAAGTTCGGCCTGTCCCTGGCCACCGGCCAGGCCTACGAGGCCGTGGCCGCGATCAAGGATGCGCCCCACCTGGACTTCCGCGGCCTGCACAGCCATATCGGTTCCCAGATCTTTGGGACCGAGGCCTTCGTTGAGGCCGCGCGCATCGTCGTTGATTTCGCGGCGGTTTTACGCGACGAGCTGGGCTTGGAAGTGCCCGCGATCGATCTGGGTGGCGGTGTCGGTATCGCCTACACGGGCCAGGATCCGATCCCGACCTCGCCGGTCGAGGTCGCACGTGCCCTGGCCACCGTGGTGCGCGAGCGCTGCGCCCACCACGGCCTGCCGATCCCGCACGTGTCCGTCGAACCCGGCCGCTCCATCGCAGGTCCCTCGATGGTCATGCTCTACCGCGTCGGCGTCGTCAAGGACGTGTCCCTGGAAGATGGGGGAGTGCGCCGCTACGTGGCGATCGACGGCGGCATGTCGGATAACATCCGTCCCGTTCTCTACGACGCGACCTACACGGCGACGCTCGCGAACCGAGACCCGGCGCAGGCCTCGTCCCTGGCGCGCTGCCGCGTCGTCGGCAAGCACTGCGAGAGCGGCGACATCATCATCCGCGACATCGACCTGCCGGCCGACATCGCGGGTGGCGACCTGCTGGCCGTCCCGGCAGTGGGCGCGTACGGCTACTCGATGGCATCCAACTACAACATGCTGACGAAGCCCGGCGTTCTCGCCGTCGAGGATGGAACCGCGCGCTGGTTCGTCCGTCCGCAGACGGTGGATCATCTGCTGGCGTTGGACGCTGGTCTGGAGTAGACGACACCGTTCTGGAGCCAACGAGGCGGGGAGTGCGTGCGCTCCCCGCCTCTTGTATTCCCGAGTTCGCCTCTGTTCCCGTGCTGAGGCGATGCTTTCTGAGCGACGTCGCATGTAATCCCCGACAGTATCTAGCTTGTTCGTCTTAATTCATGTGATCGTGTCACTCCTGTTGTGGAGCTGCATGCGATATTGTGGCGGAATCATATTGTGAGCTTAGGGCAGCCTACATTTTGTTGTTACCGGCAAATTCTAGGATGATGGTGTTGCCCGCAGATGCAGACCTGCACGACGCAGTCCCAACCGAAAGCCGAGGAACAATGCGCCGCACCGCCGCACGCATCGGAGTCGTCGCCGCGCTCGCCCTGTCCATGGGCGTCGCGACGGCGGTGGCCCCGCCCGCCCGCGCTGACGAACCCGCCGACGGCCTCATCTCGTCTCCCCGCGCGAACGACGACGAGATGAACTACGCGATCAACCTGGCCCCGGGTGCCAGTGCCTCCGACCTGGAGCGAGCTATCGACCTGGTCCCGTCGGTGAAGGGCGCGGCCCTGGCCTCGTACCCCGAGATCGGCACCTTCTTCGCTCAGAGCGCCACGCCCTCGTTCGCGCCCGACTTGGCCGCCGCACTGAAGGACGCAGGCATCCCGGTTCACTCCATCGGCCCGACCCGCACCGAGGGGGTCCTCTATTACGAGCGAGTCACCCTCCCCGCGGGTGACGATACCCCGGCTGACGAGGCCCCGGTCGCCGAGGAGAACATCGATACCCCGGCAGCTGATACCCCCGCAGCCGATGACCCTGCGGCTGACGACGCTCAGTCGGGCGGCCTGGCCGCCACGCGCGACGAGAGCGCGAGCGATGCGGCGGATGAAAAGATCTTCAACTGGGGTGCAGAAACTATGCACGCGCGCGAGGCCGGGGCGGTCTCCGTGGAGCGCGCGCCGGTCACGGTCGCCGTCGTTGACTCGGGCGTTGAGGACACGCACCCGGATCTGGCGGGCCGCGTGGATACTGAGCGTTCGGTGAAGTGTTCGGTGAACGGTGTGGCGACGCAGGACTTCTACGGCTGGCGCGACGAGTTCTACCACGGCACGCACGTCGCCGGCATTATCGCGGCGAACCACAACGACATCGGCATCGACGGCATCGCCCCCGAGGCGACCATCGTGGCGATTCAGGCTACGAACGACAATCGCCTCATTTACCCCGAGTACGTGACGTGCGCGTTTATGTGGGCGGCCAGCCACGGCGTGGACATCGTGAACAACTCGTATTCGATGGATCCGTGGGTCTACTGGAGTCCGACCGATCCCGAGCAGGCGGCGGGCCTGGAGGCCGCGACCCGTTCCATCAAGTACGCGCAGGGCAAGGGGCTGGCGGTCATTGCGGCTGCCGGTAACGAGGGGGTGAGCATCGACAACCCGACGATTGATAACGGTTCCCCGACGGACGCGCCTGCTCCGACGAAGGGCCGGAGCGTCGAGGGCGGCATCCGTGTGCCCTCCATGCTCGACGGCGTCGCGCAGGTGAGTGCGGTCGCTCAGGCGTACAACGTAAAACCCGGCCTGTCGCTGGCGCGCGCGGATTTCTCGAACTACGGCACGACGATTGATTTTGCGGCCCCCGGCGACCAGATTTACTCGACCGCGCCGCTGCTGTTCTACGTGAGCGGCTACGCGGTTGCCGATGGCACTTCGATGGCGACCCCGCACGTTGCGGGCGTTGCCGCGCTGCTTCAGTCGGTGCACCCGGAGTACACGGGCGATCAGATCATTGACCTGATGAAGAAGCAGGCGGCGGGTCACTACGGCGAGCTCAACGCCCCGTGGGACGGCAAGGAGTACCGCGGCGCGGGCCTGCCCGACGCGCTGGACGCGGTCCTGAAGGACCAGCCCACTCCCGTGATCGGTCAGATCGAGTACTCGACCGATGGCGCGCAGTGGGCGCCGCTGGACGGCCAGGAACTCTCCGGTTCTCTCTCCGTGCGCGCGACGGTGAGCGGTGCCGTGACGTCGGCGCGCCTGCTCGTGGGCGGCCAGGAGGTTGCGACGGGCACGCCCGCGGGCGGCGTCGTGACGCTTCAGGCTGACGGCGTGGACGTCTCCTCCCTCTCCGGTGCGCAGTCTGTGACGGTCGAGGCCTCGGGTCGCAACTCGGATCCGCGCGCCGACGATGACGCGAGCGCGTCGGCGCCGTTCACGGTTGCGGGCGGCGACGATCCGAACGAGGCCGTGGTCGGCGAGTGGACATCCGATGCGACCGGCTGGTGGTGGCGTAAGGCCGACGGCACCTACCCGGTTTCCGAGGCGCTGCGCATTAACGGCAAGGTCTACCGCTTTGACGAGCGCGGCTACATGGTGACCGGCTGGGCGAGTCAGGGCGGTCAGTGGTTCTACTACGGCACCTCTGGCGCTCAGGCATCGGGCTGGGCGAACGTGGGCGGCAGCTGGTACTACCTGGATCCTGTGACGGGCGCGATGCGCACGGGCTGGCTGGAGCTGGATGGAGTGTGGTTCCGTCTGGACGCTTCGGGTGTGATGCGCACGGGCTGGCTGAAGGAGGGTTCGGCCTGGTACTACCTGCAGCCCTCGGGCGCGATGGCGACTGGCTGGCTGAAGGAGGGTGCGTTCTGGTACTACCTGGATGAGACCGGCGTCATGGTAACGGGCGACCGCGTGATCGACGGAGTTGCATACTCCTTCGATTCGTCTGGCCGCATGCGGTAGCCGCCACCTCGGCACCCCCGGGCAGGGCCACGCCCGGGGAGTGCCGACAGCGGCCTGGGAGGGGTCGCGCACGCGCGCGGCCCCTCCCGCTGTCACGGTCGAATTTTCTCCGGTGTTGCCCGATGTTAAGCGGTATGAATTGTCGGACATGTCAAACTCTAGGATGATGGTGATCACGTGTGCACGGTGTCGTGCGCGCGACACTCACAACCGAAATGAGGAACCATGCGCCGCAACGCTGCACGCATCGGGATCGTCGCCGCTCTCACCCTGTCGATGGGCGTCGCGACGGCGACAGCCCCACCAGCCCGAGCCGATAACCCAACCTCTCTGATTGCCCCCGCTCGAGCGAGCGCGGGCCTTATGAACTACGCGATTAACCTGAACCCGGGTGCTGCTCCCGCCGACCTGGAACGCGCACTCGCCCTGCTCTCCTCCGCGGGCGGCGTCGCCCTGGCCTCGTACCCGCAGATCGGCACGTTCTTCGCACAGAGTGAGTCGGCCTCGTTCGCCCCGGACATGGCCGAGGCCTTGGCAGGGTCCGGGATCACGGTGCACTCGATTGGCCCGACCCGCGTGGCCGCCGTGCCCGAGGGGGAGCGCGTCGAGGCCCCCGCGCCCGCTCCGACACCCGAACCTGCGCCCGCTCCGGTACCCGAACCTGCGCCCGACCCGGCGCAGTCCGGGGACGGCACAGGCCAGAGCGGTGCCCAGTCGGGCGCACAGTCCGGCGGCGTGCAGAGCGCTCGCGGACGGGCGCTGAGCGAGGCTGACGGGGCCGAGGAGATCTCGAACTGGGGAGCCGCGGCCATGAGCGTGGCCGAGGCGGCAGGTGTGCCCGTCGCGCACGCTCCCGTGAGTGTCGGCGTCATCGACACGGGTATCGACGACATGCACCCGGACTTGGCTGGGCGCGTGGACCAGACGCGTTCCGTGTCGTGCGCGGCCAACGGCGTTGCCTCCCAGGCGTACGGGGGCTGGCGTGACGACTATTTCCACGGCACGCACGTCGCCGGCATTATCGCTGCCAACCACAACGGGATCGGCATCGACGGCGTCGCGCCGGATACGACCCTCGTGTCGATCAAGGCCGCCAACTCCGAGCAGCTCATCTACCCCGAGTACGTGACGTGCGCGTTCATGTGGGCAGCCAGCCACGGCGTGGACATCGTGAACAATTCGTATTCAATGGACCCGTGGATGTACTGGAGTCCGACCGATCCCGAGCAGGCGGCGGGCCTCGAGGCCGCGTTGCGCTCCATCGCCTACGCGCAGAGCAAGGGACTGGCCGTCATCGCCTCGGCAGGCAACGAGGGTGCGGACAACGATCATCCGACGACTGATTCCGGCTCGCCGACCGACATGGACACGCCCATCAAGGATCGTCCGGTCGCGGGATCCATCCGCGTTCCCGGCCAGGTGGCGGGTGTCAGCCAGGTGAGCGCTCTCAAGCGCGTCGACGAGGAGACCAAGCCCGAGTGGACGACCCTCGCGCGCGCGGACTTCTCCAACTACGGCACCACCATTGACTTCGCGGCACCCGGCGACGGCATCTACTCCACCGTCCCAACCGCCCAGTACCCGAGCGGATACGCCAAGACGAGCGGCACCTCCGTGGCGGCCCCGCACATCACGGGCATCGCCGCGCTCATCAAGGCCACGCACCCCGCGTTCACGGGAACCCAGATCATCGACCTCATGCGCAAGCAGGCGGCCATCGACTACACGCGCCTGGAGGTGCCCGCCGACGGCAAGGAATACCGCGGCTACGGCTTCATCAACGCGCTGACCACCATGCGTCGCGACCAGATGCAGCCGACCGTCACGACCCTCGAATACCGGGTCGGCAAGGGCGAATGGAAGAGCCTCGACGGCGCGACCCTGCCCGCAGGCCCCGTCACCTTCTACGCGGCCGCCGCCTCGCCGATCAGCCACCTGCACATGGACGTGGCGTCCCTGACCGGCGTCGACCGCGACGGCTCCGGCAAATACGGCGACCCCGAGCTGAGCGTGTCCGCGGAGAACGTAGACCTCTCCTCCCTCCTGCCTGACGGCACGGACTCGGTCACCGCCCGCGTCCAAGTCAGCGCCGCAGGCATCAACTTCGACCGCCAGGCCGACGACGACACGGGCCGCGAAGCGACCTTCACGGTTTCGCGTGACCCCGCCGTCGTGCCCCAGCCGCAGCCAGACCCGGGCACCGGCGAAGCCCCCGTGCCCGGCGAAGCCACAGCCGGAATCACCGCCCCCGCGCGCGCCGCCGAACAACTGCCCGCCAACTACGCGGTGAACCTCCCCACGGGCACGGACAAGGCCACCTTCGAGCGAGCCGCAGCCCAGGCCTCGTTCAAGGGAGGACTGGTCCTGGCGCGCTACCCCCAGTTCTCCACCTTCTTCGTCCAATCCGCCTCCCCGACGTTCTCACCCGACCTGGGCGCGGCGCTCATCAAGGAGGGCATCAGCTACGACTCCATCGGCCCCACCCGCCAGGCACCCGTCGGCGGCAACGAGGCCGTGGTCCCCATCGACTACACGACCCGCGTGCGAGCCGACGCAGCGCTCGCGGCCGCGCCGAAGTCCGACGCCGTGCAGAGCGAGGGTGCCCAGAGCGAGGGAGCCCAGAGCGAGGACGAGGCCGGGGTGACGCCCGACCCGCAGACCTACAACGGGTGGCACCTCCAAGCCCTGCACGCGCTTGAGGCCCAGGACGTCGACGTCATGCGCGCCCCCGTGACCGTGGGCATCATGGATCAGTCTGTCGACGACACCGTGCCGGACCTGGCCGGGCAGGTGGACCACGCCAAGTCCGTAGCCTGCAACGTCAACGGCATCCCCAACCAGGATCCGGCGGTGTGGCGCTGGGACGACGCGACACACGGCACGCACGTGGCCGGATCGATTGCCGCCAAGCATGACGGCGTGGGCGTGGACGGCGTGAACCCGACGCTGCGCATCGCCGCGATCAATGTGGCGTCGCGTAACGGCGGCTACTTCTACCCCGAATACATCGCGTGCGGCTTCGTGTGGGCCGCCGAGCACGGCATTTCGGTGACGAACGGCTCCTACTACGTCAACCCATGGAAGTACTGGATGCCGAAGGATCCCGAGCAGGCCGCCGGCCTGGAAGCCGTCCAGCGTGCCGCTGACTACGCGACGTCGAAGGACGTCATCAACGTGGTGGCCGCAGGCAACTGGACGACGGACCTGGATAACCCGCCCACGACCGACGATTCGTCGCCGGGCGACACGTGGGGCGCGTTCGAGCGCGACGTGACGGGCGGCGTCTACATGCCGTCGATGATGCGCGGCACTCTCGCGGTCTCCGCGTTGCAGCTGCCCGAGGGCGCGGACCCCGCCACGGGCGTGCTGGAGCCGACGTCCTGGTCGAACTGGGGTGCCACGACGATTGATTTCGCGGCACCCGGCGCGAAGATCTACGCGCCGCTGACGAGCTGGTACGGCAAGGCCTACGGGAACCTGTACGGTACGTCGCAGGCCTCGCCGCTGGCCGCGGCCGTCCTCGCGACGTTGCGCCAGGTGCATCCGGAGATGAGTGCGTCGGAGATTGTCGCTGTGGCGAAGAAGCAGGCGTCCGCACCCGAGAACTGGTCGCGTCTGGCCGCGCCCGCGGAGGGTCGCGAGTACCGGGGCGCGGGCTTGCCTAACGCGCTCGACGCCGTGCTCAAGGACCAGCCTGCGCCGGTGATTGGCGCGGTTGAGTATTCGACCGACGGGGTGGCGTGGAAGCCGCTGGCGGGGGAGACCCTCGCCGGGCGCGTCTCCGTGCGCGCCACCGTGACCGGGCCGGTGACCAGTGCTCGGCTGCTGCTCGGTGACCGCGAGATCGCGACCGGAGTCGGCGACGGCTCGTTCGATGGGGCTGGCGTGACGCTTCAGGCCGACGGCGTGGACGTCTCGCACCCTGCGGGCACGGGACGCTTCTCCGGCGCAGCCACGGTCACGGTCGAAGCCTCCGGGCGCAACTTCGATCCGCGCGCCGATGACGACGCGACCGCGCAGGTTCCCTTCACGGTCAGCACCGACCACTTGGGTCCCGACGAGGCCCGGGCTGGGCACTGGGTGTCCGGCACCTTCGGCTGGTGGTGGCGCTATGAGGACGGGAGCTACCCGACCTCCACGCAGCTGCGCATCGACGGGGCGATCTACCGCTTCAACGCGCGCGGATACATGGTGACCGGATGGGTGTACGAGGACGGTCAGTGGTACTACTACGGTGCGTCGGGCGGCCAGGCCGCCGGATGGGTTCGCGTGCACGGCACGTGGTACTACCTGGATCCCCTCACCGGCGCGATGGCGAGCGGCTGGACGAAGGTGCAGGGCACCTGGTACTACCTCTCCTCATCCGGCGCGATGCGCACCGGATGGGTGCGCGACGGGTCCGCGTGGTACTACCTGACCTCCTCGGGTGCCCTGGCCACCGGCTGGCAGCGCGTGGGATCCTCCTGGTACTACCTGTCATCCGACGGCGGCGCGATGGTCACCGGGTGGCTGCGCGACGGTGATGCCTGGTATTACCTGACGTCCTCCGGCGCGATGGCGACGGGTAGCCGATGGATCGACGGCACACGCTACGCCTTCGATGACGAGGGGAGGCTGATGCCATAGGTCTGGCCCGGCTGGCGTAGCCGCTCCTGCCTGCACGGCTCTTGTGGCTGATCGCGCGCTGGCGGGACTGACGTTCCTGCTTCGGCTATTTCGGCTGATCCAGCTGCTGGAGCTGTCGCGGCTCTTGTGGTGGTTGCGGCTCTTGCGGCTGGGACGGGACCGGGGCCGCGCACCATTCCTGGTGCGCGGCCCCGCGTTGTTTCACGGGAATCGTGCGTGAAACAAGTGGTTCTTGGCGGCTTGCGTTGCCGGTGTGCGTGGCTCGATGCGCTGCGTATGGGCGATGCAAGGGACGTGAATGATGCACTGCGTGTGGGCGACGCTTGGGATGTGAATGATGCTCTGCGCGTGGGCGACGCTCTGGGCGTTGCTGATGATGGGCACTCACTGTTGGTGTGCACCCGGGGCGCCAATGCTTCGCACGTGAACCCGCTTATCGGAGCCTGGGCCTCCTAATCCGCATGTGAACCCGCTTATCGGGACCTGGGCGAGGCTGCCCACGTACGGAACAGCGGGTTAACGTGTGGACAAGCGGGTTAGTGCTCCGGATAGCGGGTTCCCGTGCGTGAGCGAATCCGTCGCGGTGTAGACGTGTTGGACTTGCGCCAAGGCGTGATAGTCCGACGTTTCACGGAGTTGATCCGCGAAACAACCACGTTGTCTCAGTGGCCTTGTTTTTCTTCCCAGGTGTCGGTGTTGTTGATGATCAGGTAGGACAGGGGGAATTTGCCGGTTGTTTCTGTAGTGGTGACGAGGCCGTTGATGGTTTGTGTTTCTCCAGTGAATGGGTTGGTGGCTGTGCCGCTCCACGTGGTGGTCAGGGTGATGTCCCGGTCTTCGTGAGGGTAGGGACCGTCCAACATGGAGCGCCAGCCCTGGGGCGGGGTGTAGTAGTGGCGGATCAGGCGGGGGTCGTTGTTGGGGTCGATGCCTTTCTCCCACGCCACCCCTGGCGACGTCGTGATCGTGTTGGGCGTTCCGTCACCCCAGTTCCATTCGTAGTTCGTGGCTGTCAGCGTGATCGTGATGTCGCGTCCGAGTAGGTTGATGACGTGGGTTTGGGTCGGGTTGGTGACGTTGACGATGGTGGGGATGTGCTTATTCGTGTACGATACCCCGATGGGAAGCTTGTGAATTCCGGCGTCGTTTGCGTGAATAGTGGCAGCAGCACTGCGCAGAATGCTCAGAGTCGAGGGAGGCTCTGACCACGTTTCGTCGGAAGGCAAGAGATCGCCACACCTCCAGACAACCGGCAAGATGTAAACGTCCGTCCTGTAGGATAGTGGGTGCTCACAATAGTCGCTCAGTGCAAAACCTGGGCGCGCATTCAGTCGCTTAGGATCACTGGTGGGCTGGTGATTGTTGTTGCTTGAATGGGGCTGATAAATGCCTCCTTTGGCGGCAGGACTGCTGTTAGTCTCTTTTTCCCAGGCCTCAGTGTCGATGTCTCGGCCATTTCCGTTCGCGTCAAAACCTGAGTTTGGTGCGAGAGCTGTCGAGGGAGGGGTACTGTATATCAGTACAATAAATAATGTCGTACAACAGGCCAGGAAAATACGAAACCTATTCTTCATCATGATCTTTGGCGCTCCCTTGTACCTCGGTCCAACGACCATCGGTCCAGGTCATGAATAAGGAGATCGTGGAGCTGTGTTCAGTGTCGTCTACAATGATACTTTGCCCCTTACATCTTGTTCCGTAGTTGGCGTTAACTCGAAAACGGACACCTATGGTGTTAGGTGGAATCGTTCCTCCTTGTGCGGGAACCGCTTCCAGGCGGAGTATTTCTTGCACTGTTGCGGTGTTCCCAAACGACCAACCATTTGTATACATCTCTTTGGTATTGGCAATGTGGCCCGTGGCGAAATTTGATGACGGGTCAGACATATCAACGAGCGGTTGTGTGTCTCCGGTGTTCCAAGCGTAGACAATGAGGTCAAGGTAGTGCCTCGCCGCTGCTTCAGCCCCTTGCTCGGTGTTTTCTTTGGCTTCTTCGGGTAGTTCTGGTTTGCTGTAGGTTGAGGCCGCGTGCTCGGCTGGGCGTACGAGGACGCCGTCGGGTCCGATTTCGTAACCGCCCGACATGGCAGGTTCGCTCGATGCGGACGGTGCAGGCCGAGCAGCGGGGGTAGTCGTCGCGGCAACGGTGGGCTTTTCGCCCCAGGCGTGCCACCAGCCGTAAGCAACACCGTTGATGTACAGAGAGTAGGATCCACCAATGAACAAGAACACGACGGCGACTCGAATCCCCCAGTCCACGGCGTCGGCGTCCATCCACGCCCGAAAACGAGCCTTGGCTCCCTTGGGCCGGTTGCGCTTCACATCAGCCCGATAATCACTCCACCGCTCCCACAGCGTGTACCTGCGCGGGGCGGACTCGCGGCGGAACTGCTCCTCGTCCTCCTCGGTCACAGGACGTTCAGACAAAGGTGGAACCATCATGATCTATCACCCTCCACGATGAGGTAGGTGCCTCCAACGCACCCCCGCCATCGGAGGTGCGCCCTGATAGCACGCAAGAATACGCTCAGAACTGATATGAAACACTAAGAATATGAGGTAACCATCATGCACATTTTCTCAAACAATAGTGACAGGTAGCACAGATGTGCAGACGGTGGACGCGCCACCTGCCTGACCTTGTCAAACACCAATCGATGCGTGCGACTTGCGTACTGTATACAGGTAAAACTGTGGGCCATTATTTGGACAGTGGTGCTGATGAGGTGAGAAATGATGTGATTTGGCGGCGTACCGGGGGTTCTGTCATAAAGGAATGGAGTGTGCGCGTGCAGTGAGTTCCTTGATGGGGGAGTGCTCGTGAGTTATCAATTGTTTCACGTGAAACACTCTGACAAGAGAAGCTATGATCCGTGTCAATCTGTGCGTAGTGACCGTGTCGCGCACTTTGTGAGGCATGTGCCGTGTATACCGGCTCTTCATAGTTGAGTGTGGGTGGAGGCATCTAGGCCTCCTGCGATGAGGA
>ERZ773203.1121-NODE-1121-length-13974-cov-74.748976_pt1 | contig 13974 bp, 8 predicted proteins | sample MGYA00580529_ERZ773203 | MGnify/ENA primary metagenome ERZ773203 (study PRJEB29015, sample SAMEA2738176) | human oral metagenome | biome: human oral; feature: human-associated habitat; material: saliva | place: China | collected 2177 ... | reverse complement strand
GGCTGATGGTGCCGTCCTTATCCACCAGGAAGTTCGGGGGGAAGAAGTCGTTGTGTGAGGGGACGACCTCGAAGCCGTCCGCGTCAGCGAAGGCCTTCAGGCGCAGGACCTTGTCGCGCAGCTCAAAGTATCCGGGCACGTCGATGGGGCCGAAGGCCTTGAGGAGGCCCTCGTAGCGCAGGCCTTCGGTGACGAAGTCGAAGGAGCGGTCCAGGACTCGACCGGAGGTGTGCAGCGCGCGGTCCATCTCCATGGCAGCCTTGAGCTCCTCGGGGCGGGTGACGTCCAGGTTGCGTACGTCGCGCACGAAGCGCGAGATCTTCCAGCCCGCGTCGGGGTCGCCCGTGAGGAAGGTGTCGTCGATGCCGAGTTCGGCTGCCAGGTGGAGTCCTGCGAACTCCGCGCTGCGGTCCACGATCTTTTCTGTGCCGATGCCGGGGTGGCGGTAGACGTACTCCTCGTCGCCCACTTTAAAGTGGCACGACAGGTTCGTGATGCCCTGCTTGAGCGGGTAGAAGTCGCGGATGTCCGACTTCTGGCAGCCCAGGGTTTCCACGATGTGATCGAAGACCTCCGAATCGACGTTCTCGATGAAGAGGGGGTCGAAGGTACGCAGTTCGTCAACCGAGTCGAATTCGTGGATGACGCCGTTCGGGTAGCGGCGGATCACCATGTCGAAGGACTTGATGTGGTCCAGGTAGATGGTCTCCCAGAGTTTCGAGACGGTTTCGGGCTTGTCGTAGACCTGCTCCAGAGTGGTTCGGAACTGTTGTGAGAAGATGCGGTCGAAGTAGACGTGACCGAGCATGACCCACGCATCGTGCCCGCCCACGGTGGCGCCCGTGATGCGATCGCCCGCCCCCACTTTGATGCACCATTCGTCGGTGGGACCCTCGACGTAGTTGGCTGAGTAGTAGGACTTGTAGACGTAGGGTTCGAAGGGGTTGGTCGTGAAGTAGTCGTCCGAGGAGCACACGTAGGTGTTGTCCAGGCGTTCTTTCACGCGCCACAGGGACCCGTTGTTGTTGCGTGTGGCGTACTCGCGGTTGACGACGATGTCGACGCCGTATTTGTCGGCCAGGTAGAAGTAGTATTCCTTCTTGTAGCCGACGACCAGCGCGATGTTTGTGATGCCGACCTCGTGGAGTTGGCGGATCTGGCGCTCGACCAGGATTTCGCCGCGTACTTTCAGTGTTCCCTTGGGGCGTTCGTAGCTGATGGGAGCGAATCGGGAGGACAGGCCGGCGGCCATGATGACGGCTCCCGTGACGCGGTAGGGTTCCAGAGCTGCCCGCCCTGCGTCGGTGAGGGCGCGGTCTTGGATGTAGCCGGCAGCCTCGCACTCGCGCGTCGCGGTGTTGACGCGGCCGAGGCTCATGTTGGTGGCCACGGACAGGGCGCGTTGCGTCAGGGGGGTGCCTTCCCGCGCCAGGGCGGTCAGGACGTTGAATTGGGGTTCGCTGAGAGTGCCAACGTTCGTCGAGGGCATGCGATCACCTTTCGTTCATGAAGATCAGCTATCTGCTATGTGTTCGAGCGTAACACTCGTACGCAGAAACATGAACATTTGGTGGTGGTTTCCACACAATCGATCGGCAGGAGTCCTCACTGAACTTTTGACAGTTCGATGCTGGAGCTGGTAACAGTCCCTCCATACTGCGCCCCCGCTCCACTATTACCCCTTGACAGAAGAAACCTCGCGCGCCAAACGCATCCAGCCCAAGCGCGGCGACTAACGCGCCACAGCCTCGTAAATAGCGCGCAGCTGATCCACCGACGCACGCAGAGAACGCTCACGGACGACCCACGCCCGACACACCATCGCGCGATCCGCGCGCTCCTCATCCGACCACGCCACAGCCTCGTTAATGGAGCAAGCCAACGCACCCGGCGAACGCTCGCCCGTCAACGTACAGGCGCCCGAGGCCACCATTTCCGGCGTTCCACCCGTACGATAGGCAATCACAGGCACCCCGCACGCCTGCGCCTCGAGCAACACCAGACCGGCCGCCTCCTCGCGCCCCAGCGTCGGCTTCGTCGGCAAAACTAAAACGCGGGCACAACGCATCCACTCGCGCACACGCTCCCGACCCAGCCCCCCGGTCAACGTCACGTGCGCGGGAACCCTCCCATGCAGCACGGACGCCAGCGGCCCGTCACCCACGAGCACCAGACGATGCGGGCATCGACCAACCAGGGAAACGGATGCTGCGATCAGATCGTCCACGCCCTTCAAACGACTGAGCGCGCCCACAAACAACACGACAGGAACATCGGGCGCATCACAGCCAAGACCCGGGAACGAACCCGACGCGGCGTTAGGGGAAGGCGTCCACCAGTCGGTATCCACCCCCTGGTAGTGAACCGCGAGGCGCCCCCAATCCGCCCCCGCACCCACGGCAACATCAGCCAGGTAACGCGACACAGCCAAGAGCTGCGTGGCGCCCTCGAAAGCCGCCCGGCGGTTGAGTGCGTTCCAGGCCGCACCCAGGCCCCCTCCGAGCCGCGGGTAGGCGTCCCCGCCGTGCAGCGTCACGACCAGCGGCGCGCCCGTCTTGCGCGCGGCCCCCACGGCAGACAGCGACCAGGTGGCCTGATGCTGGTGGATAACGTCAGGCCCCCAAGACATGATGGCGCGGCGCATCGCACCCAAACCTCGCGCCTGGGATACCAAACGCTGCGCAAGGAAGGGAGACAAAGCCCCCGGAGAAGCCACGGCTATGGGGAACGCGATCGTCGGATCGTCAACCCGCGCCGCCAAAGTGAATGCTCGCCAATCGCATTCCGGCATAGCGCGCGCGTGCGCGAGCGCGAAATACGTCGGGGGAACCAGCAGCGTTCCCTTCGTCAGAGCGACCTTCATGGAATCTGTCCGAGGATGCAGCGCCGGTCGCGCGGGGGAGGGCATGCCCCCATCCTACGGGCTAGTGTGGGCGACCTGGTGATTAAATGAACGCATGACGAACGCCCCCACCCCGCCCGCGCGCACGGGCGTGGCACGCCAAGTGCTGACGCTTGTCAGCGGCACCCTCCTCGCGCAGGCAATCGCGTTCGTCGCCCAAATCGGCGTCGCCCGCCTCTACACGGACGCTGACCTGGGATACCTGGGTCTTTTCACGTCCGCCGCGGCGCTCGGAGCGGCCGTCGCGGGGGTTCGCTTCGACCTCAGTATCGTCCTACCCGCCCCCGGGGACGAGGCCTCGGCTCGCTCCCTGTTTCGCCTGTCCTCGCGCTGCGTGCTGGTAGCTTCCGCGCTGGCCACCCTCGTGGCCGCGTGCGCCCGGCCATGGGTGTCGGTGCGCTATGGGGAGGCGCTTGCGGGGTGGATGCTCGCCGCCGGCGTCTCGATCCTGTTTCTCGCCCAGGGGCAGGTGTGCTCTTACTGGCTGACTCGGCACCGCCGTTTCCGTGTCCTCGCAAGTTCATCCGTCGTACGGTCCCTTGGCATTGCCGCGCTTCAACTGGTGTGTGGCGCTCTGGCCTCCGGTGGGTTGGGTGCCGCCATCGGCGCGACTCTGGCCGGACAGGGAATCGCGGTGGCCTACCTGTCTTGGTGTGTCCGCGACGCCCGCGTAGGCGAGGCCTCGGATCCTTCCTTACGCGAAGTTGCCTCCCGCTATCGGAAGATGGCGCTCGTCGGCGTGCCCAACGTCGTCGTCGACGCGCTGCGCACGAGCGCGATCCCGATGTTGATTGCTTCGTATTCTGTGGCCTCTCTTGGGCAGTTCAACATGGCGTGGATGGCCTTGCAGGCTCCCGTTGCCCTCATCGCAGGGGCGCTGTCTCAGGTGTACCTGCCGCGTCTGTCTGACACCCCAGCCGGGGAGATGACCCGCGTCGTCTGTCGGGTGGGGGCGACGGCCCTGGGGGCGTCTATCCCGGTGTTCGCCCTAATCGCCGGGATCAGCCCCTGGCTCTTTCCCTTTGTGTTCGGGGGGCGATGGGAGGAGGCGGGGTACTTCGCGCGTTCCCTGGCGCCCTGGTTGGCGCTGACCGTTGCTACCTCCCCGCTCTCCAACGTTTTTGTGGCGACCTATCATCAGCGCCGTATGCTGGCCTTCGCGTGCGTCTACTGCGCTGCACCCCTGGCGTGGCTCGCAGTGAGTCCCTACGGGATTGAGACCACGATGAGCGTGCTGGGTGCGCTGATGGCGGTGCTCCTCATTGTCATGCTTGTCATGGCCGTCGTGACCGCGCGCTCCTACGACCGGGGGAGGCGCGCCTGACACCGTAACACGGCCTCGTGAAACGTTCGTGAAACGGGGGCGCGGCTTCGTGAAACGTTCGTGAAACGGGGTGTCCTAGCGGCGGGTTCGCGCCGCGAGGGCCTGCTCGTAGGCGCCGCGTAGGCGCGAGGCGCCCTCTTCCCACGCGGGGATCTCGGGGGAGGTGAAGGCGTCGATGTCCTCTCGCGTGATTCGCTCTAAAGCGGATACGAGGTCGCGCTCGGGGTCTTCCAACACCCACGTGTCGGCCTGGTCACCCAGGTAACGACGTGCTTCGGGCAGGGGAGAACACAGTGCAGGGATGCCGGCCGCAAAGGCCTCCATCATCTTATTGGGCGTGGACATGTGGTGTGAGACGCACCCGGACTCAATGAGGCACAACGCCACGTCCGCGCCGCGCGTCATGGCCAGGACTTGGTCCGGTTCCACGGGTGGTAGGCGGTGAATGTTCGGATGCGCCGCTTGGGCACGCTCGACCTCGGGCAGCAGGGTGCCTTGGCCAACGAAGACGACGTGTGCGCCGCTCACCTGCGCGAACGAGCGCAGGATCAGGGGAATGTTACGTCCGGGCGCCAGGTAGCCCGCGTGTAGATATAGGAGCGCGTCGTGCGGGATACCCAGCCGCGCACGCAGGTCGATCACCCCGCCCGTCCCCGTCGGCGCGTTCGTCACCACGATCGGATCTACGCCCGGGTACGCGTCGCGGTACCACTGTGCGATTGACTCGTTGACCACGGACACGACGTCCGCCCGCCCTATGTAACGGCGTTCGATGCGACGCTGCAGGCGCCGGCGCAGCCCCGTCGAACCCACCGTCTCCGTTTCCAGCTCGTGCGCGTTATACGCGAAGATCGCGCCTGTGCGCCGCGCTAACGCGTACGCGAGGGGGAGCAGGAACAGGTTCTGCGCGGATACGGCTGCCACGCGGTGGCGTGCGTACCGCCGATACACCCGCGCGCCCCACGCCCCTACGACTCGCAGCCCGCCCAGGGGCGCGCCCAGCGACGCGCCCCGAATCCGCGTCAGGTGCACGGTGGGGGACAGGGCCTCGTCTGTGGGTAGGTTGCCCTGGTCGATGCCGACGATGTGCGTCTGCGAAAACAGGGGGGACAGTGAGCGCGCGATTTTTACTAGGCGTCCCGGTGAGGCCAGGTTTGAGGGGTAGAGGAGGAGATTGAGCGCGCGATCCACGCCCTCATTGTAGGTGTGGAGGGGCATTACACTGGGGGTGATTGACGAGGCCAGAGCCAGAAAAGGGGGAGCCGCATGCGGATCGCGGTCGTCGGGATGGGCAAGATTGGGTTGCCGCTGGCGGTGCACTATGCGCGCAGCGGTCACGGCGTTGTCGGCGTGGACGTGAATCCGCGCGTGGTCGACCTGGTCAACGGGGGTGCTGAGCCTTTTCCGGGCGAGGCGCACCTGGCCCAGTATCTGCCGCCGCTTGTCGCTTCGGGTGCCTTGCGCGCCACGACCGAGTACGGTGAGGCAATCCCGGGCGCGGACGCGGTCGTCATGGTCGTTCCTCTGGTTGTTGATGATCACAGTCGCCCCGATTTTTCGATTATGGACGCCGCGACGCGTTCCATGGCCGCTCACCTGAGTCCCGGCACGCTCGTCTCCTACGAGACGACTCTGCCGGTGGGTGCGACGCGTGGACGCTACAAGCCCCTCATCGAAGAGGTGTCCGGCCTGGTCGAGGGGCGCGATTTCGATGTGGTTTTCTCGCCTGAGCGCGTCCTGACAGGCCGCGTCTTCGCGGATCTGGCGCGCTATCCGAAGCTGGTTGGGGGGCTGAGCGAATCCGGCGAGGCTCGCGGCGTCTCCTTCTACGAGGCGGTCCTTTCTTTCGAGAAGCGTGACGATCTGCCGCGCCCCAACGGAGTGTGGCCCATGGGTGGGGCGGAGGCCGCGGAGATGGCCAAGCTCGCGGAAACCACCTACAGGGATGTCAATATTGGTTTGGCTAACCAGTTCGCGCGCTACGCGGACACGATCGGCGTCGATGTTGCTCGCGTCATTGAGGCGTGCAACTCTCAGCCGTATTCTCACATTCACCGGCCCGGGATCGCGGTCGGTGGGCATTGCATTCCCGTTTATCCGCGCCTGTATGTGGCGGGGGATCCGGATGCGACCATCGTGGTCGCCGCGCGCGCCGCGAACGCTGAGATGCCCGCCTACGCGGTCTGGCGCGCCGCCGCGTTGCTGGGTTCTCTGGCGGGTCTGCGTGTCGCCGTGTTGGGCGCCGCCTACCGTGGAGGCGTCAAGGAAACTGCGTTCTCCGGCGTGTTCGGTGTCGTCGGCGCGCTACGCGAGGCCGGGGCGCAGGTGTGCGTTCATGATCCTTTGTACACGGACGAGGAGCTTGCGTCTTACGGTTGGCAGGCGTATCACCTCGGCGGCGCAGTGGATGTGGCCATTATTCAGGCTGACCACGCGTGCTACCGGGACTTGACTCCCGCGGATCTGCCTGGCGTGCGTCTCCTCGTCGACGGGCGCGCCGTTACGTCGGCCGAGGCCTGGGCTGGGACTCCGCGCATCACCATTGGTGGGGGAGAAGCCCCCGTATGCTAGTCACCCTGGCTACCCGCACGTTCACGCCTGAACCGACCGCGGCGGCGCTGCGCCTCGGGGCGCTCGCCCGTGCTCTGGCTGCTGGGGGTGAGCGCGTGCGTGTCCTGACCGCGCGCCTGGCTCCCAGCGTCGCGCGCGACGCTGGTGTTGATGTGCGCCGCGGGGCCTTCGCTTCAGGGGGTGACTTCTCGGGGGGGCCGGCGAGTTTGGGTGCAGTCGAGGATGCGGGGGAGGGGGGCGGCCATGGTTTCGTGACGATCAGGCGTGCTCCCGTGCTGCGTGACCGCACCGGAGCAGTGCGAGGCTATGCGTCTTATTTGTCGTTCGATGTTCCCCTGTGCGTGCGCCTGCTGACGGGGCCGCGCCCCGATGTGGTTGTCTGTGAACCTCCGCCCACGACGGGTGTCGCCGTACGCCTGGCGTGTGCGTTGCGTCATGTGCCTTACGTTTATTATTGTGCGGACATCGTTTCGGATGCTGCGGCCGTGGCGGGGGTGTGGCGCCCGGTTGTGCGCGCGGTTGCTGGCCTTGAATCTTTTGCGTTGCGTGGAGCGCGCCGCGTCATTGCTGTGTCTGACGGGGTTGCTCGCCGCGCGCGCGAGTTGGGTGCCGCTCGCGTTGCGGTCGTCCCCAACGGCGTGCGTGTGCCCGGGGTCGTGGCTGCAGGTTTTCCGGGTGGTTTCCCCAGCTGCTCCGGTCCCGTTTTTGTTTATGCGGGTACGGTTGCCCACTGGTTGGCCCCCGAGGTGTTCGTCGGGGCTTTCGAGCGTGCGCGATCGCGCTTGGGGGACGCTCGCCTCGTGTTCGTCGGGCAGGGCAGCGGCTGGGACGAATTGGCTGCGCGCGCTCGGGGGGTTGCGGGGGTCATCCTCGTGCCCGCGGTGAGCGCGTTTGAGGCGGATCGGTGGATGGCGCGTGCTACCGCCACGTTGGCGTCGCTGCGCCCGGGCGGCTACGACTATGCCTATCCGACGAAGATTCTTGCGTCGCTCGCGCAGGGGACTCCTGTCATCTACGCCGGCCCCGGGCAGGCGGCTCGCGACGTGCGCGAGGGCGGGTTGGGTGTGGCGTGTGGCCTTGATGTTGGACAGGTTGCCGAGGCCATGGTTGCTGTCGCGTCCGGCTCTGTGAGGTGGGTGGGTCCTGAGGGGGCGCGCGCTTGGGTGCGTGCGCATCGTTGCGTCGATGTGTCGTCGCGTGCGGCGGCTGCTGTGGTGCGAGCGGTGGGCGCGGCGGTGTGAGTGGTGCCCTGAGGGGCGGTGTGAGTGGCGAACCAGCCGGGCGTGGGTGTGTGTGGCAGGCGTGGGTTTGTCGGTGGGCTGTGGTGGATGGCGAGTCTTAGCTCTCACCGGGTCTTACTGAGCAATCATTTGGTGTGCAGTTCGTGCCAGTCTGTACGTGTAACAATTTTCATGTTTACAGTTACACCATAAGTAACTAGAATCCCGATTGTCACACTAGCAACTCGAAGGATGACTATGCGCACCCCGTGGAGAAAACTCGCAGCCGGGCTGGCCCTGGCACTGGGGGCCGCTGTCGCGGCTCTCGTGCCCCCCGCCCATGCGGCCAGCGGCATCATCATCGCCATCGACCCCGGGCACGGGGGGTCCGATCCTGGCGCGGTCGCCAATGGCCTACAAGAGAAGGACCTGACCCTTGCGGTCTCGCTGGCCTTGAAGCAGGAACTAGAAACGTATGATGGCGTCACTGTCGTGATGACGAGGACGACGGACACGAGGCCATCGGAGAATCTCGGCGTTGACTTGTCGAGCCGCGTCCAGGTGGCCGCAGCGGCGAACGCTGACGCCCTCGTGTCGATTCATTTCAACTCTGGCTCGCCGATCGCCCGCGGCGCTGAGGTTTGGTATGGGAACTCCTCGTCCTATAACTATTCGACTCATGCGCAGGGTCGGAAGCTCTCCAGCAATATCCTGGATCAGCTCACGGGTCTTGGCCTCGAGGAGCGCGGTATTAAGACCCGCGATAATCCTTACTACGACTATCCGGATGGCTCCACGGGCGACTACTATGCGATTATTCGCCAGGCGCGCGAGGAGAATATGACCGGCATCATCGTCGAGCACGCTTTCGTTACGTCCCCGTCGGATGCGCAGATGTTGCGTGATCCGGCTTTCGTGCGGTCCTTGGGTGTCGCTGACGCGACCGGTATTGCTCAGACTTATGGGCTTAGTAAAGGGACGTGGGAGAGGTCGGGGGATTCGTGGCGTTTTGTGCGCGACGGGGTCGCTAAGACCGGCTGGTTCACGGCGGGGGGCCGCTGGTATTGGGCGGCTTCGGATGGGCGCACGGTGCGTGGATGGTCCACGATTAATGGGCGCCGCTATTTCTTTGATGATTCTACTGCGATGGTGACGGGCTGGAAGAAGGATGGTGATTCGTGGCGTTATTTCCGTCCTGACGGTGACATGGCTACCGGGTGGGTGAAGGATGGCCGGACCTGGTATTACCTTGACAGTGAGGGCGTTATGGCTACCGGCTGGCTGCGTTACCGTGATAACTGGTATTGGCTGAGTGCGTCCGGCGCGATGGCTGTGGGTTGGATGAATGTTGGCTCCGACTGGTATCTCTTTGAGGATGATGGGCGTATGCTCACCGGCTGGCAGCGTACTGAGGATGACGGGCAGTGGTATTTCATGCACCCGAGTGGTGTGATGGCTACTGGCTGGTTGTTGGATCGCGGCACCTGGTATTACTTGGATTCTGAGGGGACTATGCTCACTGGCTGGGTGAAGGTCGGTGGCGTCTGGTACCACTTGGGTGTGTCGGGTGCGATGAGTACCGGGTGGCTGCTTGATGGTGGTACGTGGTATTGGTTGGATTCGTCCTCTGGTGCGATGGCGACGGGTGTTGTGACTGTTGAGGGGAGGGCGTCTTCGTTTGCTTCGTCTGGCGCGTGGCTGGGTTATGTTGATGGCTCTGGCGCCCCTGCTTCGGACGCGGCGACTCGTTCTGGCGCGCGTGGTGATGCTGTGACGAATGCGGCGGGTCAGCGTCTCATCATGACTGCGCCTATGGCTTCGCGTTCCGAGGTTATTGATGACATGGTTGATGCTTGGGATCGGGTGGGTTACTCGTATCCGTCGTCTCTTGCGTCTGGCGGCGCGGGTTCGATCCGTGACTTTGCGGGCATTATTTACGATGAGGCTGTGGCTGAAGGCGTGTCGCCTGAGTTGGTGTTTGTTCAGTCGATGAAGGAGACGGGTTGGTTGCAGTTTGGCGGCGATGTGAGTGTCGGCCAGTTTAATTTCTCTGGCATTGGCGCGGTTGGCGGTGGCGCGCGGGGTGCTTCTTTCTCGGATGTGCGTACTGGTATTCGTGCTCAGGTTCAGCATTTGCGCGCTTATGCGGATCCGTCGGTGTCTGTTGGGTCGTTGGCGTATCCGGTTGTGGATCCTCGCTTCACGTACGTGCGTAAGGGTGCGGCTCCTGTGGTTGAGTACTTGGGTATTCAAGAGAACCCGAATCATACGGGTTGGGCCGCTGCCCGCGGGTATGGGAATGATCTGGTAGCCATGTTGAACGCGTACTTCTAGGGGGTTTGTTTTCCGTCACGAGGCCGGGGTTCGTCGCGCTGTGAGGTGTGGTGGGCCCCGGCGTCTGTGTGTGGTGTTACTGGTGGTTGTGGCGGGTGTGCGTTGGTTGCGTCGCGACACGCCGACGTTGGTGTGGGTTTCCGGCGTGTTCCGCGCTGTTTTGGCTGTTCGTGGCGATGCGCCGTATTGCAACGAAAAGTCTGCTAATCTGGCTGCGTGCTTGTTGGTCGGAGGGGTGCTTTTTCGGCCACTGGCGATCCAAGGCGCTGTTTCCCCTGGTCACAGGCGGTACGACACGCCGGGCAGTCAGAAAGCACCGAGCGCCATAAGGTGCATTAAGACGATCGGGAGAATCGAATCCGAGAAACTCTTGACCTTCTCAGTCAGAAAGCACCGAGCGCCATAAGGTGCATTAAGACTTTACAAAGCCCCGGGAGTTCCGTTCCCGCCCGGTCCCCGGTCAGAAAGCACCGAGCGCCATAAGGTGCATTAAGACGCCATATACGCCACACGCGCAGACTCCTCACCATAACCGTCAGAAAGCACCGAGCGCCATAAGGTGCATTAAGACCGCAAAAAGAAAACCCCCAACCATTCAAACGGGCACTCGTCAGAAAGCACCGAGCGCCATAAGGTGCATTAAGACTAATCTGCTTTAATGGACCCCCATGTGATTGCCTCTCCTGGTCAGAAAGCACCGAGCGCCATAAGGTGCATTAAGACCGTGAACCGCACTATCGGCGACATGTTTGTTGAGGGCGGTCAGAAAGCACCGAGCGCCATAAGGTGCATTAAGACGCGGTCATACGAGCTGCCGTTCTCGCCCTCGGCAACGGAGTCAGAAAGCACCGAGCGCCATAAGGTGCATTAAGACGGACTGGGAAGTTGTCGCTCCGGTCAAAAATGCGGTCCCGTCAGAAAGCACCGAGCGCCATAAGGTGCATTAAGACAAACGAGTTCCTGACCAGGAGTTCAGTGACGTCGAACGTCAGAAAGCACCGAGCGCCATAAGGTGCATTAAGACATAGAACCAACAGGCAGCGACAGCGCTAGAAATTGCACATCGTCAGAAAGCACCGAGCGCCATAAGGTGCATTAAGACGCTACGTCGGCAGAGCTTTTGACGCGCGCCTCGCGCACATCGTCAGAAAGCACCGAGCGCCATAAGGTGCATTAAGACTTCCGTCATCGAACACGCTGCCGTACACGTCGTAGCGGTCGTCAGAAAGCACCGAGCGCCATAAGGTGCATTAAGACGCCCAACGAGGGGGCGTGCAATGCGGTTCATGTTGGGGGCGTCAGAAAGCACCGAGCGCCATAAGGTGCATTAAGACCAGAAAAGTACTCCAAGTTTTGTTCGTCACTAAAACAAGGTCAGAAAGCACCGAGCGCCATAAGGTGCATTAAGACCCGCCGATGAACGTCTAGCCAGGGGCCAGAAGGTCGGCGAGTCAGAAAGCACCGAGCGCCATAAGGTGCATTAAGACGTGTTCTGCGCCACATCACGGGGGTCCGGTTTTGAGGGGTCAGAAAGCACCGAGCGCCATAAGGTGCATTAAGACACTAGAGGAAGCATGTCTAAGACTATCTCGGCCATTGGTCAGAAAGCACCGAGCGCCATAAGGTGCATTAAGACGTCTTCAACCGTTTCATCGTGTCGCACCCTGGACCAGGTCAGAAAGCACCGAGCGCCATAAGGTGCATTAAGACCCTCCTCACGGTAGGCGGCTGCGCTCCAGTCGGTCTGTCAGAAAGCACCGAGCGCCATAAGGTGCATTAAGACTTAATCTGAGCCGAGGTCATCTCCCGCGCATTACACTTCGTCAGAAAGCACCGAGCGCCATAAGGTGCATTAAGACCAATCGCCCGCATTGTGTGGGGGACACCTGCGCTGCTTGCGTCAGAAAGCACCGAGCGCCATAAGGTGCATTAAGACCGTCGGTCAGCGTGTCGGTATCGTCGAAGCTGATAGCGGTCAGAAAGCACCGAGCGCCATAAGGTGCATTAAGACTTCGGGCGAGTTCGCGGCTGACGTGCGCGGCTTCTACGTCAGAAAGCACCGAGCGCCATAAGGTGCATTAAGACACCAAGGCTTTCTCCGGCACCCGCGCTGCGATTGTACGTCAGAAAGCACCGAGCGCCATAAGGTGCATTAAGACGTCTCGACCGCAATCACTCCATCAGTCAGCGCCTGTCAGAAAGCACCGAGCGCCATAAGGTGCATTAAGACTTGCCGAAAGGGGGGTATGCTGGAGCTCCATGTTCATGAGTCAGAAAGCACCGAGCGCCATAAGGTGCATTAAGACGGTCCTCACCGCCAAAGATCGGCACCGCCTGCTTGGTCAGAAAGCACCGAGCGCCATAAGGTGCATTAAGACCCGCGAAGACGGGAGCCTGGGAAATGGGGGCAGGAGCAGTCAGAAAGCACCGAGCGCCATAAGGTGCATTAAGACCCGCTTCTCGACGGAGATCGGGCAGGCGGTCGCCAGCGGTCAGAAAGCACCGAGCGCCATAAGGTGCATTAAGACCGAGCGATAATGGGCGTTGGGGTAGGTGGCGTGCATGTCAGAAAGCACCGAGCGCCATAAGGTGCATTAAGACTTCTCCCTTGGGGCTTTCCCCCGTTTCCGATAACTAAAGTCAGAAAGCACCGAGCGCCATAAGGTGCATTAAGACCGCCCCCCGACCGTTCCTCCCAGTCGGTCAAGACAAACGTCAGAAAGCACCGAGCGCCATAAGGTGCATTAAGACTCGCCTTGGAACAGCATACGGAAGGGGCGGACGATGTGGCGTCAGAAAGCACCGAGCGCCATAAGGTGCATTAAGACGATGCACTTATCATCCACATTGAAACCCACGTCACCCCGGTCAGAAAGCACCGAGCGCCATAAGGTGCATTAAGACATCAGACAGAGACTCACCCCAACCGAGATCGCTCCACGGTCAGAAAGCACCGAGCGCCATAAGGTGCATTAAGACGTGAGTGAGGCGGCGTGGCTGAACTCGCGCAACCAGTCAGAAAGCACCGAGCGCCATAAGGTGCATTAAGACCCACGAACCCGCGCCCGCACGCCGGTCCACGCTCCCCTGTCAGAAAGTACCGAGCGCCACCAAATCTCGCATGCATTTCCCTTAGTTCAAACTTCAATGAACGGCGAAAACCGCGACATCTCAACAGTGCGACTTCAAGTCTTGAAGGAGTGGAAGCCGAATTGCATGCGACATTTTCCAACAACCCAGCATTATTAGCGCCATAAGGTGCATTAAGACGGAGTAGGCTCAGGAGTTGGTGTCGGAGTCGGGTCAGAAATTACCGAGCGCCATAAGGTGCATTAAGACTCTAACCGGTCGATTACATACTCACTGATATTCAACAGGTCAGAAAGCACCGAGCGTCATAAGGTGCATTAAGACCGTTAGGCGCTGTCATTTTGAACCTCCTGGTCGTTAGGTCAGAAAGCACCGAGCCTCATAAGGTGGGCGGTGTCAATGGGTGGTAGCAATGAGTTCGTTGAATGCTTCTGTTGGGGTGCGGTAGCCGAGGGTGGCTCTGGGGCAGTTGTTGAGCTCGTAGGCGATGGCGTCGAGGTAGGGTTGGTGGCTGGTGATGGGGGTTCCTTTGG